>Ga0181598_1003228_pt1 | contig 14317 bp, 10 predicted proteins | sample 041ome_4_FD_153295 | JGI IMG/M metagenome (GOLD analysis project Ga0181598, IMG submission 153295) | Coastal salt marsh microbial communities from the Groves Creek Marsh, Skidaway Island, Georgia - 041404US metaG (spades assembly) | ecosystem: Environmental > Aquatic > Marine > Intertidal zone >... | reverse complement strand
AAGACTGAAAGACGTCGACGCCGTCACAACGCAAAACACAATTGGAATTAAAAGAAGAAGAAGAAGAAGAAACTTTGCCGCCCTTAGTATCTCTTATATCTTCTTTTAATTCCAACAACAACAACAACTTTTTCTCCTTTGCGCGCGCGCGTATACACACACAGAGAGAGAGAGAGAGCTCTGAATGAGTCCCGTCAACAAAGAGTTTAATAATAATACTACTCTAATTTGTGACGGATACAGTGATGAGATTTTACTTCCAATACGACTCCTCTACTAAATACTACGAAGAAGACAAACGAACAAAAGCGCTTGATCAAGTCAATGAATACTACTACTCTATGTACTACTGTTTTAACGACTACTCCATCTCGGAACACTCGTAAATCAAACCTAAGTTATCGACTATTTTGTGCCAGACCATACACGACGGGTTCCCGCACTGGACCCAGGTCGTCCCGGTGGTTAAGTTTGCTTTGTTTACCTTTCGCTCGGTTCGCGTTTCTGTATTTCAACGCGTACAATCGGTTTTCAGAGAAAGAGAGAGAGGAGTACTACTTTGGTCAGAATCTTCTTACGATGCGTCATTACGAATGAAAAAGAGAGAGAATGAGAAACTTTGTTGTGAGAATGAAAGAAACGTACCGCACTTGTTGCAGGTGAATAACATCTTCGTCGCGCGTCGACTCGAGTGTATTGGTATTCCACCAACCTTCTCTTCTCCTACATTATTTTCTTCCGTTGTTCTCGTCGACGACGACTCGGCTTCAATCCGTAGCCTACTCGGCTGTTCGGATGCTAACGAAGAATCCTCGAGAGTATTCTTATTATTCGTGCTATTATTAGTAGTAGTACTGCTGCTGTTGGAAAACGGAGACTCGGAGACGACTTTCCAAGAAGGTTGTTCTTCCGACGACGATTCTTCAGACGACGACGATGCATTTGTCGTCGTTTTCCTTACGAAAGAACGATTCAGACGACGACGAGAAGAAGAAGAAGAAGAAGAAGAGTTTGTCGATCTTCTTCTTTGGAGGCGGTGGTGGTCGAGGTGGTGCGAGAAAACGCGAGAGCAGTGGTACGAACGGGACGTCATGTTTAATTCTTAGTCTGTTCCGAAGACGAAAAGTGAGGGAAATCGCGAAAAGACTTTTGTCGGACGCGATATCATAAACGCAAAGGGGTAAACGCGAATACGACGCGTAAGTAAGGTTAAGTACTCGTTTTCAACTAAAAAATCGCGCACAGCTCAAAGCGAAATGAACCCGGGCGTTTACCATTACATAAAATAAACACTATTATTTTCACTCTCTCCGTCTCTCGCTCTCTTTTTCTCTATGTCTCCGAGAGTTCTATTCTCTCGTCGATGCAAAAAGTTCTTCCTCTCTCTCTCTCTCTCTCTCTCTTTTCTCTGAGTGTTCGTAAAAGAAAACGCGATTTATTACAAATCGCAACCGTAAGCCGTTCAACTGCAAAACGCACACCCTCTTTCTCTCTCTTTCTAAATAATTCTTAATATTTTTAAATTAGATGATTAGAAAGCGGCGAGGATGGCGTCCGCCTTGGAGGCAGCCGCCGCGGCCAACGGGGAGGCGGTGTCCAAGTCCTTCGATCGGATGGCAAAGTCAAGCGATTCGATGGTCTTGAACAAGTCCTTGGCGGCATCCGCATCACCACCCTTCTCCGCGACGAGGTTGTTGACGTCAAATCTCAAAGTGTACACAGCACGTCTCAAAGCGTTACCGGCTTGGGTCCAGTACTTCTTGTTGACGTATTCCGAAACTTCCCCGGACAAACGGGCCGTCGCTTCCTTCGCTCTCGCCGCAGTTTGTTCCGTGGACAACTTTTGCAAAGCAAATCTGGACGCCCCGTCGCCTCTCGTGGATTCGTTGATGTTCAAGTCACGCGCCTGTTGTAAGAGAAGAGAGAAGAAGAAGAAGACTTGTTGGTAAGAAAAAATTCCTCTCAAATAACGAACTCTTTTTTCGTCTTCCAACCGCAAAGAACAAACGAATCAATTAAAAATCGGATGACGCAGAAAATCTCTTTTGTTTGTTTCACCAGTTTTGGTTGGTTTTTGCGAGAACTCTCTCTTTTTTCCTGGCTAAGAAGAGCAAAGAGCAGCGCGCGCGAAAGTTTCGGAAACGAATACGTTTCAAATCCAAGCGAAGGACGAAATACATACCTCGTAGATGAGCTGCAAACCACCAACGTTTTCGGCTCTCTTATCCGTGAGCTCGATGGCGTTCATCGCCAACGCCGGGGACGCTTGCAACGCGATGACAGACGCGGCGACGAAGGAGATGCTCTGTTTTTTTTCAATTTTTTGCGAAAGCAAAGAACAAAAGGAAGCAAGAAAGAGCGTTCCAGAAGGGAGTGATGATGGTTGAAAGAGAAAAATTCGGTGAGTGAAAACGCCCACGACGGATGCTAAAATAAACGTGGAATTCGACTCGAACGCGAGGAAAACGTAGCTAAACATCACTTTTATTCAAATCGATGCGAACATTCTCGTTTTTCCATTCGCGACTGCGTGTTCGAACCACCGATCGGCGCGCGATTAACACAAAAGAAATCAAGAGTTTTTTAGCGAAGAAATTTTCGTACCTTCTTGGCGAATTCGTTGGACGCTTGGACGCCGACGACAACCTTTTGGGACTTCTTGGCGGCAGATTTGACCGAAACCAAGTTGGCGGTGAACGATGAAGTTAAAGCAGACATCTTTATTCTAGTTTTTTGTGTGTAGTTATGGCGTTTTCGGAGCGAATTTGTTCGAATTCTTTGCGATGGTTTGGCACAAAAAAAGTTGTTCTCGAAGATTTCTTGGAATCTGATTCTGACAGAGAATTTTTGTTGGTTGGGCAAAAAAAAGAGAAAAAAAAACCGAACGCCCCACAGAAAAAGGAAACAAAACTCGGAGGACAATGTAGCTTCGGTGTGCGAACAAGACGCACGAAAAACGTGCGGAAATGAGAGTACTATCTATTATGAGTGTGGGTTCAAAGCGATTCTAAAGCGCGCTTTTAGCAGTGAGTGCAAAACGAAAAGCACGCTCTCTACTTTTCTAGTACTTGTTTTTAAAAAAAAGAGCCTCTGGCGAGATAAATTTTTATTTAACGCGTGCAATGACATTTTCCCGAGTCAAAGCGCACATTTTGGGAATATTAATATATTATTCGATTTATTCGTTAAATACATTTACTAAAATCATATATTTACACGAAGTTTATTTATTGTTTAAATTTATTAATTATTTAAATTTTAGTAAGTGGATTTTAAATCCTTGTTTGTACTTCATGAATTATTTCAACTATACCATATCATGTTTTATATGTTTTATTATCCCCAGACTACTTATGATATCTTTTATATGGAGCATATTTCCGTTAAAATTAATAAAACAAATATAATCATTCCCGAACGTTCTTACCGAATTGAATGTTTTTTCAGCCATTTTATTACTTTACACGCGAGAAAATATTAATTGAACAATACATAAATGAAGGGAAACAGTAATTACGCTCATTAATTAGGCAAATGAGAATTAATTCTGAAAGAGTAGTAGAAAAAAAGGAGTTTGTGAAAGAAAAGCAAAGACGCCCTTGTTGCCTTTTCAATGCCACGTCAACGCGTTGGTAGCGATGTCGCACGAACATTAAAAGTTCGTTTTAAGAACCTTGAGTGGGACTATTACGATTTGAGTGTACATTACGTGTCTTCGTTTCAAAAATATATATTCGTCATGCGTGTTGTTTCTTCTAACTGCCTCCGCTCATCAACGAGCTTTTCGCGAACACTTGCCGCACCATATCAAATTCTTCTTCGCGTCGTATTTGTGAACTCAAAAGCATTCGCATTTCCTCTTCGACGCTTTCCTTCTCTTTGAACGCTCTTTCCGCGATTCGCTTGTAGTCGTCGCATTGCTCTTGCAAGTTTCGCGCAATGTCAATGATTTCCTCCTTCTCCTCTTTCACCTCCTCTAATAAGATCCCGTACCGTTCCACCTCACCGTTGGCCCAGTGCAACATCTCGTCCCTGGCAATAATCTCGTCTTTGCTACCAACGTGTGCTCGTTCAAACGCCATGCGTTTCGAACGTTCCGTTTTCAACTCGTTCTCCAACTGTATCACCCTGGCGTCTTGACTCTCTAAAGTCGTAGAACACTTGGCGTGCGCTACGGCGTACTCCTTGTTCTCTTTGGAAAGTTTTACGACTTCCTCTTTCAAGCTCGTGACTAACGCGTTCGAGTTCTCGAGCATCGCAGATTTTAAGTCCAGACTTTCTCGCATGTGCGCCACCTCCAAGTTTGCTTTCTTTGCGCTTTCCTCTTTCAAAGAAGCTTCGGCCAAGTCTGTATCCGCTTTCTTCACCTTTTCGAGTTGAGCAGCAATCGCGGCCTCTTTCGCTTTCAGCTCCTCTTTGAGAGATCCACATTCGTCGCTCAACTTTTCCTTCTTACTTTCCAACTCTGGCACCTCTTTCCGCAATCTCATCAACTCTTCTCTCATCTCCTTCATTTCATTCTTCAAACTTTCGTTGGTCGTCGACAACTCCTCTGCGAAACTCTCCGCAGTCACTAGCGCTTCCGTTTCCGTCGCTAACACTGAATCCAACTCTTTCAATTCCTCGAACGAAGCCTCCAAGCGTCTCGTGATTGCATTCCTCTCGTTCGTGACGTCTTCTAACTTCTTCGAGTAGTCTTTGTCCATCTCTCGTATCCTTCCCTGTAAATGTTCGATTTCGTCCTCGGCGGCGTATTCCAACTCCTCCAACGAACTGACTGTTTTCGAAACCTTTCGAATTTCCATCTTGTGTTCGTCGCGCATTCGAGATATCGTTCGATTGTATTCGTTTCTGATGGACTCTATGGTCGATTTCAGAGTGTTCACTTCCTCCAACGCTTCGGCTTCGCCACTCAGAGCGTTTTCGAGCGTTTTGCGATTTTCCTTCAACTCTCGTTTCAGTAAGTCCACTTCATTTTTATACCTGTTTGCGGAAGCGTAATTCAAATTCGAGAGTTCCGCTAACTTGGCGCTTTTCTCGTACATCTCCGACGTCTCGTGGTCGATTTGCTTTACCTCGTTCGTGACTTCCATCAAAGCACCGCTTAAAGTTTCGTTTTCACGTCGTTTCGTTTCGAACGTTTTCTTCAGCTCGTAGAGTTCTCTCTCTAACTTGGACGTTAACGTATTGCTATTGCTACTACTACTTCTATAATTATTGCTGCTGTTGCTATCATTATTATTATTATTATTATTATTCGTAGTCGTCGTTTGCATGCCCTCATCTTTCCTTTTCGCGATAGAAGAAGACACGTTTAGCTTGTTCCGCAAAATATGATTCATCAGTTTCGAAGAGGACGAAGGCGACGGTTTCGACAGTGGTCGCGAAGAAGGTTGTACTTGTTGTTGTTGTTGCTCGTCGATTTTCACGCTCGCGTTCCATTTCTGCGCTGCCGTTTTCTTCTTCTCTTTATCTTCCTCGTCGTCTTCGAGGGACAACAACGTCGACGTCGTTTCTTCTTCTTCTTCTTCTTCTCCTACCGTCTCGTTGTCGTCTTTTTCATCGTCCTCTATGATTTCTTCCACGTGTTGATGGCGCTGGTGTTCCGAAGCTTCCTGCGACGAAGATATTCGTTTTCGTTCAAAAATTTTCTTCTCTTCTTCAATCACCAACGCACTACTGGCGGTAAACCCAATATCGTCCAACATTTCCAACCAAGGAATAAACGCGTGCACGGCCATGCGATACGAAGGTAACTTGCACACCGGATTGTTCTTCTTGTTACTCTTCTTATCGTTATTATTCTCGCTTTTGTCGTTTTCCTCGCTCCTCAACCGTAACTCTCTCAAATGTACAAATTCTTCCACCAACCGTAAATCCGCAAAGTTACCAAACTCGTTCTCTCGAACATCTAGATATTCTAAATCCCATTTCCTTCCGTCTTTTCTCGCGACTTCGGAGAAGTCGCGTATTGAATTATTCCTCATCGAGAGCGTTTGGAGCGTATTCGGTACGTCGCGGATGCCCTCGAACGAATTCAATTTGTTCCCTTCGATGTGTAACAACTTTAAACTCTTTGGAAGTCGGTCTAAATTGACTACTCTTTCGATGTCGTTCTCGTTCAAATATAACTCTCGAACGTTTCGGAGTAGCTGAAAGTCTTCGCCGTCGAATGTCTGTAAAGTCGATTTTTTAACGAACAAATCTTTTCGGTTGCAGATGCTGACGATGAGTAAACGCGCGAGATTCTCCTTTTGGTTCAACGCCAAAGTTTTGATGTGCTCTGGAATCGTCGTAAAAGTCTTTTCGTTATTATTACTATTCGTCTTATTAAAGTCGTCGTTTTCTTCTTCTTCTTCTTCTTCTTCTTCTTCTATAGCATCATCACTTTTCTTCCCCTTCTTCTCCTCGTTCTCGTTCGTTTTGGTCTCGATGATTTTGCTCATCTTTTTCTTCTTCTTCGTCTTCTTGTTATTACTAAAACTCTTCGTCGTCGTCGCATTCGTCGTCGTCATCATTCAAAGAGTAATACTCACACTACTATTATACTACTCATAAAACACACGCGTTGTTTAGAAGAATATATTCATACTACTAACACTATTCTACTACTCTTCTTCTGATGTGTGTTGTGTACAGTGGTGTTTTTTAACGTTCTTTTTTGTCTGTTTGTTGTGTTGACTTTTTTCTCCTTCTTCTTCTTTTTTTCTTCTTCTTCTTTCTCTGGTGCAAAAAATGTGTTCACTCTGTCAGTCAGACACCTCAGAAGAGAAAAAAGCACAACAACGAAAGAAAAATGACAGTTGTTGTTGTTTTGTGTTGAGATGATGATTTTGAGAAGGACGACGACGTTTACGCAGGAAAGAGTCGTTCTTCGAGCCGCCGCCGCTGCTGCTGCTGTTGCTGCTGCAGCTACTGCTGCAGCTGCGCACGATGCGTTTCTCTTTAATTCGGGGACGACACGAACGACGGAAACGATTTCGATATCATCACCAACGCAATTCGCAACGCATCATCGTCGTCGTCGTCATCAGCATCCTCGTAGTAATAATACGAATACGAATAACGACAACAACAAAAACAACAACGGTTTTCTTCTTCCAGGTCGTCTTCCATCATATTTTCTCCTCTCGCACGCCTCGTGTCTCGAAAAAGAAGGAGGAAGAGGAAGAAGGGACGCGCAGAAGAAAATGCCTTCTTCTTTAACGAAAGAGGAGAGAGAAAATATGGAAGACGTGGAAGTGCACATCGAAGGCGAAGAAGAAGAACAAACGACGACGAAAACGAACGGGAAAAGTAAAAAAGGAAGACACACGGCGCAATGGCGAGTGTATACCGACTTGGGACGCGAAAAATTCTTAGCCGGAGATATCGAGTTCGCTCTGAAATGTTTCGAACGCGCGTTGAAAGAAGCAAAGCTTGGATTTGGAGAGAAGGACGCGCACGTCGCGGCGGCGCTGAATAACTTGGCGGAACTCGCGAGGACGCAACGAATGTGGGAGAAAGCGGAAGGATTATACAAAGAGTGCTTGGATTTACTGAGAGAATTGAAAGAGACGACGCCAAATAGTAGTAGTAGTAGCAGTAGTAGTGATAGTAGTAGTAAAGTAGATAAGAGAAAAGGAGCAGAATATAAAGCGGAAGCGACAATAGCAGCAGCGTTGCATAATTTGGCTTCATGCATGTTGCAAAACAACAAGCCGAAAGAGGCGTACGAAAACTATCGAACGAGTTTGAACTTGAAGCAAGTCGTGTTTGAAAACGAGAACCATCCGGAGATTGCGCTGACATTACATCACATGGCCGAAGCGTTGCTCTTGTTGGAACGCATAGAAGACGCCATCGTTGTCTTGGAGAGATCGGTAAAAATAACCGACGCGGTTGGTATCGGTCACACGCCAACGGCATTTCGCCGAATGCGAAGGTTGTGTCAACTTTATGAAATAAAAAAGAGATTTGACGACGTGGACGCGATGAAGAAACGCATAGAGACGCAATTCAGCAAGCAAGTGTAAGTGGTGATTCAATAAGTAAGCGAGATAGTAATAGCGAATGTTGCGTATTATTTGTTTTATATCTTCTGTATTTCTTCTTACACTCGTATTATTACTAAATTTCTACTAGCCTTTTCCTCAGGCATCTTCTTGAGACGATTCTTTCTCGGCGCGCTGTTTCTCTTCGCTCTCTCTTCGTTCCTCATCGGCGAGGATATCGCACAAAGCGCGCATGGCTTCCTTTTCCTCCGACGTCCTCGGTCGTTTTTCTTTCTTCTTAGAAGATTTTGATTTCGCTTGTTTCGACTGCATCATCTCAATCAACTGTTGTTGTTGTTGTTGTTGTTGTTGTTGAAGATGCTCTACCGTCACGTATTGTTGCATCGCTATCTGCGTCTTCGACGCTTCCGCTAAAAGTTTCTGCTTTTGACTCGCCAACTTACGTCTTTGCTTTCGCAACGCAAACTTTTCCCTGCAAATAGATTTACTACTCGATGAAAACTCTTCGATTTTCTGAGGACGATGACAGTAGAAACACCATCGAAAGACGCCTTCTCTTTCTTTTAAGTTGAAACTGTCTTCGCGTTTGTGCATTTCGCAGCACTGTTGGACGACACCAACTAAGGAGCGACTTTTTTCGCAAAGTAATTCGCATCCTTGCACGCCGCAGGCGCGTCCAGAAACGAATTGCGACGCTTCCTTGTGGTTCGCGTTTTTGGCGTTCAGGATTTCTCTTTGTTCTTTCAAACTAGGCGTTATCGTTGTTGTCGTCGTAGCAGCCGACTGCGTCGGGACTCCAATACCAGATGCTCCCGCTTTGGGCGCGATGCGACCACTATCATCGCTTTGTCTTTGAACTGAGACTGTCGCCCTTGCTCGTTCTTCGTCACCTTCCTCGTCTTCTTCCATTTGTTGATCCATCGAACCTTCCAATTGCTGACTCATGATACTTTTAAAACTCTCATTCGCGTACGGATACTTCTTTTGCTTCTCGAGGAGTTTTTCTTTCTTTTTAAGTTCTTTTCGATACTCCTTCATCTGTTGTTGCTTCAACTTTAACTGCAATTCCTCTTGAATCAAAGGCGCGAGCGCGTTGTTTCCTATGTTGCCGCCGTTCATAGCCGAAGAAAGAGAATTTAAAAGGCTCGGGGGTAACGATCCAGATGTCGCTTGATTCAACATGACTGCAGCGGAGGCTGCATTGGCACCAGAATTATTAAAATTATACATGGCTTGGACTTGCTGCTGTTGCAAAAACTGCAACGCTGACATGAAATCTTTCGGCGGATTTCTCATGAGCTCCTGTTGCTGCAGTACAAACTGTTGCTGCAAATTTTGCATCTGCATCAATTGTTGCTGCGCAAGCAACTGCTGAATTTGGTCTAACGTCAGCTGTGGAACTGCTATCGGTGCAACTTGCGCAGCCGGAACGGCACCACCACCGAGCGCCGTCATCATCGCCGTATTTGTATCGATCATATTCGTCCTCTTTACTTTCTTCAGCCGTTGTTGTTGCGTGGATAGTTCTCTCACATACGCCTCCTCCTCGTCGTCCGTGTCTGTCGGACTCCCTTTCCTCCTCATCCTTCGTTTTCTATTCTTTTCTTTCTTTTCGCCGTCTTCATCCGAATCCTCCGAGGTACCGTTGTTATTCGTCCCCGTCGTTGTGGTTTCAAACGTTTCCCCAGAATCCGTCGAACTCCTCCCTCTTTTCTTCGCCTCCTTGTTTTTGTTTTTGTTTTTGTCTTCTTCATCCGAGATCGATGAAGGTAAGGAATCATCGTCGTCATCATCACTCTCTTCTGATGTTGTTGTCGACTTTTTTTCGGCGATCGACTTTTCTGCGATCTCTCGCCCTTTCTTCTTCTTTCGCGCGGCCGCGACCGCTTTGATCGCCTCTTTCAGCATTTTCTTTTACTCTCCTTCTTCTTCTTCTTCTTCTTCTGTGCGGAGAGATTCGAGAGTGTTTTTGAGGCTTCTTCGTTGATGAATCGACGAACGAGACAACAGGTAAAGCGGGAAGAAAACGACGAGCGTTTTTCAAAGAGATTATTAAATTCGATTCTCTCTCGGGTCGTCGTCGACCGTTCTTTTGTCTGTCTGGCAGAAAAGGAACGGAACGAAAACAGAACAACTTTCTTCGTCTTCGTCTTCGTTGGATGACGACGACGACGGGGATGAGATGATTGATGCGTCGTTGGAGGAAGAGGATGCGCCTTCTCACAGAGGGAAACCGACGACCGGGGAGAGACAGACCACCACCTTCTTCCGAACAACACAACAACGCTTTGTCTTCTTCTTATTAAGAATGAGGACGTTCCCCAAGAATAACGTTATAAGGTAGAAGAAGGAGAAGAGACAAAAACGATCGACGAAAGGGACAGGAACTTTTTTTTGTTTATGGTCGAAATTCAGGTCGCAGACGAGGACTCTCTTTTTGTTCTCTCAGTCGTACAGTTTTGGTTCTTCATTGAAATAGGCGCAAATTTATTACCACTGCGAATAAACAAACATGGGTAATCAAAGAGCACGAAGCAGAGGTCTCAGACATGGCACGAGAAACATGTTCACGCGCGGTTTCCGCCAAAACGGACCGAAGAACGCGACGACGTATTTGAGAACGTTCAGAGTAAGTGATACAGAATCCGCTTTCTGCTCGCGCGTAGTTGTTTTTTTTCTCAAATTTCGGGCGTCGAAAACCATCGATGTAGACGGGAATGCGTTCGTTTCTTCCTGGAATCAAATCGTTCGCGCGTACTCCGCGCATGTTTTGAGGCATTCGTGGAAAGAAACGGCGATATTTCCGTTCGCGATGGTGTTTTAAAGACACATTTCGTTCAATTTTCGTCGACGGCCTCGACCCACTACTTGTGGGGTTTCTTCCCTTGAGAAAAAAAAATCGCGCGTGCTTCCGCGCGCGCGTGTGACGCGAGGCGACGTGTTTCGAGCAGATGTTGTCGATGAATCGCGTTATTAATTATTGAAACTGACTAATTATTCTCTTTTTGATCCCATTCATATCACGCAGATTGGAGACTACGTTGACATCAAAGTTGATTCTTCTCAACACAAGGGCATGCCGTACTTGGTGTACCAAGGTAGAACTGGCGTCGTCTGGGATGTTACTCCGCACGCGGTTGGTGTCGAGGTGAACAAGCAAGTCGGTGGCAGAATCATCCGTAAGAGACTTCACATCCGTTACGAGCACGTGCAACACTCTCGATGCAGAGAAGATTTCTTAGCGAGAAGAAAGGCGAACGACGAGGCGCACGCCGCGGCGAAGAAGGCGGGTAAGAAGATTGTCACGAAGAGAGCACCGGTGGGTTTGCCGAGAGAGGGTTTTACTTTGGAAAACGTCAAGACGGAAATCTTGACGCCGATCCCGTACGATATCGTCAGAGAAGGTGTGCAGCTTTAAGAAGTTTTATGTATGTATGTATAAACACGCATAGAAAAAAACTTAGTAGCAGAACACGAGAGAGAGAGTTTTCGCGAGAAGGTTGGAACCGTTTTCTTTCGAGCGACTAGCGCTTGGAGAACAACACGGGGAAAAGAGCAGACGGGGAACTCGGGACGGACGGCTGGCATTGCACGACGTCGACGACGATTGGGGAGACAGAGAGAGAATATATCTAAAACGTACTAAAATTTTAGCATTGAAAGAACTATTTGTAGACAAAACTTAAAAAATACGAGTAACGCCTTGAAAAATATAAAATGGAACACACAACAAGGACGACGAGACACCACACCATGCGCGAAAGATCATCCGAAGAGGAGGACGAGAAGGAGGAAACCGTGCTGCGAGAAGAAGAAGAAGAAGAAGAAGAAGAAGAAGTGATTGTGGACATATGCGCGGGTCAAGGGCAGTTGAAGTTTCTCTCTCGGAGAGCTGCCAAAACGAAGACGAGCGTAACGCCTCCGCTTTTGAGAGAAGGAAACTCAATCATACTTGAAGTGAAAGATTTGTGCGAGTACGCCGAAGAAAACGAGGAAGAGAAAAGCAAAGTACCGTGGGTGGAACACAAATTCGCGATTGGAGACTCAACGCATCCGGAAGGGTTGGAAGAAGCGCTTTTAAAAATGCGGGTGAACGATATCGCCGAGGTGAAAATTTTTGCCTCCTCGGAATATCAGTTATGCGACGCGCTTTTACCCGAGACGCAAACGATTACTTTCACAGCTTTATTTGTAGTTAAAGTGGTTGAAGTTACCGACGATAGCGTTACAGATGATAAGTTTGCGATGTCGCACAGAGAACGGTTGGAGTACGGCGAGAAAATGTTGGAGCGCGGCCGCATGTTATATCAAACGAAGCGGTATCGCCGAGCGAAACTCATGTGGGATAAAGGCGCGGATGTCTTTTCGTTGAGAGAACCGCAAGGCGAATTCGATAAAGACGGAGAAAAGAAAAACAAAGAGTCCTTTCAAGTCGCGCATAAGATTTATAACAATCTCGCGATGCTACATTTGAAGATGGAAAATTATAAAGAGGCGGAAGCGTTCGCTTCTGATTCGTTGGATTGCGAGAAAGATAACGTCAAAGCGCTCATGCGAAGGGCAAAGGCGCGCTTGGAACTGCTTAAGTGGGAAGAAGCAGAGAAAGATATGGATACTGCGTTACAACTCGAAGAAGAAGCGACCGAATCGAACGTGGAAAAGTTAAAGCGCGAACTCGCTCCGCTCCGGAAAAAATTACAACTTCTCCGTAAACAACAAGATCTGAAAGATAAAAAAGATGGTTTCGGAAACGTCTTCAAAAAAAGCGAAAAGAAGACGTATTACAAAGACGACGAGATTGCTAAAGAGAACGAGGCATTTCCGTGCAAAGATTTGGCGACCACTCAGTTAGATTGGGACGAAGAGTTCAAGCAAATTGATATGGAAGAGGCAGAAGCGGTCAGATGGAAAGGCATGAAAGAACGCGAACACAAATATAACCTTTTGCGATTCGCGCACGATCCAGAGATTTATATGAACAATAATGCGAAGTAATAACAACGATAATGACGATAATAATATTTTAATTACACGCTTCTCTTCTACCAACCATCATCGCATCATAAATCAGTCTTCTTCTTTCGTGTCTAAACCCAAAAGCGTCGGCGTTCCTGGAAACTCAAACCTAACGTGCGTCGTCGTCAATTTACTCGATCCGGTCGTATCGAACAACCACTCCGCATCTTTAACCATTGCCGCCGGTATCGACCCGTCCGTTTTATTTGCATCCTCTAAGATGTGTTTCGCCATCTCTGCTTTCCCTTCCCCTACGGCGGCAAATACTTTTCGTTTCGCCATATTCACCACTGGCATAGAAAACGTGATGCGTTCGGGAGGCGGTTTCGGCGAATCCGCGATGGGTAAAATCCATCGCGCGTCGTTCACTTTCACCAGCGAATGATTCGGAAATAACGAACATATGTGCCCATCCGGCCCAAAACCTAACAACAACAGATCAAATATCGGCAATCCACCGTCTCCTTTCGGTAAGATTGTCTCCGATAAGCTCTTCAACTCTTTATCGTACGCCTCCGCCGACTTTGCGCTCGCGCCTTCGTTCGCTTCGTACAAACCGTCGTCGATGGCGTGCAAATTCTCTCTCGGGATTGGCACGTCCTTAAACAACGTCTCGTACGCGCCACCAAAGTTACTCTCTGGATCGTCTAAAGGCACGCATCGTTCGTCCACCCAAAATACGTGCCATTTCTCCCACTCAATTTTATTCTCCTCGTTTGTGTCCTTCTTCAATCCGGAAAGCATTTTAATCAAACTCCCGCCGGCTAATCCGAGCGTGAAGTACCCTCTCTCTTCAATCGCACTTCTCGCGCTTTCCGCGGTCAACTCCGCGATCGCTTTCGAGACTAACTCGGGAGTGTAATACACGGTGCACTCGGGAGCACCTTCCGGTTTCGGCGTCGATTCAAAGTTTTCCATTTTTATAATGTTTTTGTAACGAGTTGACCGATGAGATATTTTGGAGGAGGATTTGGAGCCAATTGACGTCGTTTTTAAAAAAGTAGACTTTCCTCTCCAAGAAGAAACTCGCGACGATGATGATAAATTCGTCGAGGAGACGATCATTAATACTAAGCAGCAGAGAGGACGAGGAGAGAAAGAAAGCGAGCGCGTGTGGTGCGAGTGCGCGCGCGAGTGATGGGTTTTGAAAGAGACTTTTCTCAACAGAAAAAAAGTGGTTGTGTTTTTGTGAAAAAAAGTTGAAAAAAAAGAAATTTTTCGTCAGTCTGCCGTCACTGATTAACACTCCTTTACGGGGAAACAGAAGAGAAGCAACTACTCATCAACGACACAACAAAACGATGAGC
>Ga0181598_1003218_pt1 | contig 14336 bp, 7 predicted proteins | sample 041ome_4_FD_153295 | JGI IMG/M metagenome (GOLD analysis project Ga0181598, IMG submission 153295) | Coastal salt marsh microbial communities from the Groves Creek Marsh, Skidaway Island, Georgia - 041404US metaG (spades assembly) | ecosystem: Environmental > Aquatic > Marine > Intertidal zone >... | reverse complement strand
ACGCATCCCGACGCGCGCGTCGCGCGAACGCCGCGATCATCGTCGTCGATCTGTGACGCGGTCGTTGGTCGTCGCCGCGCGCGACGCCGACGCGACGCGCCTCCGCGCGCGTCGCGGCGATCGCATATTGCGCGCGCTCGAAACGCGATGTGCGCGTTTTTCGACGTCTTCGCATCGTAATAGATGTCTCACTGTATGCGCACACGTCATGATGCATCGCGAAAACGCGCGCGCGCCCGCGACGCGCCGCGCGGCACTCTCACGCGCGTTCCCTCGCCTGCGACCGTCACGCACGACGCGCAGCGCACACACACGACGAAATAAATACGTTCCAGCGACTCGACGCTCGAACGCACGCACGCCCGCGCACGGGAGACGGTACGCGCGACGCGAGGGATGATTAGGCGCGATGGCGCGCGGCGCGGCGGCGCGAGGGCGATCGCGAACGACGCGCGCGACGCGGCGGGCGTTCGATCGGGACGCGCGGGCGCGCGCGATCGATGGTGTAAAATTGGTCGACGGCGCGCGCGCGCGCGCGCGGCGAATGGAGGCGATGGGGGGAGGAGAGACGGTCGCGAAAGCGCGCCGATGGCGGTGGCGGCTGCAAGCCTATCCATAAAGCCCTTCGCGCGCGCGGGGACGGGACGCGGGAGAAGGAAGACTGACGGTGAACCGCGGACGCGCGCGATCGTGACCTGCGCAGACAAAAAGTAAATAATGGCGCCGAGCAAGTGCAACGTGCCCGCGGCGGCGAAGGTGACGCCGGCTGACGTCGAAGGGATCAAGACGGAGGCGGCGAAGAAGAAGGACGAGGACGCGCGCAAGGCGGCGGCGGAAAAGATTACGGAGATTGCGAACGCGGCTTCGTTCGCGGAGGAACCGTATTTGATTGATTTGCTCGAGGTTGCGATCACGCTCGCGGGTGATAACAAGTCTAGCAATGTGCGCGCGGCTGGCGACGCGGCGGTGGCGGCCATCGCGCCCAAGTTGAGCGAGTTCGCGGTTCGCCCGGCGTTGCGAGCGATCTTTGTTGGTTTTCAGTCTCAGTTCTGGCAGTCCACCATGGCTGCTTTGCGCGTGCTCGATGCTTTCGTCGATCGCAACCGCAAGGCGGTCGCGGCGAACTTGCCGGAAATCATCCCGGAGCTCGCGCAAGTCATGGTGCACATGCGCTCGGAAGTCAAGGAGGCGTCCACCGCGTCCATGGCCAAGGTTGCGACGTGCGTCGGTAACTTGGACATCGAGCCTTTCATCCCGACCTTGATTGAATGCATCAACAACGTCGATGAAGTTCCGGAATGCGTGCACAAGCTCGCGGCGACGACTTTTGTTCAACAAGTTGAATCCCCGACGCTCTCCATCTTGGGTCCGCTTCTCCAGCGCGGTTTGTTCTTCCAGCAAACCACCCCGATCAAGCGTAAGTCTGCCGTCATCATTGACAACATGTGCAAACTTGTCGAAGATCCGATGGATGCCGCGCCGTTCTTGCCCAAGCTTTTGCCGCTTTTGAAGCGCGCCATGGACGAAGTCGCCGACCCGGAGTGCCGCCAAGTGTGTACTCGCGCGTACAAGACTTTGCTCCAAGCCGCGGGCAACGAAACCGGTGCCGAAGATGGCCAAGAAGGCAAGGGTGTCTACAACGAAGAAACCGTCAGCGAGCAGTTCATCGCGCTTTTGGCCGAATCCTCCGGTTCTTCCAAGGAGGACGTCACGAAGTTTGTCCAAGGCGACGGCGTCAAGGTGTACTTTGACTACATTTGCTCCTTGTCCGCCAACGCGTTGTTGGCGAAGAACTTCGATCTCGACACCTGGTCCAAGTCTTGCGCGACCTCTTACTTGAAGCTTTTCTTCTCCGAGGCCGATGCCATGACCAAGTCTCTCGTCGAACGCGCTCACGCCGTGTACGAAGCCTCCAAGAAGGTCTTCGTCGTCGAGGACGAAGAAGGCGAAGATCTTTGCAAGTGCGACTTCTCTTTGGCGTACGGTGCGCTCATTTTGCTGAACAACGCCACGCTTCACATGAAGAAGGGTAAGCGTTACGGTTTGTGCGGCCCGAACGGTTGCGGTAAGTCCACTTTGATGAAGGCTATCAACAACGGCCAAGTCGAAAACTTCCCGCCGCCGGAGGAACTCCGCACGGTGTACGTCGAGCACGACATCCAGGGTGATCAACACACGATGAACGTCGTTGAGTTCGTTCTCTCCGACTCTGTCATCCAAGGCCACGGCACGACCAAGGAATCTGTCGCTTCCACGCTCTCCTCTTTCCAATTCACCGACGAGATGATCAACGGCCCGGTTGTCGCCCTCTCCGGTGGCTGGAAGATGAAGCTCGCGCTCGCGCGCGCCATCCTCATGAAGGCGGACATTTTGTTACTCGATGAGCCGACGAACCACTTGGACGTGAAGAACGTCGCGTGGTTGGAAGAGTACCTCAACTCGCAAACGCAAGTTTCCTCCATGATTGTGTCTCACGATTCCGGTTTCTTGGATCGCGTGTGTACTCACATCATTCACTACGAGAACCGCAAGTTGGTGACGTACAGAGGTAATCTCACCGAATTCGTCAAGCAGTGCCCGGCGGCGAAGAAGTACACCGAGCTCTCCAACGACGAACTCAAGTTCATCTTCCCGGTTCCGGGTTTCCTCGAGGGCGTGAAGAACAAGGACAAGGCCATCGTCAAGGCGACCAAGTGCTGGTTCAAGTACCCGAACACGACGCGTCAAATCATCCAAGACGCGACCATTCAGCTCTCTTTGAGCTCTCGTGTCGCGTGCCTCGGCCCGAACGGTGCTGGTAAGTCTACCTTCATCAAGCTTCTCACCGGTGAAGCCGAACCGGACCAGGGTACCGTCTGGCGTCACCCGAACATGCGTTACGCGTACGTCGCGCAGCACGCGTTCCATCACGTCGAGCAGCACTTGGACAAAACGCCGAACGAATACATCCGCTGGCGTTTCTCCACGGGCGAAGACAAGGAAAACTTGACCAAGGTCACCGCGCAATACACCGAAGAGGAAGAGCGCATGATGAAGGAAAAGATTCCGGTCCCGCAAGAGGATGGTTCCGTTCTCAAGCTCGTCGTCGAGAAGATTCTTGGTCGCCGCCAAAAGAAGTCCAAGTACGAGTACGAGTGCCAATGGAAGGGTCTCTCCATGGACTCCAACTCTTGGATGGAGCGCGAAAAGCTCGAAAAGTATGGTTTCACCAAGTACCTCAACCGCGTTGACGAGCGCGAAGCCGCTCGCGCGGGCTTGTACGCGCGCCCGCTCACGCAAGCGAACGTCGAGAAGCACTTGATCGACTTTGGTTTGGATGCCGAATTCGGTACCCACAACCGCATCAAGGGTCTTTCCGGTGGCCAAAAGGTTAAGCTCGTGCTCGGTTCCGCCATGTGGCAGCAACCGCACATCGTCGTCATGGACGAACCGACCAACTATTTGGATCGCGACGCCCTCGGCGCGCTCGCGTGCGCCGTCAAGGAATACGACGGTGGCGTTCTTCTCATCACGCACAACTGCGAATTCGCCGATGCGTTGAAGGAAGAAACGTGGAACGTTCCGGGTAATGGTTTTGTTGAAATTGAAGGTAACAAGTGGGGTCAAGGCAAGTCCGCCAAGGGTGCCAAGGTTGAATTCGAAGTCCAAGAGGACGTCGTCGACGCGCTCGGGAACAAGGTGAAGGTCAAGGGACCGAAGAAGAAGTTGTCTCGCAAGGAGATCAAGGCTATGCAAAAGTCGAGAGCGGCTAAATTAGCCGCTGGCCAGGACATAACCACAGACTCGGATTGGGACTTGGACCAAGTGGGTTGACGATGCGATGCGACACGACGACCGCACGAACGCGCGCGATGCGACCCTCGATCGCGAACCGAGACTGACAGTCGAACGTGTACGCGCAACAGTATTTGGGAGAAGACGCCGGCGCCGCCGCGAAGGCGGCGCGCGAGCTCAAGAAGAAGGAAAAAGAAGCCGCCAAGGGCAACTAGACGTACGTTTACGCGTTGCAATAAAATATCAAACCATTCATTCACCGCCGTCCTCGCGCGCGTCGCCGCGCCGACGCCGAGAAAAGATGCCACACCCATCGCCTATCGCCGCACTTTCGCGCGCGCTACCGCGCTTCCGTCGCTCGCGCGCCGCGCCGACGAAAGAACGCGCGCGGACGACCGTCTCGCGCGCGTCGCTCGCGCCGAAGACCCCGTCGCGCCGACGAAACCGCCGCGAAACGACTCGAAATCGCTCAACGATTCGAACGCATCAATGTCCGTCGCGTGCGAAACCCCGCGCGCGACGGCGCGCGCGACGTCGACGACGCGAGCGCGGACGTTCGTCGTCGACGCCGACGCGGGCGTGCGGGCGTCCGCGGACGATTGGAGGGCGTCGAAGCGACATCGGGGCGAGGGCGGCGAGACGCCGAGCGACGGCGCCCGAGGGGCGCGCGGCGGCGGCGTCGTCGACTCGAAGACCGGAGACGTCATCGCGTGGAACGTCGGCGGGGAGTTCGGTGGAGACGTGTGCGTGATTAAGAGCACGCGCGGGTGGGCGGTGCGCGTGGTGACGCCGAGCGCGTTGGCGCCGTCGTGCGCGTGCGCGTCGGACGGCGAACGGGTCGACGTCGTGTTGGCGACCGCCGATGGGGCGTTCGTCGTGCGCGTGCGCGTGCGGTTGGATGGTGATTTCGATGACGATGGATCCTACGAAGCGATCGTCGGTCGGGCGCCGAGCTCGATGAGTGGGGTACAGAGAATCGGGGCGTGCGGCGCTGCGGCGGCTATTTTGTGCGACGCGAGCGGATGCGCGATCGTTCGAACCGATAGGTTGACCACGGTGTGTGAGCTTCAGACGTCGACGCTGAGTCGAGTTTGGAACACAATCAAGGGTTCGAGCGGGCAGGCGGTGGTGGACGTGACCCCTCGGTGCGTGCGCGTCGGGGCGAAGGACTTGGTGGCCACGCTCTCGTCGGACGGCTTCGTGCAGGTTTGGGACGTCACAAACGCCATTCACGCCTCGCAAGCCAGAACAACCGATGGTTCGCTAAAACCGGCAACCGCGAAGGTCTCGCGCGTGTGCGGATCGCACTTGCCTCCCGCACCCGGGACGAAGACGCCCGCGCCGGATCGCGTGGCGACGTCGTTCGCGTGCGCGCCGTCGGCGAAAGGTCTCACGTTGAACGTCGTAGTGTCCTCTAGATTAGCGCCAGTGGAGGCAGACGACGAAGCCGCCGCAGCAACGACAACGATCGAAACAGCTGCGGATGCCGCCACCTTGGCGTTCTACACGGTCAAGCACGGCGCGTTGGCTTTCGGGTCGTCCATCGAGGGATCCAAGGGCGTCGCTCGTGCGCTCGCGCTGACGCCCGATAGCGTCGTCGCTGCGCTCGAGAATTTCGACGACGACGACGCATCGTCCACTTCGACTTCGACTCTACTGTCCTGGCCGCTGGACGCGCTCCATCGCGCGCGAGATCTTCGATGCGGCGACGTCGAAGCCAACGTGCTCGCCGAGTGGGGGCACGCCGGTCGAGGCAACGGCGCGGCGGTTGAACTCCTCCGAAGGTTTGGTAAGCTGAATGGGTACACTGCGGCCTCTGTGGCGAACAGCTTAGCCAGTGAAATCGCTCTACGAGGTTTGAGCTCGGAGCTGGCGTTGCAAAATACCTGCGATGAGCTCGGTTTGGACGAAGCGAAAACCGCGAGCGACGCGCTCGTCGCCGCGGCTGGGGCGAACGCCAGCATCCAGCGCGTCGTGGAGACGTGGTGTCGCGTAGCGCCTACGTATGCTCGTGAGTGGTCGCGCGCGCACGCGCCGATGGCCTTCCTTTTGGACACGGACGCGTCGTGGTCGTCGTCCCTCGTGCTACTGCGCGCGGGCGACGCGCTGGGCGCCATTCGGGCAGGCGACGACGTTGAAGAGTCTCTGCTTCGCGCACAAATCACGAACGAGGATTCGCCGATGTTGAACTTTAGTGGTGGTAAACGACAAGTGGTGTCGGCGCTCACCGCTCTGTTTGCGCGTTTGAACAGCGTTCTCGGTAGCTCGGCGTGCTCGGCGATGGATTTAATCGCCGGTGGATTGTGCGTGGACACGTCAACCTCAAGCAAGGCGACGGCGTTCGACAATTACGACGAAAACATCGAAGCGTCGAGCCACACCACAAAAGATTGGCTTGAGTCTTTCGCTGGAGTGTTGATCGGTGACGTCTTTCCAGCGGTGCAGAGCGACGAAACCGAGACGCAAGCGAAATCCCGAAAGGCTTCGAGGCGCGCCAAGCAAAGAATCGTCATCCGTCTGTTACAAGATGCGCTGAGCACGCTTGCAGAGCCAGCGCAAGCGCTTCGTGAGCGCGTTGATGAATGGACTCTGCCATCGGAGGGACGAAGTCTCGGCGCCGTCGACGACGAGGCGAGTGAGATGGACGAATCGCAGTTTGTCGCGTTGGTTTTGAACGCCACCAAGCAACAAACTCGGGCACGCGTGGAGGTGTCGCGCGGATTAGTGCTTCTTTTGGGATGCATTCGACTCGGTCCAAAGATTGGCTTCGCCGCTGATGCCGCCGACTCCATCACCAATGCTTTGCCCGCTGCGATGAGTGCGTATCGCTCGGCGATTCTCTCCTCTTGGCTCCTGACGGAGCGCAGATCGAGCTTGAGCATCAACCGCGAAGATCCGCCTCGCTTGGCGGTCACCCTCGCGAATTTAGAACATCCTGATATTCTCGAATGCTCTTCTTCCGTGGGCGATCGCTTGCGAAGCGCCGGTACCTTAGTCGCCTCAGCGCTCGACGCCAGCGACGACGAACCTTCGTCTCACACGCGACGAGTGATAGAGATCGGTACCACACTCTACGCCTCTGGCGAAGTCGACGCCCTCGGCACGCTACTTGCGTTTGCTCGGCAGCAAGTCCCCGGAAGCGAATCGGTCGCCAAGGCGCCGTTCGACGCGCCGGCACCGCTGTTTCTGCAAGCGCTGTGGACGTGCGCGGATTTGGTCGGTCTCAATCAAACCGACGACGCAAACGCCGAGCGCAACGCCTCGATCGACAGCGCGATCGCATTATTCAGTAGAGCGGCTGCGTTTGTTCCAGAAGTCGCTGGTCCAGTCGACTCCCTCCTCGTGCAGCTGTTGCGAGTGATTCAAAGCATTCTGATGGGTACCGACGACGCCGCGTTTCCAAACGACGTCGTCTCGCGCTTTGAGTACTACGAAATTGTCATGCTGTTCTTCGAGCGTCTCGGATGCGCTCCAGGCGCTCAGGCGGCCGCATACGCAGCGCTGCATGAGGTTCGAGATGATGAAAACCAAAGTGCACGATTGTGGGCCAATGCGTTGCAATACGCCACGGACGCCGGGGATTGGCGCGCGGCGTATTGCGCTGCTGCGAGCACTGCGGGCGAGCATCGCCAGGCGGCGGCGATGCGTCGACTCGTCGCCAGTGTTTGTGAAAGGGGTGCGAAGAACGGTGGCGCGGTGCTGAGCACGCTTTGCTTGGATGAAAGCGAGCGAACGCATTACGACACAATCATAAACGCGCTCGAGGGTAGGGCGTCCACAGCGCCAGTGGACTCGCAGCCGTCGCCGAGCGAGATCTTGTACGGATTCTACTTGAGTCGTGGGGACCCAGCCAAAGCGGCAGTATCCATGCACGAGTACGCCAATCGTTTGAGCGAGCACACGATCGAGATCGCTCGTAAACCCGACGTAACGTACGACGAGCTGGTCGACGCTCTCGCGCGTCATGCCTCGGCGGCGCTCTCCTCCGCCAACGCCTTGGCCATGGTGTCGGATCCCTGTTCGGTGAGCTTTGAAACGGTCGTAGAGGATGAACACATGGAAGGAAACGATGATGTTTCTTCAGTAAATGTTGTTTCGAGTGGACTGGATACGAAGAAGAGTCCTCTGGCCACCGTCACCCGTGAGTACGTGCTCTCCGCCGCTCGCCTTGAACTCTTGCACGTGGGCTGCGAAACCGCTATGCTTCACGTCGATAGTGAACCTCGAAAAGTCATTCAAGACTTAGTGCAAAGCTTGATTGCGTACGGTTGCTTCGCGGCCGCCAAGACGCTTTGCACCGCGTGGTTGGATGGCGAAAAGCTCACGTCTTCGCTCGCTTTAATCGCTGGTGCCATGGCGGCGCGCGCGAGCATGGCTCAAGTTGGCGATGCGTCCGTCCTGCAAGCCGAACAAGACGCTGCGTTGAAGCGTTGGAACGCTCGAGCAAGCGACTTGCAAGCGATCGCGGGATTAATCGGGGTCGAAGCGCCGGTCACGTCCGTCGACACGTACTGGAACGAGTTGCGCGCCTTTGTCGAGCGCTTCGACGCGCCGGAACGCAACTTTGCCCTCTCTGAAGCCACCGCTCGGTCGATTCTCGCTGTCAACGCCAAGCTAGCGCTCCCGAGCTGGCTCATCAAACGTTTTGTCAACCCTACTGCGCTTTTCAGCGGCGGTGGTATGGCAAGACGCGGGGCGGATCCCGCGGCGCTCTTGCGCATCTACCTCGCGTTCAACCGCGCCGAGGACGCCGCTCAGTTGGCGCTCAAAGAACTCTCGTTCTGGGCCAAGCGCTCGGCCATCGACCGCACTGCGCACGCTGCGTGCTGGTTCCCGATGGATTTGATCTTCGACGCGCGCGATCGTTGTGCGAACGACGATTCTCTTCAACAGCTTTGCGACGCGTTGAGCGCGGCGATTTCGTCTCACGAGGCTCGCTTGAAGACGGACACGCAAATGCTCGCCCAAGCGGCGTAAACTAGTACGACTAGATGTGATAAACATGCACTTGATAGATATGACAAGCTCTACTGCGCGCGCTCCTTTTAGTACGATTTTGCAAAGATACACACCTCCTTCGCCGGCTTACCCGACATCAAGCACGTGTGCTCGCCCGCGGGTTGATCGAACGGGAAGCACCGAATCGTTGCCCCGGTCTCCTCCTTGATGGCTTTTTCTTCTTCGTCGGTACCTTCCCAGCCGCATCGCGCCCACTTCCCCGCCTCAATCGTCGCCTTTAATTCGTCCATAGTTTTAACGTCGACGATGTTGGCGTCGCGAAACTCGGTCGCCTTTTGCAACATCGAGTTTTGAATGTCATTCAGCACGTCGTTGACCTTGGTCTCGAGCGCGGCTGGCTCGATACTCACGCCGAACTCCTTACCCTCCTTGCCCGGAACATCGCGACGAGCGACGACGCACGCACCCTTCGCGACATCCTTCGGACCGACTTCAATGCGAATCGGCACGCCCTTCATTTCGTACTGGTTGAATTTCCACCCCGGCGACTTACTTTGATCCGCGTCAAGATGGGTTCGAACGCCCGCGTTGGAGAGAGAAGAAATGATGCTATCGACAGATGCCATGACCGCTTGCTTCTCTTCGTCCTTCTTCCAAATTGGCACCACGACGACTTGAATCGGCGCCAAACGCGGGGGCAAAATTAACCCGGAATCGTCGCCGTGCGTCATGAGAATACCGCCAATCAAGCGCGTAGAGACCCCCCAAGAGCTCTGATGCACGTACTGCGTCTCGCCCTTGTCGTCTAAAAACGTAGTGTCGAACGCCTTGGCGAAGTTATCGCCCAAATTGTGCGATGTTCCCGCTTGAAGCGCCTTTTTATCTCCCATCATCGCCTCGATGGTGTACGTCACGTTGGCCCCGGCGAAGGATTCGACGCGCGACTTTCTCCCAGGAATCACCGGCATCGCCGCCTGCGTCTGGGCGAATTCGGCGTAAACACGAATCATCTGCATAGCTCTCTCCTCCGCTTCCTCCGCCGTCGCGTGCGCGGTGTGACCCTCTTGCCAAAGAAACTCCAACGTGCGAATGAACGGCCGCGTGCGCATCTCCCACCGGTGCACGTTGCACCACTGATTCAACAGCATCGGCAAATCCCGATAACTCTGAATCCACTGCGACAGCATATTATTCACAATCGTCTCACTCGTCGGTCGCACCACCAGCGGCTCCTCCAACTCCTTCCCTCCCCCTCGCGTCACCAACGCCAACTCCGGCGCGAAACCCTCCACGTGCGACGCCTCCTTCGTTATGAACGAATACGGTATCAACTGCGGAAAGTACGCGTTCTGCACCCCCGTCGCCTTAAACTTCGCATCCATATACTTTTGAATCCCCTCCCATATCGCGTACCCGTACGGCCGGATCACCATCGTCCCTCGCGCCGGTCCGTAGTCGGCGAGTTGGCACTCGCGGATGCAATCCAGGTACCACTTTGAAAAATCCTCGCTCCGCTTCGCGATCGCGCCCTCGCGCGATTTCTCCGCCTCCGCCTGCGTGGACTTATTTTTCGCGCGCGTCCGCGTCGCCGCGCGCGCGGTGCGCGTCGTCGTCGTCGCGCGCGGCGTCGCGCCGGCGCGAAGGTGAACCTTGTGGCTCTTCGAGTTCGCGCTCGTTTTGACGTCGGCGCGCGCGGAGACGCGACGCGAGGCGCACAGGACGTGCGCGCGCATCGTGACGGATCGCGTGCGAAGCGTCGCGCGCGCGGCGGTGACGCGCGCGGCGAGCATGGCGCGCGGATGTGACGCGCGGCGCGTCCCGTCGGCGGCGTCACACACACTAGACACTAAACACACTCCTATACGAGGATTTATTACGGCACTAATAAAACCCATCCTGTATTATACTCGTGACAAACGGACCGCGCGCGCGCGCCGCCGCGGCACAGCGTCGCGACGACGCCGCGCCGCGTCGCGAGCGCTCGCGACGACGCGCACGAACGCGTTCCCTCGTCGCCGCCGAACCGGCGTCGCTCGACGCGCGCGACGCGCGACGACATTTTAAATTTCGCGACGTTTAAAGCGAGGTTTAAATAAACGGCGACGGTTCGGTCGACGCCGACGCGCGCGCGTCGATCGTGCGCGCGAAACGCGCGCGCGATGACGGCCGCGAGCGCGCCGGTGATCGCGGCGCGCGCGCGCGCGCGCGCGGACGCGCGTGTGGGGCGCGGGGAGACGCGGCGGGCGGGACGCGCGGGACGCGCGGAACGGCGCGTCGAACGCGCGACGGCGCGGGATCGTGAGAGATGGTCGATGGAGACGTGCGCGCGCGCGAATGAGGTGTGTTATGGACGACGAGCGGGGGTGGTGATGCGAGGGGCGATCGTCGCCGCGAGCGCGGCGGCTGGGGACGGCGGCGAAGCGCGAGAAGAGAACTTTTTCGCGAAGCACGCGCGAAAGATTCTCAAGCCCATGGACGGCCTCTGGGGACGATTGGTGCCGATGTCGTTGATGTTTTACTTTATGGCGTTCGCGAACTCGATCATGGACGCCGTGAAGGACACGCTCGTCGTGACGGCGTTCGGGGGGGCGGAACAGATTCCGTACCTGACGGTGTACGCGGTTTTGCCCACGAGTCTGCTGTTCGTGTCGCTGTTTGCGCGGTTGAGCTCGAAGTTTGGACGGGAAAAGTTGTTTTACATGGCGGTGACGTTCTTCATGTGCTTCTTCGCGCTGTTCACGGGGGTTTTGTATCCGATGCGAGACGTCTTACACCCGTACGAGTTGGCGGCGACGCTGGCGACGACGCTCCCGAGAGGTCTCGCGGGCGGCATCGCCGTCTTCACGAACTGGACGTATTCGCTCTTCTACGTCGCCGGCGAGCTTTGGGGTGATGTCGTGTTAAGTCTGCTATTTTGGGGTTTGGCGAACGAAATCACGCGCGTGAGTGAGGCTGGTATCATTTATCCTTTGCTCGGCATCGGCGCCAACGTCGCGCAGGCGTGCTCGGGGCTCTTCATGAAGTTTGTCACCACGCAGTGGCATCCCGCGGGCGTGGCACCGGAAGACATGTGGGCGGCAAAGTTAAAGTTGTTCATGACCGTCGTCATGTTCTGCGGAGCTTCCATCATGGCGTGCCACAAGTACATTTGCGACGAAGCGAGAAAAGATCCAAACTCGGCGATGATGGAAAAGCAGCGAGACTCTAAAACCCGATCTGACGCGGACAAGGCGGCGAACAAGAAGACGAAGAAAGCCGGTTTGTTGTCTTCGTTGATGTACGTCTTCGAATCCCCCGAAGTCGCGTGTCTGGCCGTCATGGCTGTCGCGCAAGGTTTGAGCTCCATCATCTTCCAAGTCGCTTGGAAGACGCAGTTGCGCATATACCGTCCAGATCCCACCTCTTACGCCGCGTACATGGGCGACGTACAAACGTACAGCGGAATGGTTACCGGCATCTTCATGGTCGCCGCGCCGTTCTTGTTTAAGAATCTTGGATGGAAAGGGACGCTCTCGGTGACGCCGAAAACCGTCATCGCTCTTGGGTGGGTGTTCTTCGGAACGTCCATCTACGCCCTTCGTCACGGACAGCTCGCGCAGTCGTCCGCCATCTTGCCTTGGCTCGTCTTAGGAGGCGCGGTGATTTACATCGTCGAGCGTGCGGCGAAGTTTTCTCTCTTCAAACCGGCTGAAGAGATGGTGTACATCACTCTCGACGAAGACAGTCGAACCAAAGGTAAAGCCGCGGTGGACGTCCTCGGCGCTCAAATCGGTAAAACCGGTGGATCCTTCATGCAGCAAGGCTTAATATTCGCGTATGGCTCCATCATCGGCGCCCTCCCCGTGCTCGTATGCTGTCACAGCGCCATCGCCATCTGCTGGCTCATAGCCGTGAACGCCCTCGCCGCGCGCCGAGCGTCTCAGCTCGATTCGGAAATTCGCGAAGGCACCGCAGCCTTGGAGATCTAGTAGGGAGAACATTTTCCTTGTACAATACACTTTTCTCCGACGTCACGCGCGTCGCGAGCGAAGAGTACGATCAACTTCTAGCAGCGTATTTAGTACTCACTCAGTCACCACGCAAATCTCCGTCCCTCACACACGCGCGCGCGCCAGGTCGCGATCGGCGCCATGTCCGCCCCCGAGCGACGCACCGACGTCTTCGACGGCGTTCTCATCCCCCCCGCGTCGACATCGACCGCCGCGTGCGGGTACAAGTACTACCAAGACAGAAACAGAAAGTGGCCATTTCACACCAACGCCCAGGGCGCGGCGCTGCTGGGACAGCTCTTCGACGACGCTCGACGCGTCATCGCGGCGCTCGACGCCGCTATCGCCACCTTGGCGCCCGATGACGCGGCGCGGGAAGCGATCGTGCGCTCGGGGGTTGATATTTACGCCAAGAAGCCGAGCATACGCGAGCGGGACGTCACGTGGTCGCAGACGGAGTACGCGCATCTCGGATTACAGCGCGAATACTGTCGATTCAAGTCGGTGCAGAGATTCACGGAAACGTGGGCGTGCCTCGAGCGCGCGCGCGCGCGAGGGGTGTTCGAGGACGTGGGTAAGGGCGGAGACGGGGAGACGCGGCGAGTGGCGTCGCTCGGCGGCGGACCGGGATTCGAGTTGGTCGCCGTGCGAGAGTTTTTCAAGGCGCATTTCCCGAGCGTGACGTTAGATTTAGTGTCTTTAGATCTGGAAGAGAGCTGGCGCGCGAGCGCCGAGGCGTTGGGGTTGCGTTTTTTTCAGTGGGACATGCGAAGCGGTAAAGTCGCCGAGACGTGCGGCGGCGCCGTGGATTTCGCGCTGGCGAGCTACGTGTACAAGATGTACATGTGCGAAGACGACGTCGCGGATTGGTTCGCAGACGAACTCAAGGACATGCACGCCGCGTTCATCATCAGTCGCGATCAATCCTTGAAGACGGCGCTGATGGAAAAGCGAGGCGTCGACGTGCGCAAGCTCATGGCTTTACAAACGCAGCGCGGCGACGACCGTCAGCTCGTCTTCTCTCGCGATCGCGTCTTCGAAACGTGGTCGACGAGCACGAAGTCAGCGCACGCGCCGGAGTCATCGATGACGTTCCCGAACGTCCCGTACGAGGAACACAAAACCGGCGGCGGCGACCAACATCGCGACCGCGACCGCCAGCGCGGTTTTCGCGGCGGCTGGGATCGCCGCGACCAGGCGTACGTCGCGTCGCGAGACGCCGACCGCGTCGGCAAGTCTCGAGATTCCCGTCGCTGGTGATCGCGCCTCGCGCGCTCGGCGTCGTCGAGTCGACGGTTGTTGACGACGAAAAAACCGTAACTTTCGCCACGAGCGGCGCCGTTATCCAACCATTGTTGAATGCAGTAAGTAATGTATTACTTGACACATGTCCTAACGTATCATGACTTTTTGGCGATTATCTTGAGTGCTTGATTCGTCAATGCTGGTCTAGACGATGGATTACCGGTCATAGACATATCGCCTGAAAAGCCAATGTAACCAAAATGTGCGGCGCCGCGCGCGGGGCGCCCGAGTGCGGCGCTCAATCCTCCAGCTTTTCATTTGTGTGCGGTGGGCGAAGTATTTTTACCCATCGATGGTCCGTTTTTTGCG
>Ga0181598_1003198_pt1 | contig 14375 bp, 15 predicted proteins | sample 041ome_4_FD_153295 | JGI IMG/M metagenome (GOLD analysis project Ga0181598, IMG submission 153295) | Coastal salt marsh microbial communities from the Groves Creek Marsh, Skidaway Island, Georgia - 041404US metaG (spades assembly) | ecosystem: Environmental > Aquatic > Marine > Intertidal zone >... | reverse complement strand
TTAGTCTTATCTGGGATCCGCTCCAGCCACCGCTGGTATCTAAGCCAAAATTCGGTTGTGCAAGAATTGTAAAATCATAAGAACCATCATCAGTATACCAAACTGAATCTTGGAAGTAAACTAACGCAAAACCGCTAAGTGGTACCGCACCTGCTTTTGTTGCACATAACGCAAGAACATGGTTTACTCCGTTTTCTCTTACAAATGCAACAATTAGTCCATTTGTATCATTATCTGAATCTGTAGATGTTAATGTTGCTTCAAATGTATAATTTTCTAAACTGTCAGGACTAATAAATCCATTTGCTGGTTCAACATTTAGTGGCATATTAACTCTGTCAGGATTTGCTAATAGTTCCCATGCATTTGCATTTGCGCTCATATTAGTGTCATCGCCTTCATAATAATTGGCGCCGTCAAATCTTGCCCAGGTTGTAAATATTTCAGATACTGAAGGAGGAATATATTCTGGTAGTGTACGTGCTTCATCTGCATCTGCTTGTAAATTAAACATATATGCTTCAACATCATTTAGTGCAGTCACAGTAATGATAACAGTTCCTGTCTGTGTTCCATAACCATCTGATACTGTATATTGGAAACTTGCTAATTGTCCAGCCTGCCCAGTTGATGTAAATTCAATAGTGGTGCCGTTTAGTGTAACAGTTCCTCCTACTGGATTCTGTACTCCAGTAATACTAAGTGTATTACCTGGACTACTGTCATTTGCCAGAAGTGATGCTGCACTGATTAACAATGATTCACCCTGTGCTACTGAATATGCAGATCCAGATTCATCAGTAACTGTTAATGAAATTTCTTGTGTTACTAGTGTAATTGTAACAAATGCAGTCCAACGTACTCTTGCATTTGCACTTCCACTTACTTTAATTTTTAAACTGTCTGATCCATTATCAGCCGCCTCAATAAGTGCATACCATTCACTAGTATTCTCACCAATTATTTCTTCTGCTGGGTCTGTTAATAACGTTGTGGTGCCGCGGTCATTAACAATTATACCTTTAATTATATAACCTGCATTGCTGTTATTATTGCTATCACGTGCAACAATACGTGCTTCTACTAATCCTGTACTATTTGTGGGAATACTAATTTTACCTATACTACTGCCGCTATCTGTTGTTATACCACTGGAATCAAGTGTTAAACTAGTTGTATCAATACTAAATGTAGATTCAGGACTAAGTTCTGTTTCTGTAGCGTCAGTTGTTTCGCCTTGCAAAACATACATAACTTGTTTACTTGATGTACGGACACTGTTGTAAATCTCAAATACATCAACGGCGTCATTTGCGCCAGTTTCCAGGATTTTCCATCCCTCATTATATACCCACGCAGCACCTCCCGTGCCGTGTTGTATATACATATCACCGTTTGTTGCAACAAAATTAGGTGCAACGGTGCCCTGATAAAAGGTGGGACCTTGCTTGTGAATTTTAAACGAAGGATAGCTGGTACCCTTCAGGTTTTGTGTTACTGCCATTTTATACTCCGTTCAGTGCTTGCACACTGTCAGTCAACCTAAGGTTGCTGTCGTTAAGTAAAACTTATATAACTGTATTTATTAAAAAAGAAAACCTGCAGAGTCTCTGCAGGTCATGTTCGTTGTGTATTTCTTATTATACCAAGTGATTCTTTTACCTTGGGTCTGACTGTAATCCAATTACTGTCAAGTTATAAGGTGATAGGTGGGACTAAGGATTACCCACAAGCGCCAGTACAGATCCTGTCTGTGTCACCGACGAAGCCTAGCATCGGATAGTTACTTCCGAAGTTTATCGCATCTCCTTGTCTCCAAGGTCATACGCTGCCACTACAGCTACTAGCCAAGTTAATGCCTCTGTAAGCATCGTTTCCTTGCACTATCTAAATTAAACCGTCGTCTAACTTATGTCTTTAATATAGTATAGACAGGCACTGATGTCAACCTTTTTTTTAAAAAAAAGTTAACTTTTTTCATATGGTGTTTTTTGAAAACTTGTTTAAAGCACCAAAGCGTATATTTGCTCATATCACTCTCCCTTTTACAGTTGAGTGCGTTCCTTCGCTAATGCTACTTCCGGCCCTAAGGCTGAACGTACAATTATTTAGTCAAAAAAATAGGCGCACTGGGCGCCTATTAAAACATAGTTTGTTTTTATTATTAGTCTTCGAATGTTACAACTAGAACAGCGTTTGTGATGCTTGGTGTAGCTGTACCTTGGATCGCAACGTGGTTGCCGTTTGCTGTACCTTCAACTGCTGCAATTGTGAAACCTTCGTTCATTGCTTCAGTGATAACGCCTTCCATGTCTGTACCTGTTGCAACTGACATGATGTGTGTGCGTCCGCCTAGGCCGTTGCCTGCACGAACTGCTTGTGATGTTGTTAAAGCCATTTTAATTCTCCTAAAATATGGTTTTGCGCTTTGCGCTTACTTTTATTTAGCATTTTCTTCAATTATTCTGCGATATAATCAACAATTACATAGCCTGCACCAGCACTTGCGCCTGTGATACTTGCTAATAGTTGAGTTGCACTACCATAGAACTGCATTAAATCTATTACATACAATCCAGTTGTTTCTGGATCAATTTCATCTGCTGTGGCTACTTCTGCAACCGCTGCACTACGTCCTAGAGTAATTGTTGTGCCTGCTGTGTATGCACTTGTGATATTTACTTTAGCTGATACTACTCGGCTGTTAGCTGGTAATATTGCACCAATATTAACATCACTAGTACCAATTGCAACACGGCGTGTACTGCTCAAACCAATTTGGTTTGTTGCATTTGTCCAGGTTGGGATACCATTGTTTACTGTAAGGATATCTCCAGACGAACCAATTGCCAGTTTAGCAAGCGTACCATCCGCACCAGTGTTACCTGCATATAGTAAGTCACCTTGTGTATACGAATTCTGTCCAGTACCACCATGGCTTTCAGGAAGTGTGCCAGTTACTGCATCTGCCGCCGCTAAATCAACAGCACCATACTCTAGTACACCAGCAGCACTAACACGCAATACTTGGTTGTTTAAACCAACACTTAATTTTGTAAGTTTGTTGGTTGCATCACCAAATAGCAAGTCATATTGTGCATATGTACTTTCACCTGTACCACCGTTTGTTTCGTCTAGTACACCACTTACACTTGTGCCAGTTTGACCTAAGTCCAGTGTACCGTAACCTAAATTACCACTACCATCAACACGTAATACTTGGTTAGCTGTACCAACAGCAAGTTCTGTTGTTGTATTACCACTAACGTCACTTAGATATAAACTTTGATCTGCAAATGCACTAACATCTGCCGCCAAACCACCACGACTACGGAGCAAGGTATTTGTCGTTGCGGCCGCTTGATCTAAGCTAATTGCTGTCCATGTTGCTGTACCACCAGCACCGTCACTAATCAGTGACTGGTATTGTGTAGTACTTGATTTAACAGCAAGGTCGTCATTGTCTAGGTGAATTGTTGTACCGTCTGTACGTACATAAATTCTATTACCGTCTTGTGCCAGACCGTCGTTAGCATAAATGCCACTTACACGGCTAAATTGTGCCCAAGTAATTGGATCTGTGCCAAGTGTAGCGTTGCCAGTTGGCGAGTTTACAACCCAACCACTGTCTTGCCATACTGTACCTTCCAGTACGAATACAAATACACCACCACCAAATTCACTATCACTTGAATCAGTTGAAGCTTCACCACCTGGTGCAGAGTTATCTGCATCTGTTGCACGGCTTAATGTACCTGCACTGATGTCATATACCCAAATACCGTTACCAACTGCATCGCCGCCAGTAGCATCTTTAATCATTACACGGTCACCATCTGCCAGTGTTACACCGTCAATTACGCCGCCTGTTAGTGTCCAAACTTCGTTACTGTATGACAAGTTTGTCATATCATTTGTGGCTGAACCGCTATTGACATTGCTGTCAATACTTGTTAATCCATTTGTAGCAACCCTAGCGGCTGCTTTTGGTTTTAAACCTTGTGCAACACTGTCTACATAATATTTTGTTGCGGCATCACGGTTACTAATCGGTTCTGCTACACGGAAATTTACATAATCGTTGTCTGCAAGGTTTCTAGCATTAAATGCATTGTCTGCGTTGTCAAATTTAATTCTACCGTTCGTTTTACCAAACTGAACGTCTGAATATAAACCTGACAAACCATATTGTTTTGTGAGTGCCATCTGTTGCTCCTAATCCTCTTGTTATACTTATTTATACATATGTTATTAAAACTCGTGCCTCACCCTGTGTGGCACCATTGGCATTTAAATAAACATTGACATCTTCTTTTTGTGATTGAGCATAAATGTGACTAGGGAAACTTTGATATTCGGCAACTACACTAGTATCATTTTCAAATTCTGTCATGTATCTAGAATTGTCGTACTGGTCACCCACTGTAATAGTTGCGCCATTATCAAAAGGAGTAATTACTCGTAAACTTACATTAACAACTCTAGCCAATCCACTTACTTTATATATAACTGTAGTATTTGCACTCAAGTGGGTTATGATACGTTCAAAACTTCTGGCATCTACTGATGAGCCTGACTGGCTCTGCATAAGCACCCATTGCCCAGCATCGTAAATATAAAATCCCCAATCACCAAATCCAATGTCATGAACGTATGCAGTATCTCCGTCACTTGGATTTGCTATATTTTGTAAATCAGTTAATGTATCAACTACAAAGCTACTGCTGATACTACTAACATCAAGACTACCAGCAGGATTGAATACGGCACGTTTGTTGTCAATTTTTATATAAATTGGCTGACCAGCAGATTGACTATCAACACTGTTGGGATTAAAGTTTGCTAGTTGACCGCCGCTGCTGGAATTATCTAAGAAATATAATTGACCTGGTCCGCCATCAGCCAGTTCAAGATCTATAACTGGTCCCACAGTTCTTATTCTAAAATAATCATCTGTTGGATAATTTGTTTCTTCTACAACACCAATAACACGTTTTGCATCTTGACTGATATCAGTTGTAAAGTTTGCTGGTGCATAAACACCATTGCTGTTTAGGACTATTGCTTGTCCAATACTAAATCCGTGTCCAGCTTGAAAAACCTGAAGTGTATCATGTTTACCACGTTGGGTAAACCTACTCATAATTTGCGTAGCAAACCCTCTGGTAAATCCGGCTGGCAATACATCTGGCAGTGGGAACAACACTGGCATCTGGTTTTTAGTTTCAAACAAAAATCCAGGACCGTCTATTAAACTACCATCTGCATACTGTGTATAGTCAGTGATGGCATTTATTTTGTCTTCATCACTAGCTTTAAATTCAATCTGTCCAGTTGTCACTAAATTTATGATTTCGTCAATAACAAGATATCTGCCATTTGAACCAGTTGTTATATAATCGCCTACTTTTATATCTCTGGCATCATATTGCATAGTAGCAACACTGTTGTGGCTACTGTGTAACTGTGCATTAACGTCAGCAATAAAACGCCACTGTCTAGGTTCACCCGCGGCATCATCAACACCTGGCTGCCCTGGCCAGCGATCTGTAATCTCTTGAGTTCTTAAGTATAAACTTAGTAGTTTTGGAGGGGCAATATTAGTCATATTTTAGAACACCAAATTCACATATGCGTATCCATTAGCATCGGCACCAGCAACCGCGGCAATTACGTCAATAGTAAATGTGGTAGTTGGATTATTTCCATCTAATTGTACCTGATAGTTACCAGTTGGATATCTTAATTTAAATTTATTTGTAATATTATCACGGCCATAGTAACTTACAAACTTTGGCCAAGTACCAAACGGGTGTGTTACGGTAATCTGGTTACCAATTCTAGTTGCTGTCATATCACTTGGAACATCAAGAACATTTTCAAGACTGCCGTCAGCTTCAAATGTAATACGCATGGTTCTTGTAATTGCAGTTGTATCCCAACCGACCTCACTGACACCACCAGTACCTGTTGTTATTCCATATGGTCTATCAAGTGTAGTTGGAGGATCAAGTGGAGTAACTTCTCCGTTTCTAACAACAAGTAATCCACCTTCTGCACTGATGTTAAAGTTAAAGTCAACATCAAATATAATGTCAGAACCACTAATGGTAACGTTTAAGTTATTTCCACCAACAATACTGCGGAATTGTAAATCTTCACCACTTTTGCTGTCAAAGATACTAGTGCCAGTACCAATACTGGAAACTGTGTTTACTTCGCCTGTTCCTTTGAAAACAATTTCGTCTGCCGTTTGTGTAATTGATAGGTTTTTGCTAGTTGGGTCTAGTGCAATAGTACGGAAATAAAGAATATTTCCTGTTGTTTCTTTATAAACTTCAGCACCATTTCCAATATTGTCACCTGTGTTTAACAGTGTGCCTCCATTGGCAATACCGATGGTAATATTATTACCATCTGTTGTAACAGTTAAATTGTTACCTGCTCTAATGCTTCTTAAATTTAATGTACCGTCGGTTCTACCACCGTACACGCTAATACCAGTACCCAGTGAACTTACGTCACTGAACACAGAGTTACCGCCAATACTCAACGTTCGTGCTACAAAGACACCCAATGTTACATCAAACTGTAATACCATATCATTCTGCAAAGTTGCAGGATTAATGGATATCATTGGCTGAGTTTGCGCTGTTATTGTTGAGGAACATGCATAGACTGCCATACTACAAACACCTTTATCATTTAGTTAGTAGTATTTATACTCAGACGTTCAAAAGTATCTGGTCAATTCTTCCATGTTGTGATTGATTATATGAGCTGGCATTCAGGTATTCTCGATCCACCCTTGCTCTCAAATAAATTACATTTACTCTAAAAGTAAATCCATCTGTTCCAGTGTCTCCAACTACACCAGTTGGCGCACTACTGTTTACAGGATATTGTTTGTAATCACTACCACTTGTCAAATAAATTGGAAACCAATCAGTTTCCTCCGGCATACTAGCTAACGTGCCTTCTATATAAAGTCTACCAACGAAGTCATCAAATTTCACACTTACTGTGTGCAAGCCGTCAGTGTTGCCATAGAACGCATCAGCACGGATTTTATCACCAGTGTAGTTTAATTCGTTTTGGTGTGTTAACATTGTATAACTGACGGTGCTCATTGTTTATTCCTTGATAATTTCTACTAGCGTTCCTTCTCCAGCCAGTTCTTGAATTACAGCTTCAATCTGTGAGATTGTATCTGCGTCTAGAATAGGTGTGTCAGGATCTTGATCTCTTAATAATTTACTAGCTTTAACTACGAATGCTGTTTCTGCAATTTTTGCCATTGTAAATCTCCTTTAAATAACTACTATTATTTATCGGATTCTAATTCACTTAACAGCAAAATTTCATGCTCAGTATCGCTTTCACCAGGTACCATCATTTTGTACATGACATAATTTTCTTCGTTGTCTAGATAAACTGTACAAGTATGCCAGGGTTGAACACCTCTATAATGGAATCTTCTAAAGTTAGTAAAAGTAGAGGTTGTATAACTGGGTTTCATTTTGTTGTCTAAAATTCGATATATGTTACTACTCAACTTGATTTCATTATCTGATAATGAATCTTTATATTCCATTATACTGGGGATTACTGTTTCTTGAAATTCGGTAGTGCCACGATAACTGATTTTAAATCTATATTTTTTATACCATAGATTTTCTCTAACAACAATTTTACGACTGTTTTTCATTGTTGTTAAGTGATTATCGTGTAAAGGTCCGAATATTTCAATAATATATTCATTAAATGATTTTAGTGCCAGTTCAAACACTTCTGGATTATTGAAATAAAGATTAAAATTAAGTTCACGTCTGGTTCTGTATTCAATGTTCTTGCTATCCAGTAACCGTGTAAACTTATTGTAAATGTTGTTAAACTGATAATGTAACTGACGTGTGTCTTGAATATCTTGTTCTGATGCCTGGTCACGATATATGTGATGCCAGATATTAATATGCTTCATTGAAAGATTAAAGGCAAACGTTTTATAGTACAATTTTGTACTATTCTTGTAATCTATATCGTTTGCCTTTGCGGCTAACTTGACATCATTTATAGTTAAAAGAGATTTCATTGTTAACGATACCCACTTCAATAAGTTTATGCTCTTGATTTAAATCAAACAACAGTTTACGTGCTAGCGGCTTCTTGATGTTTTCGTTAATTTCTCTGGCCATTGGACGAGCACCCATTGTTTCACTAAATCCACGGTCACTTAGCCAGTTAGTTACAGCCGGTGTCCAAGTAAACTCAATATTACGATCTTTAACCATGTATTTTAGTTCTGTTAAGAATTTATCAGTTACACGGTTAATATGACTTCTACTCAGTTTATTAAACTTGACTGTTGCATCTAAACGGTTACGGAACTCTGGAGCAAAGAAGTTTTTAACTGCTTTGTCTTGTGCGCCGTCATGCTTGCCGCCTCCAAAGCCAATTACATTCTTTTCACTGTCTGCAGCACCCAAGTTACTGGTTAAAATAACAATTGCATTACGTGCGCTTACACTTTTGCCATCACTACTTGTAACCATACCATTATCCATAACTTGTAGTAACACGTTAAGAACATCTGGGTGTGCTTTTTCCACTTCATCCAGAAGTAAAACACAATTTGGTGTTTTTTCTAATTCATTAATAAGGGCACCACTTCCTTGTGAACCGTCTCCATAACCTACATAACCTGGAGGTGCACCAATTAGTTTTGCAACTGTGTGCTTTTCCTGATACTCACTCATATCAAAACGCACCAAATTCATATTCAGTAATTCACTGATTGCTTTGGCTGTTTCTGTTTTACCAACACCAGTTGGTCCAGTAAACAAGTATGTACCCACTGGTTTGTCTTTGGATTTAAGTCCTGCTTTACTGATGTAAACGGCATCAGCCAAAAGATCAATTGCCTCGTCCTGTCCAAACACACGCTCACGTAATCGTTCTTCAATGTTAATCATCTGCGTTTCACGTTTTTTAACATTAACGATTGTATCCAGTGGCAAGCGAGCAATTTTACTGATTTCCAGTTTAATTAAATCCTCGTCAATTGTTTGTACACGCTTGTCAGGTTCAGCAATACGCTGACGAGCAAATGCACTGTCAATAACGTCAAATGCTTTGTCTGGCAGTTTCTTGTCGTATAGATATTGTACACTCAGGTCTACTGCGGCACTGATTGCTTCGTGTGTAATTTGTAGATTGTGATATGCTTCATATTTGTCTACACTTTGTTTTACAATTTGTTTTGCTTCGCTTGGTGTTGGTTCTGGAACATCAATTTTATAAAAACGTCTTGCCAATGCACGATCTTTTTCAAACTTTTCGCGATATTCTTCGTATGTTGTGCTACCAATACAACGTAGTCGACCTTTTTGCAATGCTGGCTTCAATAAGTTAGCAACATCCATTGCACCTTGTCCAGCACTACCTGCACCCATAATCATGTGAATCTCGTCAATAAACAAGATAGCATCATCATAATTTTCCAGTACGTCTAGAATTTCTTTCATGCGCTCTTCAAAGTCACCACGATATTTTGTACCTGCCAATAATGCACCAATATCTAGACTATAGATTGTATGTGTTGCGATTGTTTCTGGGACATCTTTGTCAACAATACGTTGTGCCAATCCTTCTGCAATTGCTGTTTTACCAACACCTGCATCACCCACCAGTACAACGTTGTTCTTTTTGCGGCGCACAAGTGTTTGTACCAGCATTTCCACTTCAGTTTCACGACCTATTAGATTGTCCAGTTTACTGGATTTTGCTTCTTTGTTGAGGTTAACTGTATACTTGCTTAGTACTTGTTCTGCTTTACTGCGTTGAGTAGCTTGTTCTTCTTTTTCGTTATTGTCACTGATATACTCCAATATACCTTCTCTTGTTAGCCCACAACTATTACAAATCACAGTAGCATAACTGTTCTTTTCAGCAAGTATGCTCAACAACAAATCAACTGGTGTTACATATTGACGTCCATTAAACATACTCTGTGTAAATGCACGATTAAACATGCGTTCAAGTGCCATTGTTTTCCGCGGTCCGCCTTCACTTTTTACTTTAATTTGTTCTAGCTCATTACCACAATATGCATATGCATGATCGCAGATTGCCAGCGGATCACCACCAACATTAACAACTAAATCTATAATATTTTCATCTTCAAATAAAACACACAACAAATGTTCTAGTGTAACATATTCGTGTTCAAAATCTTCTGCAATCTTAAATGCTTTGGTAACCAAGAGCTCGATACGTTCATTGGACATATATTATTATTCCTCTTTTTATAACTCTTCTATAGTAGTATTTACATTATCTATGGCTGGAATAACTACATTAAGCACAACAATAAGGTTTCCTGTCCTTTTTGTGCCATATATAGGAAAACCAGCCTCAGGTATTCTTAGTTTTGTTCCTGGCTGTGTGCCGGGCTTTACTGTTAGTTTAAATGCACTGCCATCAATTGATTTTACTTCAGTGTGTCCTCCTGTCATTGCTATTTTGACAGGTATACTGTGCGTTACATGACAATCATCTTTAATTCTTTGATATACTGTATGTTTTTGTTCTTTTATAGTAACATATAAATCGCCAGGTGTAAAGTTACTTTGTGCATCATCACCCAGTTTTGGAAACTTTATTTTGTCTCCATGTTTTATACCTGCTGGTATTTCTATGTTTACTACCTTTTTTCTACCACCCGGTAGGTTAACTTGTAAATCTTTGTTCACACCAGTAAAAACTTCTTCCAGTGTAATATTATATACTATATTTACATCTCTATTGCCGGGCTGTTTTTGTCTAAATTGTCTGTTAAAGTGTGTTTCAAATACTGTACTAAAGTCACCAAAATCTGCACGTGTATTAAATCCATCCTGACTGAATGGATCATTCACATGTACATTGCCGTGCTTAATTTGTTCATAAGCACTGGTAACTTCTTTAAATTTTTCCTGATCGCCTCCGCGGTCTGGATGATATTCCATTGCTAGTTTACGATAGGCTTTTCGTATTTCTTCTTCACTAGCTGACCGTGAGACACCTAAGATACGATAAGGGTCTGACATTAATACATTCTAATCTAATGTAACAGCATTGTCAAGTTTTTCTTCAGCTTCCTTGTAATAACCTTCGTATGCGGCAATGATGGCCTGTTGTTGCATTACAAGGGCTCTGATGTCACTAAAGTTTAAACCCAATGCACCATATCCGTCACCAGTAAGAGCGTAAACGGCAAATGGTTTACCACGTGCTTTGAAGTCTGCAATGACTTCATCTACATTATCTTCATTGATTACTACCCAGGTTATGTCACGCATGTTGAGTTCATCAACATTGGGTAATGTCAGAGTAGGCTTAGATACTGGCTTGGTACTAATATCAATCTTTTGGGGCTGGATCGAGCAAGCCGCGAGACTTATAATCATTATAAAGCCAAGGGCACTCTTTGTTAAAAGCGATTTCATTTTCCGCTGTCCTCTCTTTTTCATTAAGTTCTGCTCCACTCAACAGTTCAAAGCATCTGCTGGCATTTCGAGTGCCGTTGTTAACCGCACGTTCTATCGCCTGAGGATTTGTAACTGCTGCACTCTCCAGATCTATTTTTTGTAGTTTGTCAGCAAGTAATTGGTTCTGTCTACGAATTGCTTGATATTGTTCATTGAGATTGGTTAATTCTGTATTAACTCTTGCATAGTCTGTTTGCAAACTACTTATGGTTTCTTCATTTAACTGTACGGCAGTTTCTAGTTTGGCATTGTTTTGTGTTAACACTGCAATAGTTGCCTGCGTGTCTTTATAATACCAATAGCCAAGTCCGCCCATGGCCATTATAACTATTAACAATGCTGCTGAAATTTTGTATCCCATAGTTTACACCTTATTTGTGTCTATAAACAATACGGCCTTTGGTTATGTCATATGGCGTAAGTTCTACGTCTACACGATCACCCAGCAATATGTTTATATTAAATTTACGTATTTTACCACTTATTAATCCAGTAATTACGTTATCAGTTTCTTCAAGTTTTACCCTGAACATCGCATTTGGCATGCAATCAATTACCTGACCTGTAACTATAAACGTTTCTTCTTTGGGCATATTAATACTTGATTAAAAATTCCATGCGCTCTTTGATTTTTTGCGCATCAGTTGGATGAAACTTAGCACGGTACATTTCAGGTGTCATCATAATATCTCGAGCGAAACGTTCTTTGTCAAATGTTCTCGGTTCATCTAACTTGTACGCTGTATATTCCCAATCGCCCTTGTCACTGGTAATGTTGTTAATACTATTAAGCATTACACTGATATTATCAAATAGTTTTTCGTTTCTGGAAAACTCCACAAATACTTTGTATTCACCATTGTCATTGGGTGCTGGACTGGTTTCCACATCTAAATGTTCACTGATGCCAGTTTCAATAAAGTTACTTAAATCACTGGCAGGTTTTTCATACTGTACAGTAAGTGCAACTACAACTGTATCAGCTTCGTCACCCACTTTGGGTTTGTATTGATCAATACTTACTACGCTGTCTACTAGTCCTTGCATTTCTTCAAATGCCAATCCTTCATTCACTTGTGTCATCGATGTTATCCTGTTGTAGAGCTTCTTCGCCATCTAGTCCTTCACTATATGCATCATCAACATCACTCAAATCAATATCAACGCCGTTGACTTCAATTTTACTGCTGTTAAATTCGTCAACAAAGTGACGTGGCATAACAATTTTAACTAACCATACTGGCTTTTTAACTTTTTTAGGCTTTCTTTCGCCTCTGTCGTTTGTTTCCAAATCTTCAGGAGATTCAATATCAACATTGATAATAAAATCTTCTTTCTGGAAATAAACATAGCATCCGTGCTTGGTAAGTCTTAATGCGCCATCTGGATCTGGCATCATTTTTTCAGGATACATTAGTGTAGCTTCCACCCAATAACGGCTGATGTGTGGTCCATCCACAACTTCACCATTAATCCAGTTTTTAAAAGCATAAAGATGCAAATTGTCTAAAATACCTTCGAATTCCAACAACATTTCCAATGCAGTGTTGCCTTCATATATACTTTCAATTGTATCTTTAATGTCGCTAACTTGTACCATTTTTAGTTTACCTTAAGTTCTATGTATGTATTTATACTTTGAAAAAAATATTGCATTTCCAGCTGATTGTCAACCTTTTTAGTAAATACTATTGAACAACTTGGGCTCAAGTCTAGCTAATAATAGACAAGGAGATCACATAGTGACTAAAAGAGCTAGAAAAACCAAATCGTTCAACACAGCGGAGCCAATTATCGACTTCGGAAAGTATAAAAAGCGTAATTCACAGGTAGTAATACTACCAAAAAACCTAACACAGGAGGATTACTTGACGTTACTAGACGATGAAACCAAAAACATCGTTTTTGCAACTGGTCCAGCGGGCACTGGTAAAACAATGCTAGCAGTACTGGCGGCAATTCGTGCCCTGAAAAATGGAGAGTGCGAAAAAATTGTAGTGACAAGACCTGCAGTTAGTGTGGATGAACAACACGGCTTTTTACCCGGAAATCTAATCGAAAAAATGGCGCCGTGGACAAGACCAATATTCGATGTATTCGAAGAATACTATTCTCCCAAAGACATTAATGCAATGATTGAAGATGGTGTAATTGAAGTTGCTCCACTAGCGTATATGCGTGGACGCACATTCAAGGAAGCATATATTATTGCTGATGAAATGCAAAACGCCACACCCAATCAAATGAAAATGCTGTTAACACGTATTGGTGTCAACAGCCGTATTATTGTTACCGGAGACTTAGCTCAACATGACAGGGGGTTTGATAACAATGGGTTAAAAGACTTTATGAGTCTACTAAAGCAAACTGATACTACCCGTATCGGATTTGTTGAATTCGGCAAACGTGATGTAGAGAGACATCCTGCGGTTGCCGAAGTGCTAACAATTTACGGAGATGAAACAATTAACTAAGGTTACAAGATAATTTTACAGACTTGAGCCCAGTTGTCAACTTTAGTAATTCGTTCATCAGTACAATCAGCATTATGAGCATGATTAATTAGGATTGTGTTCAATCCAAGATTTGACCCAAGGACGGCATTTTCTGTTTTGTCCTCGATCCAGTACAGCCCAGTGTTTTTGTAAGGCGCCAGTGCTTCATCCTTGTCAGCACCAGTGTCTAAACAAACAACATCGTCAAAAATACCTTTTCCAAAAACCTTTTCCAAGTTTTCTTCTCGAAGCTGTTTAGCATAAGGATCCAAGCTCAAGCTGGTGATACAAACAAAGGTGTATCCTGCTTCAACTAGCTTTGCAACACCGCTTCGTGAGTCCCGTAGAGCTG
>Ga0181598_1003197_pt1 | contig 14376 bp, 9 predicted proteins | sample 041ome_4_FD_153295 | JGI IMG/M metagenome (GOLD analysis project Ga0181598, IMG submission 153295) | Coastal salt marsh microbial communities from the Groves Creek Marsh, Skidaway Island, Georgia - 041404US metaG (spades assembly) | ecosystem: Environmental > Aquatic > Marine > Intertidal zone >... | reverse complement strand
AGCGCTTGATTAACTTCCAATCGCCCTCAATACACCAAATATACTGCAGGGTATCGTCTGGGTTTCCCAGGGTCATGTTATGGGTCGCATGAGTCGTACCAAAAACCGTTTTCCGATTGGTGCGGGCTTGGGCATCGAGAAGGTTGATTCCTGGCAGTCCCGCTGGTGGTTTTCCCCCAGCCGCCGAAACAATTGTAGGAAAAAGATCAACCGCATGAGCAAGATCTGAAGAATATTCAGCAGATATTCGTTTAGGCCACGAGAGCATAATGGGGTTGCGGGTACCGCCCTCGAAGGGAGAACCCTTGGTCCGTTGGGCATAGCCACGGAAGAGTTTCTGATTGGGATCATCAGCGTTAGAACTTGCCGTACTCCATCCATTATCACAGGTAAAGACGACCAAGGTATTATCCCTTATCTCTTGTTTATCCAAATATCCAAGCAGTTCTCCACAGGTCTCATCAAACCATTCACACATTGCTAAATACTTTGCCTGATCCATGGGCCTACCCTCCTTGCGGTACTTTTTTAATATACGCTCGGGTGGATTATGTGGAGTGTGGGGAAGAAAAGGTGCATACCATAAGAAAAAGGGTTTGTTTTCTTTCTGCGCATGCTCCACAAAGTCGGTGATTGGTTTAAGTCCATTCCGACCGATCTTTAGCCCCACATCCCCATGGCGTCCGCCCCGCCCGGGGTCCCCATGGGTCATCCCATGGGTAAATCCACCATCCTGGTACGAACCCTCCCACCATTTGCCCGATTGGTGGGCTAAATATCCGAGTTTTACCAATTCTTTAATGAAACTGTGCTTTTGGTGAAAAGCTTGGCGAAAAGGAAGATCCCGCTTTGCCCGATCGTCATATTTAAAAGCATCATTTCCGGTAATCCCGTGTTGGTGGGGAAATAGACCCGTTGCCATCGATGCGAGCGATGGCCGGCATATGGGAGCCGCCACATAGCCTCTTTTAAAAGTCAGGCTCCTTTTTGCCAAAGCGTCCAGATGAGGGGTATTAACATCCTTGCTCCCCATAAATCCGTAGTCGGACCAGTGCTGGTCATCCCCCAGTATAAAAACAATGTTGGGTCGGCTAGCATAAGCTAAGGATGTGGCTGCCCAGGCCACGACACAATAAATGAACAAATTAGGAAAGGTCATATAACTCAACCCATGCCTAAGATTAAATGATCTGCAACCATTTTGGCAGGTATTTCACCAATAATCTACTGGATCTGAACAATGAAAAATAAAAAAAGTTAAAAAATTTGAACATTTTCAGAACATGGTGCGTCTCACCTTGTGAATTTAATTTCAGTTTGTTTTCAGTTTTTAGTTTTGTTGCAAAGATGCCGGTTCTTACGAGTCGGCATTTTTGTTTGCTGAAGTTCTAGATGCATAGGCTTGCTTAACATCCGCTAAATCGTCATTTTATTGTTCATGAAATTTTCTCTTTCTATGATCTGCATCTTTGCCTTTACGGGTCTTACCTGGGCTCAGGAATCCGTCTCCAACGCCGAACTTTCCCGCAAGCTCGACCTTATTCTGGGGAAAGTCGGGGGCTTGGAGGAGCGCGTATCCAAACTGGAAACCGAAAACAAAGAAGTAAAGCAGGAGGTCAAGCAGGCTAAAAAGACTGCAGAAGAAGCAAAATCGTCTTCTGCCAATCTAGCCATTCCTGCGAATGAAGAGGAGAAAGCATCCTTTTTTCAGAGCTTAAAAAACCAAATCTACTCGCAGGAAGCAAAAGATTCAGGGCCATGGGCGAAGGAGGCATCTTGGCAGCAGATCAAAAAAAACCTCACCCGTGTGCAGGTCCGGCGACTTTTGGGCAATCCGCACCGGGTGAAGTTAAATAACAACCCACGAATCGACCAGGTTTATCTTTACGAGGGAGATCTCGACGCAGATGGAAAAGAGGATCAGGGCGTGGTCAACTTTTACCGGGACCGTATTGTTTCCTTCACATCCCCCTTCTGAATTTATCAGCCTTCAGGTTCCGAAAGTTCGAACATTTTAACCGAAACCACACCGGTGTGGTTTCGGTATTGACAAAAAATTTGAACAGTATTTAATATGAATCAAAATTCTTATCAATTGTATGAGAGTTTTTGGTACCTAAACAAACAAACAAACAAAACAGATATGAAAACTAAACTACTCGCCGTTATGGCTACTCTTGGCATGGTTGCTTCTGCTTCCGCTGTTAAGGTAAACAACAACCTCTCCATCAATGGTTTCATTGACGGTTCTTACAATAGCACTGACTCGACAATCGGTGGCGTGGCTTCTGACGAAGCTAACATCGGCCTCGATGAAATCGAATTAAACTTCATTGTTAATGCTGGCAATGTTTCCGGTGAATTGCACCTCGACACCGAAGATATTGACGACGACGCAGCCGTCAGTTTGGAGCAAGTTCACTTCACCTACTCTTTTGGAAATGGTGCTTCCGCGACTGTTGGTCGTTTCAACTCCGCACTCGGACTTGAGGGTGAAGACCCAGCTGGTCTTTACACATTTAGCCGTGCCTACTCCCCCATAGGTGGTGTCGCTAACCCATTCAACCTTGGCGACATTGACAACAATGGCGCCCAAGAAGGTGTTCGTTTATCTTACTCCGCTGGTGACTTCTCCGGTTCCTTCGCTTTGTACGATGCCATTACTTCTTCTCTTGAAGAAGTTGTTGGCGGTGCTCAAGTAAAAGACGACCTCGACTATGAATTAGCTCTTAACTACACAGGTCTTGACAACATCACCGTAGGTGCTGGTTTCCAAACAGACCGTGCTGCCGGTGCTGGTAATGATGTAGAAGTATACACCGTCAACGCTACTTACACCCTCAACAAGCTTCTTATAGGTGCTGAGTATGTTAACTCTGAAACTGATGGTGATGGTTTTGACTCAGCTGCTTACATGGTTTTGGCTGATTACGATGTTAACGACAAGCTTGGCGTTACCGTTCGTTACAGCAACTGGGAAACTGGTGCTACAACTGATTCTGACAAGCTTACCTTTGCTCCTAACTACGCTATCACCGATAGCTTGGGTGCAATTCTTGAGTTTTCTGCTGAGGAAGCTTCAAACGGGGATGAGTCTGACTCATTCGCTGTTGAGCTTACCTACACTTTCTAAGCTTACAGCTTAAGCAAAGTTTCTTATGGGCCGTCCATTTGGGCGGCCCTTTTTTATGCCTAATTGAAATTAACAGTTTTTCATCTCGAGAATCTTTCTATTGTATAAATTAGTGATTCTTATCATAGAGGAATTCCAATCGGAAGGTAACCAAAGTTTCAAGCTGGTGATATCATTACTCATAAAAGATACAGATACCGGGGAGTAATCGTACACATCAACCCATCCTTTCATAGTGATGAAGCATGGTACTTATCCAACCAGACCCAACCTAGTAAGGAACAACCTTGGTATTTTGTATTAGTTGATGAAAACCAACAGGTTACCTATGTGGCAGAACATAATTTGCACCACGATAACTCTGGAAATCTTGTCGAACATCCCATGCTCAATCTCTTCTTTTCCGGCTTTGATGCAAAACTGAATAGATACATTCGTAATGGTGTGCCGTGGCACCCGGGAACTCCACCCGATGCTCCTCCACCTCTCCCACCACCCAATTTTAAGCCACCCAACCCTCCTGCTTTGTAAAGTTTTATAAATATGAAACTTAAATGGATCCTTTTAGATAGTTTTGTTTGGGTTGTCTTCCTATTTTTTGAGCTTTTTACTGGTTTAAAGAACTTTTCCACCCTCAAACCGGCGACCTATAACTTTAGTCACTGGGCATATGGACGGTGCTTAGGTGGAGTCACCCTGATTGCATTTCTTTCTTACTGGTACCAGGCAGATGCACTAATTGGGCAAAATGGGCTATCACCATGGTCAACAGACCTGGAAAACATTGAGAAGCTTGTCACCCAAAACCAAGGACTTAACAAATGGTCGATTCGCCCAACCTTACTCTGGCTCGAACCATTTTCCAATCATCATTTACTCTTTAGTATAGGTACATTATCCGCTGTTCTTCTATGCATTGGATTTCTCCCAACCATCTCTGCATTAGTAAGTTACCTATGCTATCTTTCCTTGATGGTCGTGGGAGAACCCTTCCTCAGTTTTCAGTGGGATGCCCTGCTTTGTGAAATCTTGCTCCTTTCCCTGCTATTTCTACCAATAACCAAATTTCACCGTCTCGGAACACCCAATAAGGTACCTATATTTGCCCGATATCTACTCACCGCCCTCCTTGCTAAACTCATGCTGGAGTCAGGGATTGTAAAATTTACTTTCTTTGGTGCAGATAACGAAAATACATGGCGCGATCTAACCGCACTCGATTTCCATTATTGGACGCAACCCCTACCCCACGGCTTGAGCCCATGGGTCGACTCCTTGCCCGTATGGTCCGATCAATTTTCACTTATTTCGATGTATGGGATTGAGCTCATCCTGCCAATTTTTCTCTTTTCCCCAGGGAATTTGCGAAGAATTGCTGTATTTGGACAAATTATCCTGCAAGTCGCCATTCTACTTTCAGGAAATTATGGATTTTTTAACCTGCTCACCCTTTGCCTTTGTATTCCCTTAATCGATGATCAAATTCTGCCTAAATGGTTCATAAATCCAAGTAAACCTGACATTAAAGTGAACAATGATCCTACCAAAGGTGAGATCACGACCCATAAATCCATTGCAGTAAGCATCATTCAAACAAGTTTTCAAAGCCTTGCTTGGTTTTTCTTTGCTGTTACCACCTATGGACATCTGATACGAGACATACAAGGCAATCAAACCGATCCAATTCTTAAAATCGATGCGAAGTGGACAGATCAATACACGAATATCGTCCGCCCTACCCGTGCCTTCAATTCTTATGGTCTATTTCGGGTAATGACCACCACCCGGCCAGAAATTATTATCGAAGAAAGCCTGGATGGTAAAAACTGGCGTCCGTACGCATTTAAATACAAACCAACCGATCCGAAACAAACTCCCAGATTTGCGGGTCCTCATATGCCAAGAATTGACTGGCAGATGTGGTTTGAGGGGCTTAATTACGAGCGTTTCTCCAACCATCCTTTCTCCTTGATGCTATATCATAAGTTCCTCCATAGTATTGCCTTAGGAGGTTCGATTGGGGACTTTACTGACTTTGGTAAAATGATCGGACCGCAAGAATATCAGAACTTTATTCAGGCACCTCCATCTGTCCGGCAGCAGATTCTAGCAAACTACAATTCTCTCCTAAATGCCTTCAACTCTCGCTCTCTGTGGTTTGGAGAATTCCTCGAAGCTATTTTTGAGCACCGACCTGTAATCATGAAACAATTGGGTGAAAATCTGGATAATTTGCCACCTCCACCCAATTATTTGCGGGTATCCTTGGCTCACTACACCTTTGCAGATCCTGATCAGGAACAAGTTTGGAATGTTTCACCTATTGATAAGGCATCATTAATAATCTCAAAAAAAGATTAATATGAATGCTAGACATTTTTATTAATAACTAATATTGAATAGCTTATGAAGAGTTCATACGAATTAGCCATGGAGCGGATGGGTGGAGGAGATGACGAACCACTCACCGATGAACAAAAAGCACAAATTGCTGAAATTGATTCCAAATACAAAGCCAAGATAGCTGAGCGAAAAATCTTTCTCGAAAAAAGCCTCAGTGATGCACAGGCACAAGGAAATGAGGAAGAAATTGAATTAGTTCGCCGACAGTTAAATGACGAAGTGGCTGACTTGGAAGCAAAATCCGAAGCCGAAAAAGACAAAATTCGAGAGAGCTAAAACCTACTTTTTCTCAAACTTCATGGTTTCACCATGCTTCATGGTGAAAAATTTACTTTTTTCTATCCCTTTCTTTTCTAACACTTTAGCAAGCTTTAGAGGGGATTCCTCAAGTGGTTCATCGGTAAGATCCATAAAAGTTCCCCAGTGCATCCCGATGGATTTTTGACTGTTTACATCGAGATGTATCTGCACCGCTTCTTCGGGATTGCAGTGCATATCTTTCATAAACCAGCGGGGTGCATAAGCCCCAATTGGAATTAGGGACAAATCCATTTGAGGAAATCGCTTACCAATGTCCTTAAAGTCTTTGGAATATCCTGTATCCCCCGCAAAAAAGAGCCGTTTACCCGGTGCTTCCACCACCCATCCACACCAAAGCACCTCATTGGTATCAAGTAAACCACGTCGGCTCCAGTGCTGCACAGGTACCGCGTGATACTTCCATCCGCCCACTTGATAAGACTGCCACCAGTCCAACTCCACCACCTTTCTAATACCGATATCCGTAAACCATTCCTTCATCCCCAACGGAACCAGAAATAACGGTGGATTTTCTTTCTGTGTCTCTGTGATACCAAGGACTGATTTTTTATCCAAGTGGTCATAGTGGTTATGAGAAATTACTACCACATCGAGTTGAGGGAGGTCATCCAATGCAATCGCTGGATTTACGATCCTTTTAGGTCCTGCAAATCCTACTGGTGATGCCCGTTCTGTTAGATGAGGATCCGTGATAAGATTAATTCCCCCGAATTGCCAAAGAAAGGTGGAGTGCCCAATCCAGGTTATGGTTTCCTCACTTCGGTTGTTCTGCAAAAAAGATAAATCGGGTTCAACTGACTCAAACTTAACTTTTTCCTGAGAATTTCGGGTAAAACGCCACTTAAATACAGTGCCCAAACTCTTACTCATTCTTTCCTTAGGCAAATAATTATTCTTAAAACCTGATTCTGTGTGATGATCGGGCTTTATAATTTGTTCTGTTTTTTGACCCGTTAGGTGACAATTAAAAGAAAAGAGCATGGCCAAAGGGATAATCATAACACTCTTGCAAGGATTTAGATTCATTCAAAGCAAGCTTACAAAAAATCCATTAATACGAAAAGCACTGCTTTCCATAACTTAGATGAAACCATCATTAAAATTACATAATTCCCTAAAATAATAAATTGATTGAATTTTATTACTTTTTATATTCAGCAGTATAAGTTTATTATAAAACTTGTATGGTTAGTAATTTTCCTATCAAAGCAATTCTGGCTGCCTTAATAGGCACATCCATGATATGCCCATCATTTGCCCAATACCGGCTTTATTTGGAAAATTTCACCGGGCAGAATAATAAGGGAATCTATGGGCCCTCGCCCACCACAGATTTGTCGGGGGTTAGCTGGACCCTGGATGCGAGTAGTGCATCTCTTTCCGCAACCGATGACTACGCCAAAGTGGTAAATGAGCTGTTTGAGTATCAGGATACCAATGGCATCATTAGTTTTGAATCTCCCTTCACTTCAATGAGTGGATTCTCTGATTTTTCCTTACTTGCAGATCTCTCTGAATCCGGGGACTTGGAAACGGATGATCAAATAGAGCTAAAATACAGCATTGATGGGGGAACCAGTTACGCCACCGCCACCTCTAGAACGGGGAATTTCTCCGACGATGCCACCAGTGACTCGATCGATCAAGCAATTGCTGCAGGCTCTTCCTTCGGTTTTAAAATCGAAGGGCAGACCGATGCTGCAGGTGAATATATCCGTTTTGATAATCTGCAATTGCAAGCGGACACTCTGGATGGTGCATCCCTCACGGTGGATAATTCAAACTTGAATAATTTTACAGGCGATCTGGATATCAATCATGGCACTTTTTATCTGGCCGACGGAGTTACCTTTTCCCACGGGCTCAACTTGTTATCCGGTGCACTGACATCTGCCTATGATGAGGACTTTAGCGACCAAACTGGAAAAGGAATTTCCGGAACCGGCACAGATACCTCTGGAGTAAACTGGACGGTCTCCACCACCGCCAGTCTTCTGGATGCCAATGACTACCTTCAGGTCATCACTCTAAGTGGAAATGAATTATTTGAATTCCGGGACCTTTCCGGGGGAAGCGGAGTATGGACAAGCCCAGGCATAGATATAAGTAGTTTTACCAACCTTAATCTTTCCCTGGATCTTACTGAAGTGGGCGATCAGGAAGCAAGTGACAGCATCGAAGTTGAGTATTCCCTGGACGGTGGTTCCAGTTTTACGCAACTTACTTCGCAGTCTTCTGATTTCACTTCCTATTCGATCGATTCGAGCCTATCAGATGGTTCGAATTTTGTTTTGCGGGTAACCGGCACCAATTCTGCCGATTCTGAAAAACACCGGTTCGATAACATTTCACTGACGGGGCATGCAGAGACCATCCTCGGGGAAAATGTGGGAGGAAAAAGCATTTATTCCGGAGCGATTGATCTGGGAAGATCCTCGATTTTGCAGGCTGCAAGCGGCGGAAGGCCCACCTTTTCAGGTGTACTCTCAGGCAGTGCTGAAATTACCAAGAGAGGAAAGGGAGTGGTCGCCCTTACCAACTCATCCAATTCTTATTCGGGTAACCTGGTGATTGAAGAGGGAAAAATAGAAATTGGAGCTGGAGTATCCTTATCCGGAACCGCTTCAGGAAGTGGTTCAGGTAAATCTGTGATAGGGGGGGATGGAACCATCCATACAGTTAACCTTGGCAGCGGGACTAACGAGATCGATTTTATCTCTCCCGGTCTGGGATACGCCAGTTCCCTCACATCCTCGTCCAGCTTACAGCAGGGAGTATCCCTCAATGATAACGGCACCGTGAGTGATTCTTCCGATGATGCAGACGCATCCATCGGATCCTTTACTGCATCCACTCTCTCCCTGAAGAGTGGCGGTGTATATGACTGGGAGATCAAAGACTTTGATGGCAACTCTCCCGGCTCAGACTGGGACCTGCTTTCCTTTACCAACCTATCTTTTGGTTCGGCAGGATCTTCCGTTACCATCAATCTTCTTCCTTTGCAAAGTAGTGATGGCACTGCCGGATCACCAGACAACACTGGCAACCTCTGGACCCAGCATGGCTCAAGTTTTAAGTTTTTGGACGGTCCGGATGGTGGAACGGGAATCACATGGGGAGATTGGTCAGCAGATACCATCAACGACTACTTCCTGGTTCAGGCAGATAATTTCGCCTACCATACCAATTTTTACTACGGCGACTGGAGTGTCAGTTATTCTAATGGTGACTTTTTCCTGAACTTTTCTGCCGTACCGGAACCCTCCACCTACCTTATGGTTTCGTGGCTCGCAGGCATTCCAATGTTCATATTTGCCCGCAAATACAAAGCCAGCAAAACAGCCTAACTTTAGAGAGCAGCGGGCTCCTGATAGAACAAACGCCGCGGTGGATGAAGTTCCATACCATAGGATCGATTGATCAAGCGAAGCCAATTTTCAGGCCATTTTTTGGCATGCGGATTGGAAATTCCCCGGGAAGCAAAGCCAAAAGAGTTGGTATAGAAAAGAAAGTAGTGATCTGCCTCCTTCTCTTCCGATAAATCGGTAACAAAACCACCAAAGGATTCCTTGGTCAGCATCCTGACATAAGAATCGTCCGCATCCATAAAGGAAGCCGATAATTCAATCGGAACAGGAGCTTTTATATCAGCCACATATTCTTTTTTCTCCTCATCAAAAGAGAGGGTATCCCGAAGAGGACTCAAAAAACGGGTAACCCGCACACGGAAGCGGTGCCCTGCGGAGAAAATATCGACCACGGTTTCCCGACCTCTTTTTGGCAATCTCACTAACCTCAAAAAGAACAGACCGGAATTGGGCTCAGGCAATTCCATGGTGGCCGAATGTCTGGCCGCCTGTTTCTCTAAAACTTCCGCGTAAGTGAGCATAGTAACTGAACTTATTTAAGCATCTTTGATGCCACGATTATTCCCAAACCAAACATAATGGTTCCAGGAAGAATTTGTCTAGTTATTTTTGCTACAAATTAACGAGCTCCAAGTCCCGCAAGCTTCTAAACTGTAGTATTTTGTAAAATAATTAGGCAATAATATCCTTGATCACATGACCATGGATATCAGTGAGGCGGAAATCGCGACCCTGGTAGCGGTAAGTAAGCTTGCGATGGTCGATCCCTAGCAGGTGCAGGATGGTGGCATTCAGGTCGTGAATATGCATGGTATCGGGTGTCCAATGGGCATCCTTGCTGGGGCGGACAATATTTCCATCCCGGTCGGTCAGGTTGTACCCATACTCATCGGATTGCCCGTAGGTGATTCCCGGCTTGATTCCACCCCCGGCCATCCAGGTGGTAAAGGCACGAGGATGGTGATCCCGTCCATAATTCTCGCGAGACAAGGCACCCTGGCAGTAATTGGTACGCCCAAACTCCCCACCCCAAACCACCAGTGTGTCATCAAGCATGCCCTGGCGCTTCAAATCGGTAATCAGGGCATAGCATGCCTGGTCAATATCCTTACACTGCGAACCGTGCTGAGTAGGCAGATTGCCGTGAGAATCCCAACCACGGTGGAAAATCTGAATATTGCGCACGCCCCGCTGGGCCATCCTACGAGCATTGAGACAGGATGCAGCGAAGGTACCGGGCGTACGGGCATCCTCCCCATAGAGTTCAAAAATCTCCTCCGGTTCATCCTTCATATCCATAAGCTCAGGAATGGAAGCCTGCATACGATAGGCCATCTCATGCTGTTTGATTCGTGAAAGTACCTCGGGATCAGCAAATTCCTGATAATGATTTTGGTTGAGGGCAGCCAAAGCATCGAGCTGGGCCCGGCGGTCGCTGCGGGATACCCCCTGCGGGTTTTTTAAATAAAGTACGGGGTTTTCCGCCGCCCGAAAAAGAATGCCCTGGTGGTCCGAGGGCATAAAACCTGTTCCCCAGAGGCGGTTAAAAAGACTCTGCTGGGGGTGATTGGTCCGGGCGAGCATGACCACATAGTTGGGCAAGTTCTCATTCATGCTGCCCAATCCATAGCTTAACCAGGAACCGAGACTGGGACGCCCGGGTATCTGACTGCCTGTTTGAATGTAAGTGATCGCTGGGTCGTGATTGATCGCCTCGGTAAAGGTGCCATGAACCACGCATAACTCCTTGGTGATTTTGGAGGTGTAGGGAAGAAGGGAACTGACCCATACCCCCCGGTCGTTGTTTTCACATTTAGTGAATTCGTATTTGCTGGGGGCAAGAGGGAGGGTTTTCTGCCCCGAGGTCATCCCGGTGATACGCTGCCCGTCGCGCACTTCGGGCGGAAGATCCTTCCCGTATTCCTCGCTTAGGCGGGGCTTGTAGTCCCACATATCGATATGGCTGGGCCCACCACTCATGAACAAATAGATCACCCGCTTGGCAGTGGCCTTATGGTGCAGACCCTCCGTGGGTATGGAACGTCCTAATAAATCGCTGCTAAGCAGGCTAGCCATGGAAGCAGTGCCCAACCCAAGGGCAGTACGGCCAAAGAATTGCCTACGGTTGATATGGAAGGAATCGTCGAGAAATAAATCTGCCTGGTTCATAATCTTGTTCTCCTCTGGTAAATCTTAATAAAGCAAAATCGCCGGGTCGCTCGCCAGCATGGTTGCGGCCACCTGTGTCCATGCAGCCACCTCAGTTACAGGTAAGTTTTCATCCACTGGGGCGAGGCCCTGTTCAAGCACCTTGCGGGCATCCTCCTCGGACTGGGAAAACCTGCTCTTTGCATTGCCTAGTAAGGTGGACAAGGCGGTGGACTCCACCGTGCTTGGTTTACGGGAAGTGAGCAGGGTGAAAAGATGCTCGATCCGGGCACTATCCTTTTGCTTATCCCGGAGCAATCGCTCGGCGAGCTTTCGGGCGGTTTCCATCCGTTGGGTCTCATTGAACAGAGCAAGGGACTGAAGGGAGGTACTGGTGCGGGAGCGCTGCACACAGCTGGACTCCCGACTAGGTGCATCAAACAAAGTCATCATCGGATGTGGGGATGTGCGCTTCCAATACATGTAAAGGCTTCGCCGGTATATGCTGTCATCCTCGTCCATCACATAGTTCTTGGTATCGCTAATGGGATGAGAAAGGGCAATCCACATACCGGGTGGCTGGTAAGGCTTGAACCCTTCGCCTCCAATCTTCCGGTTGAGCAATCCGGAGGACCACAAGGAAAGATCGCGCACAACCTCGGCATCGAGCTTGTAGGACGGTCCCCTGCCCCAGTATTTATTTTCAGGGTCTGGGAAATCACTCCGGCGTACCGAGGATTGCTTAAAGGTGCGACTGGTGAGTAATTGTTTGAGCAATCGCTTCAGGTCCCATCCATTTTCACGAAAATCCACCGCCAACCAATCAAGCAATTCTGGATGGGTAGGTTGTTCTCCCTGCAATCCAAACTCCTCCGGCGTACGGACCAGTCCTTCGCCAAATACCATTAACCAGAAACGATTGACCAGCACCCGGGCGGTTAGGGGTTGCTCATCAGAGGTGATCCAGTTGGCCAATCCGAGACGGTTCGATGGGCTACCTGTATCCATCTCCCCCAATACGGAAAAGACCCCAGGACTCAAAGGCTTCCCGATGGGTTTGTCATATTCTCCACGTTCAAGAACCTTGGTGACTCTCTTTCTATCCTCAGGCAAATCCCGGGCGATCAGGGTGGTGGTCAAGTAGTTCTTTTCACCCTGAATTCGTTCGGTGTTAAGTTGCTGGGCCCGGGCGAGCAGATCGTCCTTGGTCGCAACATCCTTTTTCAAAAGCTCGATCTCGGCAATTTGCATCACCTTGGCATAAACATCGGATAACTTGGGAAAGGTTAAACGGTAGGTAGTAAAAGACTGGTTGTTCTCAAAGAGAATTTCTCTCTTTTGCTTACGCTTGGTAAAACTAGGCACATCACCTTCGGAAATTAAAGTGAAGGTTTTATGATCAGTGGATCCTTCCAATTTGTAGGTCTTGGGATCCCGTCCAGGATGATCCTCCGCTGATGTCAGGCTGATGCCATTAATAATTCCCTTGAGGGTGAACATGGTTAACCCGCTGCCATTGCCATCCCGATTTAAATATTTTGTATCCACCCGATCATCAATAGCGTGTTCAGGCTTTTGGTGCCTTGGGTGGAAATTTTGAGAACTTGCCTTCACTCTATTGCCGGGCTTGGATAAATCGGGATTAAGTAAATACGAAAGTTTTGCCAGACTCTCATCACTCCCCTTGTATTTTCCAGTTGCCCGCACTTCCTTAAGAAAGGCAGTTTCCCGGTCCAAAAACTCCTCCCATTTCTTTTTCGAGACCGGATCCTTTGCCACGGTTAAATGATCCCCATATACATATTGATTTCGGTCCATCGAGTGCTCCGATGTGTTGTTAAAAAAGGCGAGAAATTCAAAGTACTCATCATGGGTAATGGGGTCATATTTATGGGTATGGCAACGGGCACAGGTAAGGGATAATCCGAGCATGGCGGTACCGGTGGTTTCCACCCGGTCAAAATTATTTTTTGCCTGAAATTCTTCTGCAATCGCCCCCCCCTCCCCTGTGGTTGGGTTGAGACGGACATATCCGGTGGCAATTTTTTGGTCCTCGGTTGGATTGGGCAAAAGATCGCCAGCAAGTTGCCATTGGATAAATTCATCAAAGGGCTGATTTTGATTGAGGGCACGAACCACCCAGTCCCGGTAAGGATAAATCCCCCGGCGGTTGTCGAGATGGAGCCCGTGGGTATCCCCATAGCGTACTGCATCCAACCAGTAGCGGGCCACATGTTCCCCATAATCGTGACGGGCCAGCAGACGGTCGAGGTACCGCTCATATGCCCCTTCCTTATTGTCCTTTAAAAACGCCTGCAAATCCGCAGGTTCAGGAGGCAGTCCGTTGAGGATGAGCGAGGCCCGCCTCGCCAGAGTTGCCCGATCCGCCTCCTTTGCAAAACCTGTACCCTGGCTCTTCAAATCTTGCTCGATGTAGTGATCCACCGGGTTACCCGATGGCTTTACTTCTCCTTTAATCGGTGGGACGAAGGACCAGTGCTGGGCATATGCAGCACCGGACACCACCCACTGGCGAATCAGTTCCTTCTCCTTGGCAGACAGGGTCTTCCCAAAGTCCTCAGGGGGCATGGGGTCTTCATCGTCAATGATACGGTACAGCAGCTCGCTCTCCTCCAAATCATTGGGATCGATCGCATGATAGCCACCCAGGTCTTTCTTCGCCAGTTCCTCCAGATCGAGACGAACCAAATCCTTCTTCTTGGTATCAGGACCATGGCAGGCATAACACTTGTCCGATAAAATGGGCAGAACCTCCCGGGCAAAGTCAATCGAAGCCGTATCTTTGGCGCCTAAACCAACGACTCCACAAAGTGGAATCATAACAAAAATTGTACGAAACAACATATAAGTACTTTCTAATTTGAACACCTCTGTAATGGCAACCCATCAAACAATCGTTTGTTCAAATTAAATAAGTAACCTCTAGCCCATAAATCCATAACTTTTCACTCTTCGACATTCCATTATTTGACTGCTTAGGGA
>Ga0181598_1003191_pt1 | contig 14380 bp, 14 predicted proteins | sample 041ome_4_FD_153295 | JGI IMG/M metagenome (GOLD analysis project Ga0181598, IMG submission 153295) | Coastal salt marsh microbial communities from the Groves Creek Marsh, Skidaway Island, Georgia - 041404US metaG (spades assembly) | ecosystem: Environmental > Aquatic > Marine > Intertidal zone >... | reverse complement strand
GGGGGACCCGAAGAAAATGAACAAGAAGACTGCGCTCACTATCACTAAAAAGAAATGAGTGACTATTTCAGAATGTCCGACCAAATCACGACATATAATTTAACAGACACAGGAGATGGTATGGTGACTCTGTCGCCACCGCCGAGTGAATCGCCCTCGACGGCGTTTGTTTCTGATGAAAAAAATATCCGGAAAGAACATAAAGAAACCATGGATTCAACCCCAATCTCTGAAATCATGGAAAACGAACCCGCGTCTATGATGGCCATGCCGGCCATGGACCCCAGGATGCAAGGTGTCATGCCGCAGATGGTTGCACCGCAAGCGGGCGCGCCGACCGGTTTCGCCCAGCCGATGCAGCAACAAGAAGCCCCTGCGAAGACCAAGGAGAACCCGATGGGTCTTTCTGATGACCAAATGACGGCACTCCTCGTGGCGGCGTGCGCGGCGGCGGCGGTGTCCAAGCCCGTACAGGATAAGTTAGTGACCTCTGTTCCCAAGTTCCTTAACGAACAGGGGAGCAGAAGCGCGGTCGGTTTAGCCGCGACGGGCGCGGTCGCGGCGGTTCTTTTCTACTTTGGTAAGAACTACATCTGAGTTCATTCCCAGTTGAGATTGCTGTAAATCGAGCGGTCTAAACCCATGTAATAGGTCAACAACCCCCCGGCAATGAAAGTCGCCGTCAATAAGCCACTCGTTTTCAGTGTCTTCTCGACGTCCTTTCCAAATTCTTGCATGTCTTCGCGCGTCTTCTTGAACATCGTGTGTAACACGTACGTGAGAATCAACGCTATGGCGGTCGCCGTGAAGAAAAAGCTGCGGTCTACGGCGAGGCGAGGCAGGCGGTTCACCGCCATGCGCATGACGTTCGGTACGATGAGCGTGAGGAGCACCAAACGCGCCTCGTATCGCTGCACGACAACCGGGAGAAGTGCGACGTAATAGATGACCAACCAGTAAAAGATGGCCATGAATAAATCTTTAGGCGGCGTCTGTGCCATTATTTATGTATTATTTACTGACATTTTATTTTTACCTGTCCTGAACATCTTTACCACAAAACGGTGTCTTGTCTGGAATCTTTTCATAGATGCCCAGTTCAACGGCTAAGTCTCTAAGTTCTACGTAACTATTCCAGTACGCATCGCTGTGGTCGTACTCTGGCACCACGCAGTGCGCCAACTCGTGAAGGAGGATGTGGAAAATTTCATTCACCTCTCCATCGATGCACACACCCACCTCGAATCCTTTGTTCACGTTGTACCCGAGCGCACCATCCCACGTTCTGTGATAGGCTGTGAGGGGCATGGGGTTGTGCAATTTCGGAAACTTCCCCCTACTGATGAGAGCTTCTCGCAAGGTGTTATATTTTTCGCGCACGACTCGAACCTTTTCGGGCTCCTTCGTGGTCGCGAATAAATAGACGTTCACCAACACTAAAATCAAAACGACGAACATCACTTTCTATAGGCAAAGATAAATTTCGAATACATTCGAGTCACCGCGTGTCCATCGAGAGGACCCCAGTAGACGAGATGAAATCCATACTCCTCCAACGTCGTGACGAGGCGGTCCTTATACGCCACGGGTTCGCTCTTCGCACCTTCCGCGTAGTACGGCGTGTCCACCAGGTTCACGAACAGCTTCTCCCCGAACCCACCTTCGGGTGAATTCTTCATGATGAAAAAGTTTCCAAGCTCGTCCTGCATGGGCGTGCGCATGATGATGGCGTCGCTATCGGGAATGATGCCCGCGAGCGTGCCCCCTGGTTTCATGCGCTTTCGTATTTCTTTGATGCTTCGGTAGAATATGTCCGAAGAAGCAAAGATGTAGTGCAGACTAAAGTTATAACACACGACGTCGTATTTTCTATTAGGACACGCCGTGATGTCACCTAAATAAAAATTCACGTGCATCTTCAACGTCCTGGCTCTACTCTTTGCCTCTTCTAAAGCCTCCGCGCTTGGGTCACACATGCTCACGTGCACGCCGACGCGTCGCCATTTCTGTAGGTCCCCACCAAAGCCGCAGCCAACGTCGAGGACGTGTAAACCCTCGCGGCACACGGCGTCGATGATGTCACGCTTATGTTGATTATGGGATTTACGTATGGCGTCCATGTCATTTCATTATATCAACGTCCCATGTTTTTAAGTCATTGAGTGCCAGTGTATGGATACTTGTGGACCCAGAGGTTACACACCCACTTTTCACCACGAGTCACTGGACGACCGCCGTGGTACGCCCGCCCCGTCATGAGCTCGTAATTGTCGAGGTTTTCAAACAAGAGACAATCGCCCTTCGGCATGCGATAACTCTTCTTAATCGTGGGGAACGCAGTCTCACCGCCTTCGTAGTCGTCGTTGAGGGCGAGAATGAACGTGTACATTCGTGGATTTGTTCCATTTTTAAAAGCGTCGTAGTGCGGCTTGTAGTATCCTCCGGGCTTGTAACGCAGCACTTGAAGGTGTTCACAATTACTCACAGGGCGGTCGATGTGTTTGATTAATCGTTTAATGATGTCTTTGACGACGGGGTCTTCGTCGCCATTCAACCACGCCGTGTCGCTCTGACGAATGTTTTTATTCACCTGATGGTTCCCACCCACGGTGGATGGATGCAGTCGAGGCAACGCCTGCTTCTTTATGTGTTCACATTCCTCTGATGTCAGCACGTTCTTCAAAACGACGGGGTGCTGGTAGCGCGGTAACAGGTACCACACTAACAGAATGAGAATCAGGATGAGAATCATCACTTTACATTACACTCAGATTTTTTCTAGAAAGCGGGGTGTCACACAATTATATCTACTGTGTATCGTCTGTATGACCTCATTCGTGTATTTTATGAGCAAACGCAAATTATCGACGACTTCACCCGTCTCCTTGCCGAGCACGTATTGGCGCAGTTCATCACTCGAGGTGTCTAAGAACATCTGGAATATGTGTGTCACGTCCCTCGATTTGGCGTTTAGTTTATCTCGACGTTGTAACTCTCGTTTGAATTCGAACTCATCCATCTCTTGAAGCATGTACTTAATGCGTATGTACACGTTCATGTCATCGTCGTGCACCGCCCATCGCCAGCGTAGTTCACCATCCATGCGCATCAGCATGCAGCGCAGGTTGAGTATCTCCGCACATGGCGGGTTCTCCATGTTACGGAGTTCCTGGTATGTCGGAAGGCCACCACACGGAATGTCCCCGTGTTCCCTATTCAAAGAGTTTTGTTTCCTCTTAAACTCCAAGTAATGTGGGTTGTGTATTTTTCCTACACAAATCACCCCCGTGCGCCAATCGAAAGCGGTCTCGCACGACGTGCACCACATCTGCGCACACCCCGACGTCTTCTGTATCATTTCTCCACACTTGGGGCATGGTTTCGTGTCTTTGTTTAAAAGTTGCATGGTCTGCACGGCATCCGGGTCACACACGTGGTCCTCGTGCACGGGTTCATTGCACTTGACGCAAAAATTCGAGCGACACATGCCACAATACCAACTTTCATCCATGAACCCTCGACACTCCCCATTAGGACACTTTCGCACGAAGCGTCGTTGGCTGTCTTGCATGTGTATTGAGCCCGTGCGCAACTCTTCATATTCTATCAAGGCGTTCGTGTACTGCTCGTGAACCGCGCGGAGGTCCGGGTGGCGGTCGAAATGCGTATCGTCCACGACTGGAATCGGGATGTGGAAGTGATTCAACAATTGAATCAGCACCGAACGCAGTTCTCGGATGTTTTCTCGAATGTCGCGCATCCGCAGTATCCGTTCAACCTGTGGTTGCGTGTCTGGAAAAAGTGCGCGTTCTCTTTCGAAAAGAATGGTCTCCCTGTGCACACGAAGTTCCGTGTTGCGAAACTTTTTCGTGCACCAGCTATCGACGAATTCGCGGTCCCAACGCGTCTTACACCCCATGCAGTGAGGGTCCTCGTGCACGCTGAGGATATATTTTTGAACACACGTGCGACAACATACTAAATCACAAAAAGAACATGCAACCTTTTTGTGATTTGTTTTATTCCATGACTCACAACACACATCACACATACTTACCTACTTATTGGACATAAACTTTAACTTGACCCAGTTTCTGTCTGACTTGAAAATCTTTGACAGGCGTGGTTTGCTGTTCTTGAAAAAAATCATCAACGCATTGAGACGGCGGAAGAGACCAAGAGGGGGTTCGCCAGCCTTCACGGCACGCGACAGAGCCCGGTGTCTCGCGTACCTGCTCATCTTCGCAACCTCCGTGTACCCGAACACGGCGAGCGAAACGTTTTGACGCAATGGAATGCGCACCGCTACTGGAGAGTTCATTATATATTATTCAAATATTTTTTATGATGTCTTTTTCTCAAATGCTCTTATTCTATTCTTCACGGGTACTCCGCTGAAATTGAAACTACCAGCTATCATTTGTTTAGTTACCGCTCCGGCCGCAGCTGCCGCGCTCCGCCGTTTTGGAGCGTTCTGTGGTGCTTTGGGTATGGGCAACACTCGTATTTGTGGACCCCGCTTCACTGGGACCACTGGTTGCTTCGCCACTGGGGCCGCCACTGGTTGCTTCGCCGCTTTGGCGGCTGCTGCTTCATTTTTAATGTTCTTACGCGTTGAGGACTTCGTCAGTTCGGGAACCGGTTGCTTTGCCACTGGGGCCGCCGCCGGTTGCTTTGCCACTGGGGCCGCCGCCGGTTGCTTCGCCACTGGGGCCGCCGGTTTCGTGTTTTGAGGCTTCGCCACTGGGGCCGCCGCCGGTTTCGTGTTTTGAGGCTTCGCCGCCGGTTTCGTGTTTTGAGGCTTCGCCGCCGGTTTCGTGTTTTGAGGCTTCGCCACTGGGGCCGCCGCCGGTTTCGTGTTTTGAGGCTTCGCCGCCGGTTGCTTTGCCACTGGGGCCGCCGCCGGTTTCGTGTTTTGAGGCTTCGCCGCTTTGGCGGCTGCTGCTTCATTTTTAATGTTCTTGCGCGTTAAGGACTTTGTCAGTTCAGGAACCGCTACTTTCGTCGCTTCTCTGGCCGCATTTTTAATGTTCTTGCGCGTCGAGGACTTCGTCAGTTCAGGAACCGCTACTTTCGTCGCTTCTTTGGCCACATTTTTAATGTTCTTGCGCGTTAAGGACTTTGTCAATTCAGGGACCGCTTTCGCTTTCGTCGCTTCTTTGGCCGCATTTTTAATGTTCTTGCGCGTCAGTTCAGGGACCGCTTTCGCTTTCGTGTTTCCACGGAATCTGCTAAAAATACCACCACCACGCTTCGGAGCGGCGGACGCAGCAGAGTTGAAAGTTTCGGGCGCGTTGACAAATGTATTCGTGTTTCCGTTTCCACGGAATCTGCTAAAAATACCACCACCACGCTTCGGAGCCGCGGGCGCTGCAGAGTTGAAAGTTTCGGGCGCGTTGACAAATGTATTCGTGTTCGTCGCTTCTTTGGCGGCCGCTCTTGCATTTTTAATGTTCTTGCGCGTCAGTTCAGGAACCACTGTTGCGTTCTTCGTTTCTTGCTTCTTTGTATTTTTTCCAGAAGCGTCGCGGAACCTGTTCAAAATACCACGCTTTGGAGCTTGCGGCGCACTCTGCGTGATGTTCGCGAGTCGCTGTTCAAAATTTGCACCGTATGCAAGTTTACCAATGGCATTACGCACACTGTTTACCTTGTTCTTATTCTTCTCCTTCTTACTGAATCCCAATACGGCGTCTTCGCGCATGGCTTGTGCGAGGACTTCCTTGAAATTTGCCGCGCTCTCGAGCTGCTTCACGTATTGCCTCTTTTTAATCATAGAAAGGTGTTTTAATGCCTTAATCTTCGACACCGTCGATGGGTTATTTTGTTTCAAACGTCGCACTTCTTCCATCGTCGTGGCGTTTCTAATCTTCTCAACTATGTTCGGATTTTTGTACGCTCGCATGACTTCGTTTTTTAATGCCTGCAAAGTTGCATTCTTCGTAGCCTTTGCACTTTGCTGAATCTGTCGCGCCTCGTTCATGACATTTTCACCTTTATTAAGTCTCTTCATGAGTCTCGCGATGTTTTTGGGTGGAATGTTCATCGCTCGTAACGCCTTTTCGGTGTTTGTGCGCTTTTCTGGCGTGAGTTCAGCGACACGCGTAAACTTTGTGAGGTTATTCGTGGTGGTGTTATTTGCTTTGGTCTTACCCTTGGCAGCCTTGTCGCTCTGCGCCGCATACGTCAACACATTTTCACCCTTCTCGAGACGTTCGATGAATGATTTTTTAGAGGCGTTGGACAAGTGCTTCATTTTTTGAATAGTACTCGTGTCTTTCTTCAACTTTTCGAACGCATTCAACACAGCCTTCTCCGTTTCGGGTTTAGTAAACAGGTCACTTTCAATAGCCTTACCAGGCAACTGTCGTAACACGCGCGCGACGACGTCAGCTGTCACGTTATTGGTCGTGCCGTACTTTTTGGAATACATTTCTCTCTTAGCGTTACCCATTTTTCGTTGCACATTTCCAAATTCACTCCTCGGCACGAAACGCATATTTGTCTGCAATAACTGCGCATACGCCTGGTCGCGTTTGAGTTTCGACTCCGACAACGCATTTCGAGGTCTCGCAGCCTTGAATTCTTCGAGATACTTTGAGTTGGCGCCGTACTTTTTTAACAAAATCTGATTGACGTTCACACGACCTTCATCATTCGTGGCATTTCGTACGATGTTCGCAGAGACGCCATACTTTTTCATGTATTCGCCAACTTCCGTCTTCTTGAGTTTTTGCTGTTCTTTCGTGCTCTTTTTTATATTCTTTTCCATTTTCTTAGTCGCGAGTAACGTGCGCTTGATTGTGTTGATGTTCGCGCTCCCATTATTCTTCTGGTAGTTGCTTCGGATGGCGTTGCCATTGGGGGTGAGGAACAGATTCGCGCGCGCACCCGCGAGCTTCTTCACTTGTGCGACGTTCATGTTCTTCTGTAACTTTTCCAAGTTCAAGCGATTTGAATTACCCAACTTGTACTTTGCCATGAGCTGATTCGTCGTGATGCCAAGAAGTTTTGCACGGGTCTTCAATTCACGGCGCTCCGCGGGTTCACGGGCTTTGTTCAGCTTTGCAGATTCCATGTTACTCAACGCTACGCGTAATTCTTCATTCGACATGTATGGTGTGTTCGGCTTACCCAACTTTTTGGTTTTGTTAAACTTATTTTTGAGTGCCTCTATGTTGATTTGTGTGACGTTCGTCTTGTTCAACGCGAGGAGATGTGCGTCACGGAATTGTGGTGTCACGCCGTATCTTTCCAATTCCAAGAGTTTTTTCAATTCATCCACTTTTTGTGGCGAGTTCTTGAAATTCGCCACCGACATGTTCTTTTTAGAGATGTATTGTTTCACGTACGCTCGCGTCGTCTTGGCGTTCTTCGCGATGGTGTCTATATTTTGCGCGTTCTTCAACATCGCATTCAACTTTGCGTCATCGCGTTCGTATGTGAGCTGTTCGTTGGTCAAATCAGCCAGCAGCTTTGATTTTTGAAACTTGGCTTTGAGACCTTCGCGATTCAGTGTGTCCATGGTTTGATTTTTTTCCTGAAGGTATGCGTTCACGAAGCTCGTGGGAATGCCGGTGTTTTTCTTATTCAATGCGTTCTTACGCTGTTTGTATTGGCTTTCTGGGATGTATTTTAAACCACCGAGACGCTTCAAACCACCCTCTTGTCGCACGATGGCGCGGTCCTTGTCCGCTTTCTCTTTGAGCTTCTTTTGGTAGGCGTTCATGTTTTCAGCATTTCCAACGGGATTCGCATTCATGTATTGTTCGAGATATGAATCACTCACATTCGCAAACTTCTTGAGACCCTTTTTAAGATTCAAACCACCCTTCGAGGTTTTAGCCTTATTCATGCGTTCGTTGTATTCATTCTCTGCCACGTACGACAATCGAGCGCGATTCACGAGCGTGCGAAGTCGACCCCTGCCTTGGGCCTTTGATTCAATGTTAGCCAATGCGACATCTTTACGAACCTTGTTCAAGAACGCACCCTGATTCACATTGGCGATGGTTTGATTCCTCGCATTCATGTAGTTTCTCACGTAGCTCGTGCTCACTTTAGCCTTGAAGGCTAGATTCGCCAACTTTTGTTTGTCCATTTTATCTTTGTAGTACTCCTGTGCCTGTTCGAGTGTGCTATTGTATACGTTTTCGTCAATGTACTTTGTGCGCGTACCAAAAAGACGGGCGACGCGCTTGTCGGCGTTCACTTTAGCCTTCAAGTCGGCATTTGGCGTCGCATTCATGAATGCATTCACATAGCCAGTGTTCACACCATATCTACGCGCCATGTCCCTCTTCTTCAGGGCTTCCTGTTCAGCTGCACGCTTCTCCTTCTGCTTGATGGACTTCTCTTCAGCGCGAGCCGCCGCGTTCTCCTGTCTTATCCGGTTCATCTCTTTTCTCTTCTCTTCGAGTTCTAACTTCTTACGTTCACGCTCTTCACGGTCGGCTTCGGTTCTGACTTCACGTTCGACCTCCATCGCGAGACGCTTTTCTTCTTCGGCCGCGCGTTTGAGCTCGGCATTGCGAGCACGAGCTGCGTTGGCGTTAGCCTTGGCCCGAGCGTTGGCGTTAGCCTTGGCACGAGCGTTGGCGTTGGCCTTGGCCCGAGCGTTGGCGTTAGCCTTGGCCTGAGCGTTGGCGTTAGCCTTGGCCTGAGCGTTGGCGTTGGCCTTGGCCCGAGCGTTGGCGTTAGCCTTGGCCCGAGCGTTGGCGTTGGCCTTGGCCCGAGCGTTGGCGTTGGCCTTGGCCCGAGCGTTGGCAGCGGCGGCCGCTGCCGCAGCGGCGTTGGCATTGAAACGACGCGTGTTTGAATTACCCTCGTTTGCGGAATTCATGTCATTCGTGCGACGCCTCTTGCGTCTACTTTTAATCTGTTCAACTTCCTGTTCCTGACGCACGGTTGCATTTTTCGCAGCAGACAATTCCTGTTCCGTGGTTTCGACTTGTTCCAACACTTCTGGATTGTTAGTGCGTCGACTTATGTTTTGAAGTTGTGTTAATTGATTTTGTAAAATCTTGACACGTTCTTGTTGTTTATTCGCGAGTTGCTTTTGAATACTGTTCAGTTCGGATTGCGCCGCATTCGCGCGAGTCTTGCGATTGTATTCAGTCAAAAGACGCGCGATAGTGTTCGTCACTTCCGTTTGTTCGCGTCTCGCCTTGTTTTTATTCAACATCTGAACAACTTCCTTCATCGTGAGTTCATCCGCTGCGGTGTTGATGCGTGGACGTTTATTCTTCATTCCATTGTACACTTTGTTCAACATCTCACGATTCTTATTCGACGTGTACTTGTTGTACAGACTCTTGTATTTCGCATCGAGTTCAGTGCCGTTGTTCGCCATCAATTCTTTTCGCAATGTCGACCTTTTTCGAATCTCATCAGCCGTTTGAATATCCTTTAACAAATCGCGTTCAATGTTGTTCAAGTAAGACTGTCCACGTCCGCGAGGAATTGCATTCAATCGCGCTTTATAAATATTTTTCGCAGTGATGGTCATTTGATTTTTCACATCTTCGAGCTTCTTTTTGATTTGTTCTTTCTTCTGCTTGTAGATTTCATTTTGTCTCTTCGCACGAGATGTAATGTTTTTCAAAGATGCGCGATTACTTTGTAAATTCTGCACATACGTGTTCACATCTTCTTGAGACAGATTTGTCAACATGTTCAACTCGCGTTGAAGTTTCTTTCTCAAATCAATTTTTTCCAGGTCGCGTCGGTTGTTCACTGGACGAATACTCGGTGCAAAGTTACGAGGCACCGATGGTCTTGCCAGTGCCATCGGTGGTTGGATTGCGCGGACCACTGGTCGAGCGCCTTCTGTGTTGTTTTGACGCGCGACGCGCTCAACCACAGGGGCGGCTGAAACATTTTCCTCGACTTGTCGCTTTCGAATAAAATTTGGAATAAATCCCGGTTTGAAAACTGCGCTTTTTTTGTTGACAACGCTGTTGTTCGTTCGCACGTTCGTGGACACGTTCCGGTTGTTGTTCGTGGACACGTTCCGGTTGTTGTTCGTGGACACGTTCCGGTTGTTGTTCATGGACACGTTCCGGTTGTTGTTCATGGACACGTTCCGGTTGTTGTTCGTGGGCACGTTCGTGGGCACGTTCCGGTTGTTGTTCACGGACACGTTCCGGTTGTTGTTCACGGACACGTTCCGGTTGTTGTTCACGGATACGTTCAGTGGCGCGCTAACCCTCCTTACCTTGGTGGTGGTGGTTCCTAACTTGATGGGTTCGCGCACACCCATGGTTCTGAGTCGCGCAAAGATGCCATCGCGCAGTTGCTCTTTCGTGCTTCCTTTGTCAACGAGTGCGCCAATTTTGCTGGCGAGTCTCTTGAGCTGAGCTTTCAGAGTGGTCGATTGAAACAAGCGTTCATAATCCGCTTGAGTAAATGGAGACTTTCTATCAGTGATGTAGGTTCGACTTTTCGAAAGTACCATGGGAGGCAGTAGGAGTTTGTCCTGTTGAATGGTGGCGTACAGGTTACAAATTTGTTTCCTGGAAATGTTTAGGGGTCTTCCAACATCTCGTTCAACGCGTTCCTTTAGGTCTTCGTATTTGATGTTTGGATCGCACACATCCATTATATATAATATTACCTCACATTTTTTATTACATCGTATCCTAAGTTGTACAACCTTACCTTTTCTTCGTACTCCATGCTGAAGTTGAACACGTTCGCATCACCCACGTTGATTTCGACTAGATTACACGCCGTCAGGTCGGTCCTATGTTCCATCGTCGCACGCACGAGGGCTTCCACAAACTGCCGCGGATTTTCAATATCTTCTTGATAGATTTTTTCCATTTTAAGTACGACCACCGTGACTTCGTGTGGTTTTTTTGATAAAAATGGTGTCATGGGACATTTCTCTATGGTACCACCATCCACGTAGGTCCGACCCATGTACTTTCCCGCGCTGAAAATTATGGGTATGGCGATGCTCATGAGGACAGCGTCGATGACTTTCATATCTGGATGAGTGTCTTTGGAAAAATATTCCGTCTGTGACGTATTCAAACAATACGCGGCTACATGAATCTTCATATCGAGGTCGGCAAACGTAGGGTCCCGTCCTCCACATAATTCCACCATGAGTTCTCGTATAGGTTCCATTTCAACAAATCCAAATTTGTTAATGAAACACGAGAGACTCAGCTTAACAAATTTGGTGATATCAACATCAAGAGACTTTTCTAATATTTCATCAACGGACATCCCGAGTGCTAAGAAAAGTGCAAGAATCGAGCCCGCTGATGCACCTGATATTTCTTTCACGTGCTTCAGTTTAGGTTCTAGTGCTTTCAACGTGCCAATCATGGAATACATGCCCATGGACGCTGGTCCGAGACATAGGTATCGCATGCTTCTCCTACTTAATAGAATTGAGGAAATTGCTTGCGAAGCAACGCAAACACCACCGCGAAGACCAAGGTGTGCGTCACGGCCGCGGGCAAGCTCGTTTGACCAGAGCGTACCACACCCGCGGAACCTGGCGGAAGGGTCAACAACACACCAGGGCTGAGAATCATGAACAAGAGGGTGGTGACGATGAGGTCCGTCTGCGTGAGCACCAACTTCATGGCGCGCGCGGCGAGCGAAAAGACGAGGAAGAAGACCAACGCGTGGAAGCCGGCGGCGGCGTTGCTGGTGGTGCGGTTCATGAACTTGACACTTTTTCCCGTGGTCGTGAGAAGAACGCCCGGGCTGAGGGCGAGAAAAAGCGACGCTGGGAGGGCAACTTTCGGTGACGTGATGTCGGGGAGCATTTGTTATATGGTGAGATTATTTATGTCGGAGTGTTCGATGACGAAATGAGCAAAGTCGTCGAACGTCGCGCCTGGACCGAAATCTAGATACTTCATCTCATTCCATAGCACGCCCCATATGTATTCCAGATTGTACCTATATGGCACGGGACCCCCTGCTGTGTATTCATCTACATAGTTGTAGTCCATGTAACAGAATTCCATGAAATCGCTGTACGTGCACTTCGTCAACAGCGTGTGTTCGAGCCACGCATCCTTGACGAGCATTTGCAAAAGGCCCCAAAGGTCCCATAGTTCTTCTGAATATTGGAGTTCCCAGTCACATATATTCAGAGCAACGTCGTGTTCTGTGTTGGGGTCGTCGTCCCCCCCACTATCATGGTCAACGACCTCCGCCCCCGTAGAGGCTTCATAGACGTATTGAGACCATACCATGATGATAATTATTCAGCGGCTTTATTTTTTAAACCCGTCAAGGAAATGGAGGTACTCTCCGTGGTGCCTAATTTTTCTTCAATACCCTGTACGATTTGGTCAACCTTTGCCTGGTTACCATCAAAATACTCCACAAGGCCTTCGAGAAGGTGTTTCTTCGACATCACCTTCTTTCGCGTCGTCTTCTTCAAGGCAATTTTGCCCTTGCGCAGATTGATGGTATCGATGCCCTGATGCACCATGTGCGTCTTGACACGCTCCTTGAGGGCCTTTTCAGCCTGGGTAAGAATCTTAATATCACTCTTTGCCTCAGTTATTTGTTTACTGAGTTCAACGAGCTTCGCCACATTATCCGAGAGTTCGTCTGCTGACATGTTTCTTTACTACTAGATATCTACAAATCTTTAATTAGCACAAATCGCGCTGCATCGTATCAGGCACGATGGTGCTGTTGTTCCACACGTACGGTTGCTTGGGGTTCGTCGGGTCGGCGCGGATTTGCTGGTTCGCGTTACGAAGAGCACCACCGACGGTCTCCGGGAAACCAATTTGTTGGCGCGGTTCGAGGAAGTTTTGACCCTTGAGGAGGTCTTCCGGGCTGAACTCACCGAACTCGCCCTGGGCGACTTCGCGCGGCAAGAGGGACGACGCCAACCCAGTGCCCGCGTTCATTTGGCACCCAGCCGCCTTTCTGGGGGCGGCGGACGGGCCCACCGCGACATCTTCTTCGGCCGGGCCGATCGTCACGAACTCGCGTTCCTTGAGCGTGTAATCAGACTTACCACCCTTCATGTTGAACAAAAAATAAACGAGGGCGACGAGGCTCACCAACATCAAAATATTCCTGGTGCGACTGTTATTTTTCACCATCTTGCTTTATATTACTATTACATAATTTTTTTATTCTTCTGGGATGGCAGGTTCCGCCACGACCTCGGGAGCGGGCTCGGGCTCTGCGACGACCTCGGGCTCGGGCTCGGGCTCGGGCTCCGGCTCGGGGTCGGACTCGATGAAGGCATATTCTTCTGGGTATTCAGATTTGATGGGCTCTGGGTGCAACTTGACCTGGACGACGTTGTACGATGGCCCGAATGCGGTCTTGACGAACCACATGCCCGCGTACTCCAAAATAATGGAGCACTCGCGTCCCTCCTGGATGCTCTCGAAGTCAATGACTTCTTGGTCTGCGGAGAACACCTTTGTCGGGGGAATGCGCTCGGCAACGAGCTCCGCGGCGCTGTATGCCTTTTTGAGGGCGTCCGCGAGCTTGGCCTTACCGAACCACTCGACGGAGTTCTCCTGAGCCGCCTGTAAGTTGGCCTTATCGATGGAGGTGATTTTTTTCTTGTTCGCGTCGGAACAGGGGTCGATGGTGAGTTCGCCTCCTGAGATGTTCGTCACGCGTACGTTGTTCAACTGCACGAAGTGTTTCTTCTTGTCATCGTTCGTCGCGCGAACGAAGTAGCATCCATCGTCACCTTTGGCGGGGGTGTTGTACAGCATTGTATATCCAAATCACGTGTGTAATCTTTAAATCAAGTCGTCCTCCTTCATTCCGACGAAAGGAATGAATGCCGCCCGGCGGAGCACATCTTCGGGTATCCACGTGTCCCTGGTTGGGTTGTATCCATACAAAGTATTCAAAGTGTTTATTTTATTCCATTTGGATTCGTTCACGAAATTTAATTTGTTCAAATTTAGTGATGGTTTATAGTTCCATTCATTTCCAATGTATCGTAATGAATTATCGCGAACCCATTTCTTTTTCTTCACGTCGAAACGCTGTCGACCATTCGTTTTCACGAATCCATTAATCTTTAAGGGCACCAAGGTGTTCATCCCGTACACGAGCTGTCTCTTAAGTTTTTCAGCATCGGGTTGAATCGTATACTTTTCATACTTCGTTGGGTTTTTATTTTGAGCGACGCGCATGCTGACCTTACCATTCATCACGACGGTCTTCGTTCGGGTGGGTAACTTTTTCACAACCTTGAAATAAATATCGAATATGCTGTCCGTCGCCTTGAACGTCATCCCCTTCGAGATGGACTGCGCTAATTTCACGAGTCGTGCGCGGTCCTTTGCCTTTTTCTCCGGGCGCAAATTCAGTTCCTGCATGATGACCACGTCGTGAATGAGAAACGCCTTGCTCGCGATGG
>Ga0181598_1003189_pt1 | contig 14390 bp, 22 predicted proteins | sample 041ome_4_FD_153295 | JGI IMG/M metagenome (GOLD analysis project Ga0181598, IMG submission 153295) | Coastal salt marsh microbial communities from the Groves Creek Marsh, Skidaway Island, Georgia - 041404US metaG (spades assembly) | ecosystem: Environmental > Aquatic > Marine > Intertidal zone >... | reverse complement strand
AACTTTGAAAGAGTTGTACCAACATCACCAAAAGCATATCGTTTAGACAAAGAGCTAGGATTAAATGAGGTACGTACACGTGCTGGTTTAAAAACTAAAACTATCTACGAAAACGATGCTGATATACAAAATCTAAAAAATATCGCCGGCTTAAAATAATTTCATAAGTATTTTTATGAAAATATTGATAATGGGTTTACCCGGAGCAGGTAAAACTACCCTAGCAGAACAACTACAAAAGAAACTTAAATGCGTTTGGTTTAATGCTGACGAAATACGCAATCATATTAATCGTGATCTAGGTTTCACAGATGCTGATCGTATTGAACAAGCAACAAGAATGGGTAGATTATGTGATATAGTTCTACGTGCTGACAGATATGTTATAGCAGACTTTGTGTGTCCTACTGAGGCAACTAGACAGGCATTTCGCCCAGACTTTATTATTTGGATGGATACTATTAACAAAGGTAGATTTGAAGATACCAACAAGGTATTTGAAAAACCATCTTATGTACAATTGACAGTAGACTCATGGGACTACGATGTTAATGAGCTAGTTAAGTTTATAAGACAGTATGAAAGCAATTAAAGCATTTGGAGATAGTTTCTTTTACGGCAGTGATCTCAAAGATTGTCCGCCAGATAGCTTAGTCGATCCTAGTCAACTAACTTGGCCTGCATTGATAGCTAAAGAACTTGATCTAAAATATAGATGTTTTGCTAAACCAGGAGTTGGCAATAGTTGGATAGCACAAAAAATATTAAATCATGCTGACGAAAATAGCCTAAACATTATTCTTTGGACCTGGATTGATCGTTGGGACTATTACAATATCATTAATAATCATTGGCAAACAGCCAGGCCTACAGGCACCGAAGATAATGCTTATGCTAATATGTGGTACAAGTATTTTCAAAGCGAATTAATGGATAAATGGAATAACTTAAGTATCATATATTCAACAATAAGTTATCTCAAACAACATAATATACCTTATATATTTCATATTATGGACGAGCTATTATTAGATCCTATACATCACGCACCACCTTATGTAACAAAATTACAAGATGATATCAGAAATGAACTACAGCGTTTTCCATATGAAACTACGTTTTTAACTTGGAGTCAGATGAATGACTTTGAAATCAGTGAGAATTTACATCCTTTAGAAGAAGCACACAAGGCCGCGGCTGAACTTTGGTTAAAAGAATACAACCTATTACAACAAAAGTAATAAATACGTATATAACTTAATATAGGAAAGTATCATGAAACTATCAGAAAACTTTACAATGGCTGAGTTTATTAAGTCTGACACAGCAAATAGACTAGGCATTGATAATACTCCAGAAGGTGAACACCTAGAGAACGCAAAAGCATTATTTGAAAATGTTGTTCAAAAAGTGCGTGATCACTTTGGTCCTACAGTTATTAATTCAGGCTATCGTTGCCCAGAGCTAAACGAAGCAGTGCGTGGTAGTAAAACAAGTCAACACTGTCACGGCGAGGCCGCTGACATTGAAGTTCCAGGTGTTGCTAACGGTGACCTAGCACAGTGGATTGTTGATAATCTAGAGTTTGATCAAGTTATTTTAGAATTCTACACACCAGGTCAGCCAAGTTCAGGTTGGGTGCATGTTACTTACAAGAAAGATGGTAGTAACAGAAACAAAGCACTGACAGCCGCTAAGATTGATGGCAAAACAGTTTATTCAAATGGGATTAATCCGTAATGAGTCTTTGGTTTATACAACTAATACCCACTAGCTGGCTAGAGTTTGCCGCACTTATGATTTTAATTGTAGGTGCTGTTATGTTCTTTGCTGGACACATTTTTAAATATACACCTTTTGTAAAACAATACAACTTTCCTTTAAGAGTTATTGGTTTTATTTTATTACTAGCAGGTGCTTACTTTAATGGTGGACTAGGTGTTGAAATGGAATATCGTGCTAGAATAGAAGAGATGCAGAAAAAGGTTGAACTAGCAGAGGAAGAGTCACGTCAAGCCAACATTCAAATTGAGAGAGTTATTGAACAACAGACAGTTGTAGTCAAAGAAGACACAGCAGAAACTCTAGCTGAAATAGAAAGACTCAAAGCAGAAATAAATGCTAACTGTGAACTAACACCTGAAATGATTATACTGTATAATAAAGGCATGGAGGGCAATGAATAATGTTTGAAAAACACGAATGGATTGCTGTCTTGGTTGTTGTTATACTTATTTTAGTATTATCAGCAGGAGGGTGGATATAATGGATAGAACACAAGTAGGCATAGTAATACTAGTAATAGTCTTCGTTTTATTATTACAAGGTTGTGCTTCAACCACTGTTCCTGTAACTATGAACTTTCCCGAAGCACCTGAACCTATATTAATGGAACCAGAGAAGTTGGATCCACTGCCAGAAGACACTAAAGAAATGTCTGAGTTACTAGAAAACTCAACAGTGAACTATGGCAAATATAGAGAACTACAGATCAAGTATCAACAGTGGCAACGTTGGTATAACACTAACAGAAGGATACATAAAGACACTACGGAGGGTAACTAGATGTTTGGAAAATTTTTATCTAACATCTTTGGTCCTAAGAAAGTAGTATGGACTAAAGCAGATTTAGAACGTAAAACAAAAGTAGCACTAGAAAAGATTGGTCGTGATCATGGCATTGAACTAGATCGCAGACTCGCAAAAGATAAACTTATTAAACAATTATTAAAGACCTTGAATAAATGAACACCAAAGACAGAATAGAAAAGATCTCGTTATGGATCAAAGACTATGCTGATAAACACAAGATAGAAAGTTTGGTAGTAGGAGTAAGTGGTGGTATTGATTCAGCAGTGGTTAGCACCTTATGTGCAATGACTGGTATACAAACTTATGTATTATCAATGCCTATCAGACAGCGACAAGATCAACATGATCGTTCGATTGATCACTGTATTAAGTTAATAGAACGCTTTCCTAATGTACATTGGGAAACTATTGACCTAACAGAAACATTTGAAACATTTGAGAAGTTATGGACAACAGACAATGGACTAGGACTTGCTAACAGTCGTAGTCGTTTACGTATGTTAACTTTATATCAAATGGCATCAGAAAAGAATGGTATTGTTGTAGGCACAGGTAATCGAGTAGAAGACTTTGGTGTAGGCTTTTATACCAAGTACGGTGATGGTGGTGTTGACATTAGTCCTATTGCTGACTGTTTAAAAACAGAAGTATGGGACATGGGTAGAGAGTTAGGTGTCAGTGAAGACATTATCAATGCGGAGCCTACAGATGGGTTATGGGACGATGCACGTAATGATGAAGATCAACTAGGTATGACATATCCAGAGTTAGAAGAGGCCATGAAGTATGCTGAATCCGGAGAGACACCCCCAGACGGTAAGAAGAAACAAAACTTAATTAAATTTTTAGCAATACAAAAGAAAGCAAGACACAAGATGGAACCTATTCCAATCTGTATGCTAGGAGACGAAGAATGAAAAGACTATTAGTATTATTTCTAGCAGTTATGACAATGTCAGGCTGTGCTACAATTAATGGAGTCATTGACTACTTTGACATGGCTCGTTTTGACAACAACGAATACCTGTTAGCAGTTCAAGTTAGAACACAGGCTAACCTAGGTGCTCGTAAGTGTGGCACACCAGAAGTAAATGCTGAAGTATCAAAACTATGGGGTGACAGTCTAGCACTTAAAAACTATTCAGAGTCAATACCAAACAACGAAGAAACTATAACAATGTCAAGCGAACTATTAGAAATTGTTAGGGGCTTAGACAATCGTTACAACATTGATAAGAAAGAAGTTAGTATGGGTTATTGTACTTCTAAATTTGGACTTATTGAAAAGAACGCAACCATTATCACAAACGTAGTAGGTGCTAAACCTAGATAATGGCAAACTTTTTTGAAAGTGGATTTACTGTTCTAAAAGAATTAGCAAAGGAGAAGAGAACAATGGACGCAATGAAAGAATTACAAGAGTGGGTAGGTAACAACCACACAGAACTAGCAGACTGGGCTAAAGAAGCAGAGAACTACACTGCTATGTTTGAAAACAAGGAAATATCAGAGGACGAATACAAAGAACTTATGGGTGACTTAAAACACTCAAAAGCAATTAGTGATGCCGCTGATGACCTAGCAGTTCGTTCTAAGGCAAACGAAATGTTAGATAACATTATTATTGCCGCAGGGTGTGTATTATAATGGGCATGAAAAAATTCTCAATGAAACAGATGCTATGGGACAAAATGGTTGTTAAAACTATCCGTGGTATTCTCAAGTTACTTGGTCTTAAAAAGTAATCCAAAATAAAAGGTAGGTATTGACTATCTACCTTTTTTCTTATATACTGTAAAGTATGAATCCGTATGAAGTATTAGGCGTTAGCAGAGACGCCAGCGACGCTGAAATTAAAAAAGCCTATAAGAAACAGGCTATGAAGCACCATCCTGACCGAGGTGGTGATGAGACTAAATTTAAAGAAGTAAGTGAAGCGTACGAACGTATAACTAATCCTGATAAGTTCGCAGGAGATTATCATACTTCGCCAGGTGGATTCCAATGGCGCAGTGGCGATAATATGGAAGACATCTTTAGTGAGTTCTTTAATTTCCATAGAGGCGATCCTAGACAACCTCGCCAAACAGTAGTACAAATGAGTTTATGGATATCACTAGAAGATGTTTATCATGGTGGTGAACGTTTAGTCAGTGTACAGTCTAGGAACAATGTAGACGCTGTTAAAATACAAATACCCAAGGGCGTTATGGATGGTAGTACTATAAGATATCCAAAATTAGCACCGGGCGGACAAGATCTAAATATTATATTTAGAGTACACCCACACAAACGTTTTCAGCGTATCAGCAAAATAGATCTACAGACTGTGGTTGATGTAGACTTTTGGGACTTGATCTTAGGAACACATGTGCCAGTTAGACACATAGACGGCGATGAACTAATGGTCAGAGTACCGCCTAAAACAAGACCAAATGCTAGACTGCGTTTGAAAGGACAAGGCATTCAAAACGATAGACAGCAGGGTGATCTTTATGTTAAACTTAACACAGTTATGCCTGAAGATATATCCGATGATATTATACAAACATTAAGGCAAAAATTAGGTCGATAAATACGCAAAATAAAAAGCAAGGAATAAAATGCAGAATAATCCAGAAATTGAACAAATAGTTGATAATGCTGTTAAGTTAGCAAAACAGTTACATCATAAGTATGTTACTGTTGAACATCTATCTTTAGCACTGATTCAATTTAAACCATTTAATGATCTACTTAAAGATTATGGTTGTGATGTTGCTAATTTAGAAAAAGAAATGCTTGACTGGTTAAAGTCTATTGTCAGTATTGAAACTAAAAGCAAAGCAACACCTAAAAGAACAAATGGTCTAGAGCGTGTATTTAATCGTGCTGGTACACAGGTCTTATTCTCTGGACGTAAAAGCGTAAGCACTATTGACTTATACCTAGCAATTATGAGTGAAACTCATAGTCATGCTCACTACTTCTTACTCAAGTATGGTATTAACAAAGTTGAATTTGTTGAATTCTGGAGTAAAAACTATCACAATGATGTTACTCCTAAGATGAGTGAAAAAGAAGCAAATGCTTTACTTGAAGAACATTGTATTAACCTTACTCAACTTGCTAAAGATGATAAGATCGAACCTGTTATTGGTCGTTCAAAAGAACTAGAAGATATCATTCATGTATTGGCCAAGAAGTTTAAAGCAAACGTGTTGTTAGTTGGCGATCCAGGTGTAGGTAAAACTGCTATTGCCGAGGGACTTGCTCTACAGATTAACAACAACAATGTTCCTGAGTTCTTACAAGATCACGAAGTATACTCATTGGAAATGGGTTCACTACTTGCTGGGTCAAAGTACAGAGGTGAGTTTGAAGAAAAAGTTAAAGAAGTTATTGAAGCACTAGAAGCAAAAGAAAACTGTGTATTGTTTATTGACGAAGCACACCAAATGAAAGGTGCAGGTTCAGGTGGACAAAGTTCAGTAGATTTTAGTAATATGATTAAACCTGCTATTTCAAGAGGTATGTTAAAAGTTGTTGCTTCAACTACTTGGGAAGACTACTACGAGTCATTCGAAAAAGAACGTGCTTTAATGAGACGTTTCTATCGTGTTGCCATTGATGAACCAGACACAGCGTCAACACTTAAAATCCTGCGTGGCGTAGGTAATCGTTTAGAAACATTCCACAATGTTAAAGTTGATCAAACTGCTATTGATACAGCAGTTAAAATGTCAGACAGATACATACACGATCGTAAGAATCCAGACAAGTCAATTGACCTAATTGATGCGGCCTGTGCTAAAGCTCGTGCAAAAGGTTCTACTGGTGCGTTAATTGATAAAAATAGAATCTTAGAACAAGTTGCTAAGATTGCTAAAATACCTTTAGACAGACTTAAAAACGAACAAAACAAACAAGTTAAGTCACTAGACTTTAATGTTAAAAACAAACTGTTTGGCCAAGAAACTGTTGTTGATCAAGTGTTAGATAAACTATATGTTAGTTTTGCTGGTATTAATTCAGACAAGAAGCCAATGGCAAGTTTCTTATTCTTAGGACCAACTGGTACTGGTAAAACAGAACTAGCAAGACTATTAAGTTCTAACTTAGATATGCCATTACTAAAATATGACATGTCAGAGTTCCAAGAACGACACAGTTTATCAAGTTTAATTGGTGCTCCTCCGGGCTATGTAGGCTTTGAAGATGGCAATGTAGGTGGCGGTAAACTTATTTCAGACTTGACTAAGAATCCATATTCAATTATCTTGTTTGACGAAATTGAAAAAGCACACCCAGACATTTCAAACGTTCTACTACAGATGTTAGACGAAGGACGTGTTACTGGACAAAACGGCAAAGAAGTTAAAGTTAAGAACTGTATTATTATCCTAACATCAAACTTGGGTTCACAAGCAAGTGATAGTCTTAAAGTAGGCTTTGGTGATCAAGTCAAAACCGGTGAGGATGATAAAGCAGTTAAGGAATTCTTTAAACCTGAACTGCGTAATCGTATTGACATGATATGTAAGTTTGACAAACTTGATACATTGGCTATTAAGAAAATTGTTGTTAAGTTCTTAGAAGAACTCAAAGAGTCAACTAAAGAAAAGAACATTACACTATCATTTGATGAATCATTGGTTAATCATATTGCTGATGTTGGCTATGATGACAAGATGGGTGCAAGACCACTACAACGTAAAATTGACGAGCTAGTTAAAGTACCTCTAAGTAAAAAAATATTGTTTGATAACTTAGAAGGTCAAGCATTAACTATTAGCTGGCGAGATGAATTAGTTATAGAAGGTGCTACACCTCAACTTCCACCAAGCACAGAGCAAGGTGCTGTAGACGGAGAAGGTTACATTGTCCTGGACCAGTTTAAACCAAAGAATCAAGACTAGCGATAAGTTATTCTATAACCAATATCACTATTGCTTTAAGGTTTCAATGCCTCACTGTGCGGCCTTAAGTGGAAATTTAGATCATGAACGTATTGATGACATACTTGATCTAAGAGAAACGTTATGGGAAAGAAGCCGTAACATTAACTTTGGTGGTTCTTGGCGTACAGCAAAGTATAACAAAATAACACCTACAGTTAGAGAACAATTACATCGTGCGTGTGATTTCTTTTTACAACAAGGAACAGAAATTAAGTTAAACATCTTACAAGACACAATGTATGTCTATACTAATCAATATGCTATGCGTGATGAATTAACAAATCTTGGTTTTATCATTGATCAGATTACCACTGTTAAATTAAATAGACCTGTAGACACAGTTAAGTCACAAGACAAAGATAGTGTTCTGCGTTGTTATTTCAAACAAGCAGAGTTAACAGAACAGGAACAAGAAAATTTTACTACGTTTTTAGCAAACAATAAAGGTGAGTGTAGACCAAGTCGTGCTGTTGAATACTTTATGGAACGTGGCGACAATTTATTAAGAAACTACTTCTTTATTGACTTCAAAACAGAAAGTTTGATTAGTGCTTTGGAATTAATGACTCCTAACCTTATTCGCAAAATTGTACCTATAGTTAAATAGTGATAAATAATTGCATGGCAAAGATTAATTCAACAAATTTAGTAATTACATTAAGCAAATTAGTCAAAGATACAGATCCAACAGAACCTGTTCTTAATGATGAGACTAAAGCACAACTAGAAGCAATCGTAACTGAACTTGCTGGTGCTGGCGTCTTAGTAGAAATACAAGAGGCTTAAATGAAAACAACCAGTCAACAATTATTACCGGCAACTGATTATGGTACTGCCTCAGGCAACTACGATGGTTCATCTACTGACTTTAACGGAGATGCAGTTAAAGCCGCAGGTTATTATTCAACACACGGCACACTACAAAGTGTAGCATTCTTTACAGAAGACTTTCTAGGTACTATTGAAATCCAAGCAACTGTTGATTCAGAAACAGCAACAGCAGAATGGTTCACAGTACACACATTTAACGGTGATGGTTCTAGTGCTAATGACAGTTCAGCACAATATTGGAACGAAGTACAAAATATCACTGGCAGATTTACATGGGTCCGTGCTAAAGTTACAGACTTTACACAGGGCGTTATCAACAAAGTTACAGTAAGTTATTAATAATGGAAAAAGTTAAATTTGCAATCACACTAGGTGGTGATTACCAAACCGTACCTCCCCAAGCACGAGTTACTATTGCAGATAAAATTGTATTTGAAGGAACGGTCAGTGCTGATATTTTAATACTCGAACACGCAGAATTAGAAAACGAAGGCGATTATCAACTACGCATCGAATTATTAAATAAGAAACCTGAACACACAGAAGTAGACGATCAAGGAAACATTGTTAAAGACAGCGTTCTTAAGATTGAAAAAATTATTATTGAAGATATCGAAATGCAAAATCATTTGTCACTAGACCAATCTAAATTTTATTATGAACACTCAGGTGAACAACATCAATTATATAATAGCCTAGGTATAAATGGCACTGCTGTTGTTAACTTCTCTACTCCATTCTATATATGGCTTTTAGAGACTATTTGATAAATACTTGACTATGAACAAAATCGTAATATATCCAGGTAGATTCCACCCTTTCCACAAAGGTCACTTTGCTAGTTACCAGTTTCTTGTAAGAGAATTTGGTGCTGACTCAGTGTATATTGCGTCAACAAATTCACAGGCTCCTCTGACATCACCATTTAGTTTTGAAGAAAAGAAACAGATGGCAGGACTATTAGGAGTACCTGAAGACAAATTTGTTCAAGTTAAAAGCCCGTATCGCTCAGAAGAAATCACAGGCCGTGTGAGCAACCCAGAAGATACGGTATTAATTTATGCTGTATCTGAAAAAGACGTAGGTCGCTTTACTTTTACTAAAAAAGATGGTACACCAAGTTACATGCAACCAATGCCTAAAGATGAAGCACAGTTAAAAAATATGTCTGATCATGCTTACGTTACGCTTACACCTACAGTAACTTTTAAGGTACAAGGCAAGGATGCTAACTCAGCAAGTCAAATTCGTTCAGCTTATGTTAAAGCAGATGATAAAAATCGTAAAGACATTCTTAAAGATCTGTACGGTACTGTAGATAAAAACGTTAAAGCAATCTTTGACAAAAAGATGTCTGTAGTAGAACAACTAAGTTCTATGATGACTACATTAAAAGAAAGTCGTGATCCAATGGATGTTAACATGCGTAAAGTTGAACTTGCACTAGAAATGGAACGTCAACTGCGTACTATTGAAGAAGCAGACATGGACGGTCACTATGTACAAGGTGAACGTATTGTTCCTGCAGGCGGACAAGGCTCGTGGACAGAAGATGGCCTTAAAGCAAACATTGTAGCACAAATGACTAAGTTTGTACAAATGTTACGTACACAAAACTACGAAGGTGCTTACGAAGAACTATTCAGTAATAAAGCATTTCAAAGCAAACTAGAAGCACTTAGTTTATTAAATCAAAACAAACTTCCTAAAAAATAATTTACCACACTCGTTGCATTTCTATTAAATACTGTTATAATAAACATATACAACAGTAAGGAAAGATTCAATGCAGATTCAATTAAACTTAGAAAGACTAAGGCAGTTTAAAGTTCATTTTTGTATTCCATGTTATGGTGGTCAAGTAAGTGAGCAAACCTTTATGGGCATCATTAAATGGGCTAATCAAGCAAAAGAACTTGGCATTGATTGGACTGTTGAAACACTAGTTAATGAATCGTTAATTAGTCGTGGACGTAACACACTAGCCGCTAGATTCTTAAACAACGAATCAACCACACACTTATTCTTCATTGATGCAGACATTGGCTTTGATCCATGGCATATCCTTACTATACTTAATCATGACAAAGACGTTGTATGTGGACTATATCCAATGAAGTCACTGCCTCTCAAATGGGTAGTTAACGGTGTAGACGGTGAAGCAACTAAAGCAGGCGACGACTACTTAATTGAAGTTTCAAAAGCAGGTACTGGCTTTATGTGTATTAAGAGTCATGTGTTTGAAGAAATTAAAAAACATCCTGCTGTTAAACCTTTTAACAATGACATTGGCTTACCTAAAGAGCTAGACAAGCACATGTATACATTCTTTGACTCAGCAGTTAGAGAAAATAGATACTATTCAGAAGACTGGACATTCTGTGAAAACTGGAGAGACCTAGGCGGCAAGATTTGGATCGACAGTCGTGTACTATTGAAACACACAGGACACTTTAACTTCTGTCATGAAAATGATGCGGCCATTAGAGCAGAGTATGAAAAAACTCCAAGCACAGTTAGTATCGTAAAAAATGCTGATGAGAAAAAAGAAATCATTGCTGAAACTAAAACAGCTCAGGCAACAAGTATCGGCTCAAGCAAAAAGAAACCCCGTAAGAAAAAATAAAAGCGATAAATATATACTATATAAAATATGGTATGAATTATGCTTTTAAATGACATTACAGAGGCCGGTGTTGGCATCATAACAAAACAGAATACTACACCTGATGTTAAGCCAGGCGAAACTCAGCGTCAAGCGGCCAAACTAGGTATGAAGTTGGACAAGAAAAATCGTCCACCACTAGCACATAAAACAGCGGCTAAAAACACATCAGCAAACAAAGCATACAATCTTGGACTAGTCACAGAAGGCAAGGAACTGTATGATGGGAAACTTCCTATTGTAAGTTTAATTACAGCCTTAGCTCTTGCACTATCAACACCTCAAGTGTCAGCACAGGACACTGCCAAAGACGCATATGATCTTGCTCGTCAAATTTATAAAGCTAAAGACATGACGTCAGCAGGTGCTAAAGAAGAAGCAACACAAGAAATTAAAAACATCTTAAGAACAATCCAAGGGCATCCTAATCAAAGTAAAATTATTGATATCTTTAAAAATACAATGAAAGAAGATATTGAAGATTTAGATGAATCAATCCGCAAAGAAGGTAACAAGTATACAGTTTACAGTAAGAATGGTAAACGTAAGTTTGGTACTTACACAAGCAAAGCAGACGCAGAAAAGAGACTTAGACAGATAGAAATGTTTAAGCACATGGGCTAATGAGAGCAGACGAGTTTACAAGAAAAGCAAAACGTAACAGCACTATCTATCTAGACATGGATGGAGTTCTTGCTGATTTCTTTGCTGAATATGCTAAACTTGCTAATGTAAAAACATATAGAGACATACCTCCGGCTAAAGTAGATCCAATACTTGACAGCATAGCAGGTACAGATTTCTTTGGTAGACTACCTAAGTTTCCAACAACTAATGCTTTGGTCAAACTAGCAATAAGTTATGCAGGTAGTTACAGCATTTGTTCAAGTCCTCTCAGAGGAGATTTTGAAAATACTGAATACTGGAAACGTGTTTGGATCAAAGGCAATTTGAATCCACAACCACAGACAATTGAAATAACATCTAACAAGCCACAACACGCTGTTACTAACGGTGTTCCTAATATATTAATTGATGACAAAGGCTCAAACGTTAGAGCTTGGATAGCCGCAGGCGGTATTGGTATCAAGTATCAAGCAGATGAAGATAGTTTAGATAAAGTTAAACGAGCACTTGATGCTATCTACTGCGAAGTAAGTGATACATGTGATTGGGAAGATGAAGAGACTGTAGAAGAAGCATGGTCAGAAAAGTATAAGAAGTCAATCAACTGTAACAATCCAAAAGGTTTCTCACAGAAAGCACACTGTGATGGACGTAAAAAGAACTAGTCTTCAGAAAAACTAAGATATATAAACATATGAAACCAATTAACTGTGCCTTAGCTACGGGCGGAATTTATATACAACGATACCCTAATGGCACACATGCAGTTGCTCCCTGTTGTATTTCAGACAACTCTGCACCAAGCAATAAACCAATTGATTTTTACAATGATCCACATCTAGTAGAAATAAGAAACGATTTAAAAAACGGAATAAAACATCCTGCATGTCATCAGTGTTGGAAACTAGAGGAAAAAGGGGGAGAAAGTCGTAGAATAGTTAGTAATGATAACTATCCTGAAAACAAAAACAACTCGTTAATTGCAATAGACTATAATGTTCTTCCAATTTGTAATGCAAAATGTATAATATGCAATCCAACATTCTCTAGTATTTGGGCAACAGAAACCGGCTCCTGGGAAATAAAAGACATTGTAAAAACAAATCACAATCATCTAGAAGGGTTAGACTTATCAAACATTGAACTTGTTTATTTTAATGGAGGAGAACCACTATTAACTGATGAACATTTAACATTACTTAGAAGAATATCTAATACTACTGTTTATTACAATACCAATGGAAGTTGTTATCCATCTAAAGAAACTATTAAATTATGGAAAAAACAAAGATACGTTACACTAGGGTTTAGTATAGATGCCATTGGAGAAAATTTTAATCGTATTAGAGAAAGGTTAGATTGGGATCAGGTTTCTAAAAATATATTAAAAGTACATAAAGAATTAAATGTAGCCATTGAATGTTCGTACACACTGGGTGGACACAATGTATACGATTTAGCGCCAACCATTGAATGGTTCAGTCAAATTATCAATGTTAAAAAACATTTTCATGTCCACTATGTTAGTCCTGGACACGAACTATACTTTGACAACTTTAAGGATCAGCATAATGAATTCCGTAAAGAACTAGAAAAATTTAAAGACTTCTATTGGTACAAGTCTATAATTAATGCGTTATGAATATTACCTGTATAATACCAGCCAGAATGGAATCATCAAGATTTCCTGGTAAACCCTTAAAAAAGATCTTAGGAAGAGAACTTGTTCTTCGTTGCTGTGACACTGCAAAACAATCATCAATAATCGATAACATTATAGTAGCAACAGAAAACGATGAAATAGAACAAGTAGTAACAGCAGAAGGTTACAATGTAATTAGAACTCCGTCATTTCCCTCTTGTACACATCGTGTTGGTTATGTAGCTCAACAAATTGATTGTGATTATATTATTAACTTGCAAGGTGATGAACCTTGTGTTACTGCTAAGATGCTAGATGATATGATTAAATTTACTGTTGATAACAAACATCAGATGACTCAGGCTGTATATGATCTAGACTATACTGATATTAGCGATCAAAATATTGTTAAAGCTGTTATTAATAATAATAGCGTAATAGGTCTATCAAGAATACCGGAAGTTATTTCATCTAATCTTAAAGGTATTGCTGGCGTCTATGTTTATGATCATAGTACTATTGCTAATTTTCATACGTTAGATATGCGATTAGTAGAAGCCTGGAAAGGTTTAGACACGTTTGGATTCATTGGTGCGGTTCCTGTTGTTCCTTTTGAATTTCCTCATCGTACTCACGCAGTTGATGTTCCGTCGGATATTTCAACAGTTGAGTCAAAACTGTTATAAGTATACACATGATTATTCCTAAAATATTAATAGACAAAGTAAAATCAGCATCAACTATTGCTGTTCTTGGTAATGGCGGTAACCTTGCTATTGCAAAACATGCCGCAAGTGATATGTCAAGACATTTAAATAAATTTTGTTTTGCACCTGAGTGTGTTCATATGTCTGCACTAGGCGGAGACAGTCGTTGGCACGAAACATGGACAAAAGAATATGCGTCAATGGCAGACCTTATAATAGGAATCACTACCAGGATAGATTCACCTATAGCACAAGCATTGGAATCCCAAGAAAATTGTTTTTTAATTGCACCAGCGGAGCACTCAACTATCCCTACACTAGTTATTGATAAAGAAACTTTTCATGAATTTGAAGTAGAAACACTCTGGCAGTTTTACATGTTAATG
>Ga0181598_1003174_pt1 | contig 14413 bp, 8 predicted proteins | sample 041ome_4_FD_153295 | JGI IMG/M metagenome (GOLD analysis project Ga0181598, IMG submission 153295) | Coastal salt marsh microbial communities from the Groves Creek Marsh, Skidaway Island, Georgia - 041404US metaG (spades assembly) | ecosystem: Environmental > Aquatic > Marine > Intertidal zone >... | reverse complement strand
GATTTCCCCTCGCATGGCAAAATTATCTTTCACCGCGATTGGTATCCCGTCTAAAAACGATATCGACGGCTTTCCGTCTCTTCTGTTCGCATCCGATTTTCTCGCCTTTTCCAACGCTTTCCCGAGCAAATCTTGCGACTGTTTCTCTCGTCCTTTCCCCACGAACGCGTGCATCATTAGTTGCCCGTCTAAATCGACCCTCCGTTTGGAAAAGAGGACTAAATCTTCGCTCGTCAAAGTTTCGCGCGCGAACTGTAACTGCGCCTCGACGGCGGTTTCGGGAATCTTCGTCCTCGCGATGGGTTCGCCTAAACTCCCGCTCGTGCTGCTGAAACAACGACTCCAACTTCTCCTCCGCCTCCAAATGGTGGCGAGCAGACTCCTTTTCCCTCCTCGCGACCCCATCGTCGTTTCTTTCGCTCAAAAGAAGAAGGTTATGAATAAAAGCGTTCGACAATTTGTGAAGAATGCATTCCTTCGGGAAAACGTCAGACATTTTCTTCATCGTCATCATGTCTTCTTCATCGACGGTTACGACGCCGTGTTATCACCGCCCGCGCTTTTGCGAGTACTCGCATCGTCACCACTCTCGATGTAATCATCCTCATCGAGGATTAGGACGAAAAAGCGCGTTAAAAGTCTCCTTAAAGGCGCAAAGAAGAGGAGGAAAAGGAACCGATGACGACGACGCAGACGATAAAGAGTTGACGGAGTACGAGAAAAAACTCCTCCGACAGAAGGAAACGAGGGACACTCGGAACGCATTCATCGGGTTCTCACTCGGCGCGGCGTTAGTAGCCACCGTAGCGGTGAGTTCATCCACTTCGGGCGTGTACAACATCGATTTCATGGACGCGTTTCACGAACGAGATCCCGTGAGGAGTTTCACCGTCTACGGAGACGTGAGCAAAGAGTACAAGGTGAACAAATACGACGACGTGGGGCACATCATCGGACGAACGCGAGGCGTGTCCGTGACCTCGTGCGCACAACTGGTGCCGTATTCGGGCGATTCTCGCGGGGATAAAGGCATCACGAGACCTCCGAACGAGGATTTTCGATCGTGCGAAAGCATCGCGCAGCCGCTGGAAAAGGTGGAGACGGTGGCGGATATCGCGCCGAGTTGCGAGCGAGCGTGCGGGAGGAGTTGTCGAGAGGCGACGAAGGCATACGACGAAGATCAGAAGAAAAGGTTTGGGTTTGGGTTCGATAAAGAGGAGGAAGGGAAAGTGTTGCAAGCGTGCGGGCGGCAGTGCAATGCGAACTGTATTAAAAGTGGAACCGGGCAGTACAATTTTTTGATACCGTTTCGGTTTTAAGAAACCTTACTTAGGGCGCCGCCGCCGCCGCGAGAACGTCAACCCACTAGTAAAAGGGAACAAGCATTTAAGCTGATCTAACATTACGTAAAACATCTAGTTCGCGACTGTATTCTCTTCTTCGCGCTTGAACTGCTCCAATCGACTCTTGGCGTCGGTTTCGTATTTTGATTTCGTCGTCGCGTCTAATTCTTTCCACATGGCGCCTAATTTTTTCGAAGCTTCGCCGAGCGAGACTCCGGGGTTTTCCTTCTTGACGTTTTCTCTGTTGTCTTTTGCGAATTGAAAATACGCCGTGAGCGGTTTCTTTCTCTTCGGTGTCGTTTCCTTTTCGTCGTTTACGTCGCTTTCTTTCGAGGTGGCTTTTTTCGTCGTCGTCGTCTTTGTCGTCTTCGCTTTCGCCGCTCGCTGCTTCTTCTTCTCGGCTTTTTCTTTCGCGAGCTTTTCTTTCGCCGCCTTGGACGCGAATCGTCCTTTGGTCCGAGTGCTGTCCGGTTTCCTGCGTTTCTTCTCGATTAAATCCTTCGCTTGCGCTAACGTCATATTTCTGGGGTCGTTTTGTAACTCCTCGCGCATGAACTTCGCGGGAATCGAAGCGAGAGTTTCGCCGAATTTCACGTAGTACCCGAATTTACCTAAACTCAACGTCACTTCGCCGGCGTGCGCTTGGCGGTTGATTTCTTTTTCCTCGTCGACGAACGCCTCAGTGGCGTGTTCGCCGAGGTGAATGGGAAACGCGAGAAAGTACAGAGCATCTTCGAGCGTGACTTCTTCCGGTTTTTTGCCGATGTTAGAAACGCCGACGCGTCTTGGTTTCTCAGCTTTTTGTGTCGCCTTTTTTGTCTTTTTTGTCTTTTTCTTTTCGCTTCCGTCTTCTTCCTCGCTCTCGTCTTCGACCACCTGCTCTGCCGATGGCACGACGATGGTATGATCGACTAATTCTACGTACGGTCCATACGGTCCCATCTTCATGACGACTTCTTTCATGTTGTTCGTATTTGGCATGAACCCGAGACTTTTCGGAAACGCTTCCATTTGCGCGCTTTCGGAATTCTCGTCTCCCAATCCTTTCAGAGGACGCAACGGAGCCGTGAACGAACACGCGGGGTAGTTGGAGCACCCGATAAAACCACCTTGTTTGGATGGTTTCAACCCGAGTCGGCCGTTTTCACAACTCGGGCACTTTCTATTTGCGCCTTCCTCCGCGTCCTCATCGACGCGACCGAATAAATGCATGCCCAACCGCTCGTCGAGCGCGTCTACCACGGCCCGAACTTCAACCGTCGAGACTTCCTCGCACTCGCTTTTAAACGGCGTCCAGAAATCCGTCAGTAAGTCCGTGTATCGCTTCTGTTCGTTGGCAACATCGTCTAAGGTATCTTCCATCGTCGCCGTGAAATCGTATTCCACGTACTTGGAGAAGTACGAAGCTAAAAACGCAGAGACGAGAATCCCTCTGGAATCGGGAACGAGTTGGGCGCCGTTCTTAGCGACGTAGCCTCGGGCGACTAACGCGCGAAGCACGGACGCGTACGTCGACGGTCGACCAATGCCTCGCTCTTCCAGAGCTTTAACGAGCGTTCCTTCGGAAAATCTCGGCGGTGGTGCCGTTTCGTGGCGGGACGGAGAACACTCGGCGACGTAAATCGAATCGCCTTGGTTCAATTTGGGAAGCCACGATTCGTTTCCAGGCGACGACGTTGATGCCGCCGATGATGAATCGTCTTCATCGTCGTCGTCCTCGTTCGAATCCTTTTCATCACCATCATCGTCTTTATTCACTCGAGCGTCTTCGGGATCGTCCTCTTTTCCTCTTCTCGCGCTGACGACATTATATGCGGCTAAATATCCTTCAAACGTCAACCTGTGCCCGTTCGCGCGCAACACTATTTCTTTCTTCTTCTCCGATTCGTTGTTGTGCACGTCCAACGCGATTTTCTCCACCGTGGCGGAGCTCATTTGAGACGCCATTGAGCGCGCCCAAATCAAAGCGTATAAACGCGCCTCGTCGGAAAATTCACCAAGTCTTTTACCAACCTCTTTGGGATGTCGCGCGGCAGACGTTGGTCGAATCGCCTCGTGCGCTTCTTGCGCGTTCTTCTGCTTCTTTCTAAAATATCGAGGTTCATCCGGAACGTGCTGCTTAGAGAAGATGCCTTCGATGACTTTGCGCATCTCCGCTACGGCAGTTTTTGACGCGTGCGTCCCGTCCGTTCTCGGGTACGTGATTAAACCATCGCCAAAACTGCCTCCTTCGTAGAGTTTCTGCGCGGCGCTCATGCACCTCGACGCCCCGAAACCTAAACGCTTGGACGCTTCTTGTTGCATCGTCGACGTCGTAAACGGCGGTCCCGCCGATCGTTTCGTTTCTTTCTCGGTCACTTCTTTCACCATCCACGCGCGCGTATTTTTGATGCGTCGCACCATTTCTGCCGCGTTCTCATCGCTTTCGATTGTAAACTTTGAAATTTTCTTCCCTTCGAAACTGAGCAACTTTGCGTCGAACGCGCTCCTGTCTGGACTGCTTTCCCCGCCTAAAGTCGCCTGGACCGACCAATACGGTTTCGGAACGAACGCCTCGACTTCCGTTTCTCTCTCCACGACTAATCTCAACGCCGCCGATTGCACTCTTCCAGCCGACAAACTGGTCGCGTTCGGTAACTTTCTCCAAAGCACGCCGCTCAACGTAAAACCGTATAAATAATCTAAAGCTCTTCGCGCTAAATACGCGTCCACTAACCGTAAATCAATCTCCCTCGGTTTCCCGAACGCCTCTAAAACTGCATTCTTCGTGACTTCCGTAAACGTCACTCTCGATACGTGCTTACTCTTACTCTTACTACTACTGCTACCACTCGACGACGTCGTCGTCGTCGTTGCTTTTTTATCCTCGCCGCTCAACAGCTTCTTCTTCTTCAACATCTCCAGCACGTGCCACGAGATCGCCTCGCCTTCTCTATCCGGATCGGTCGCTAAAACCACCGCATCGCACTTCTTGCACGCGTCGTAAATCTCCCTCATATATTTCGCATTCTGCACGGTCGCAGTCCACTTCATCTCGAAGTTGTTGTTAAAATCAACGCTCCCTTCTTTGTTCACCAAGTCTCTCACGTGTCCTCTCGTCGCGAGCACGCGGTAGTCCTTACCGAGATAGTTTTCAATCGTTTTCGCTTTCGCCGGAGATTCCACGATGACTAAAGACTTCTTTCGTTCATCAGCGCTCGAATTCAAACTTGACCTGCCATATATAGATTCAACCGAAGACGAAGATGCGAACGTTCGTAAAAGTATTCCTCCTCTTCGCCAAGACGTAGGCGTCTCAGGTATTCCCACAAAACCTCCCACGAAGGAGTTTTGACTGCATCTCTTTGCTCCTCCTCCCCAGGAAAGAAATCCCGACACTAAAACACCTCCTCCTCCTCCTTTTCGAAACGCTCCGCGCATCATCCTCGTCGTCGTCGCGTTCTCCTTTCTCGTCGTTATCTTCTTCTTCCCGAAAGGAACGCGCACGCCTCTCTTTTGTGCTCCAATCGGTTGAAACGACAGTTGCATTTGAACGCGAGATGAGAGACAGAAAGGCGCGCAGAAAAGCGAGAACACTTTTAGTAGCACAGAGTCGCTCTCGCCGCCGAATTGATGAGTGCGCGGAGATACATCATCGCGCGCATCTTTTGTTCTCTCTCTTTCTTTCTTTCGTGTGCTCGTCGTGATCTTTCGTTTACGTGGTTTCTTTCTCTCTTTCTTTGGGGAAAATGGAACCAATTGGCGGCACTTTGAATCTCTCGATCGACGCGTAAAGATTACAATCTCTGAAGCGAAAAGAGGAGAGTATTTATACACGCACGCGCGAGTAAAATGGCGAGGAAGAAGAAACCCCCACCTCCACCGCACAGCCGGAAATTCTCCTTCCCGATCTACGCCTCGGTGTTTTACGACTCCGTTTTTTTCCTCGTCGCCGGTGGCGGAGGGAAAAAATCGTCCGGCATTCGAAACTTAGTGACCGTGTCGTCCTTCCACGATGGATGCGTTTCGGAACCGATAACCGCCGCCGCGACGGACGACGACGCGCCGCAAAGGTTAGCGTTACATCCGGACGGGGTTTTTGTCGTCTGCGTGTTCGGAGGGTCGATCGGGGTGTTTCGAATGGAACGGAATTTGAGTTCGAATTCGACGAATGGTCTGAACCATCACAATCCGTTGAGCAGGAACGATTCGACGGAGGATTTACGAAACCGACCGGAAGTGAACATGATTCGCTCGAACGAGTTTCCCAGACGCGTGGCGTTGACCGCGGACGATAGGGACGTGAAGTGTGCGGTTTTCTCTCCATCTGGGAGGCAATTGGCGATTGGATTGGAGACGGGCGAGGTGAAGATTGTGCAGTGGCCGAGTTTAGAGGTGGATATGGAGTTGGGCGCGCACGAGAGCGGAGCGGCGGTGACGGATATCGCGTGGAGTCCAGACGAGAGGGTGATTGTGAGTTGCGCCGCGGAGAGGATTGGGAGTAGTAATAACAGTAGTAGTAATAGTAACGGACAACAACAACAACAACAACAAAATCAACAACAACAACAAGGAGAACAACAACAAAAGACGACGAAAGGCGCCATCATGTGGTCGATTGAAAGAGGTGAAAGGATTACGGCGTTGCCGGATCCAACCAGCGCTCGATTTAACTGCAAAGGGTTTCCTTCGTCCTCGAGAAAACCAAACTGTTTGAAAGTTTTCCGAGGGGCGAGCTTTTCGAACACCGGGGAGTTTTTCTTTTGCGGGATCAACGTCGACGGCGTCGGGTATTTAGTGAAATTTGAGACAACCAATTGGACGCCGATGGCTGCGATTCGCGCGTTCCGGGACGCGCCGATATCTGCATACGCAGCGAATAAGAACGGTTCTCGACACGCGTGCGGGAGTGCCGAAGGCGACGTCGTCGCCTTTGATGGTGGAGGATTAAGGAAACAAAGCTCCAACTCGAGAAAACGTTCATTGAAACGCATCGCAGCGGCGCGAAACGCGCACATGATCTTCGTCACGACCATATCCTGGAACGCGAGAGGTGACGTTGTTTTATCTGGAAGTGCGGACGCGAGCGTGTATTGCTTGCACGTGAAGAATAAATTTAAATCTGGCCTGTACGGAAGCTTGATGAAACTGTTCTTGTGGATGACTGTTTTGATCGCGTGTTTACTCGGGTGGGTGTTTTTGTTGATGAAGGTGTTCGACGAGAGCACGGTGCCGTTATTGAACAACAACAACAACAACAACAACAACAACAACAACGCCGAAAGAGGGCTTTCGTCGTTAGACGAACGACAGCGAGTCATTTCGAAGCGCTCCGCTGGAATTCCTCTGGACGACAGAGAGAGAGAAGTGTTCGAGGAGATGGAGAGTGAAAACGCGGCGTCAGAGGAAGAACAAAGAGCAGCCGAAGGAGATTATTACGGCGGCAACGACGACCCGCACGCGTCCGCGAGTCGAGCGTACCACGACTCAGTCGAATACGAAAAGCAAAAAGAGTTGGAATACGCCGAAGCGAGAGCGATGGAGGAGAAGCAGAAACGAGAGTGGGAGTTACAAAACGAAGCAAACTTACGGAAAATGCAGTTTGCCGAGGAGGAAAAGAAACGGCAAAAAGAAGCCGCGGAACGGGAAACAGTCGCCGATGACAAACAGGAGAAAGAAGAAAAAGGAGAAGAAGAAGAAGAAGAAGAAGAAGAAGAAGAAGAAAAAGACCGAGAAGCGGAGGAATCCGAACCCGAATCCGAACCGGAACAAGAGGAGGAAGAAGAAAAAGAAGAAGAAGAAGAACTCGACACCGAGGAAGCGATGGAACAAATACAGCGGGAGATGGCGGAAGCGAAAGAGCGACGAGAAAACGGCGATGACGACGAGCCTTCGGGAGAAATCAACAACGAGGATGATCCGTACAGCGCGGATGCCCAAGCTGAATTCGAATGGGGCGATAACGACGACGACGAAGACGAGGACGAATAACGTTTCACCTATACATAGGGAACACTGTTTTATTGTACAAAAAAGGAGCTACTCGCTATCTCTATTAACGCGCGAAAGAAGGATCTCATCACAAAGAGATGCACACATCGCCAATCCCCAATCGCCTCTCTCTCTCTCTCTCTCAATCATCAAATCTCTACTTCGTCTCGTCCTCCTTCTCTCGATCGCTCATCTTTGAAACTTGCTCGTCCAACTCTTCGATTCGGTTTCCTAAATCGTCGATTTTCGTGATGATCTCGTCGCTCATCTGTTGAAACCGACTCTGCATTTGCGCGAGCATGGATTGGACGAACGTGGTGAGTTCCTCCGCGGACTGCGGTCCCGCTTTAGAGTCTGCCATGAGTGCTCTTAGCTCTTCGCACTTTTCACAGAGAGTGAGAGAATGAAGTAAAGAGAGAGATGATTTTTTCTTTTCCCAAAGGAGAGAAAAAAGAGTTGATTGAGAAAAAAATAAAAAAAACGGCAGTTTTTTCTTCTGAGAGAAAAACAATCTCACAATCTCACATGCACGTGGGAAAAGAAGACGAGAGAGAGAGGAAAGAAGAAGAAGAACGAAAAGAACTTTTGCCGCTGTTTTTTGTCATGTCTGGAGGAGTGAGGACGCGAGCGCAGAAAAGACGGATGGGGGAGAGAGATGTGTGGGATTTGATCGTGAATAACGACGATATTTGTTTCAAACACATTCTTCCGAGATTGAATGGGACCGATCTTAAATTCTTGTACGAGGTGAATAGTGAAACGAGAAAGTTGATTAAGAGATCATCTCGCAAGGGGGAGTTGAAAGAGAAGTTTAAAGTGAACGAGATGTCGTCGATATCGACTTTGGAGTTTGCGTGGGAGAATAAATCGTTGTGGTGGCTGGGATGGGACGAAACATATTTCTGCTATCGAGTTGCTCTAACGAATAAACTCGAGTTGCTCAAGTGGGCGCGAGAGGAGAAAAAGTGTAATTGGGATGGATGGACGATTAATACGGCCGCACGTCAAGGTAATTTGGAAATGGTAAAGTATTGCGTTGCAAATGAGTGTCCTGTCAATGATTATGCGTGTGCATGTGCTGCCCGATACGGTCATCTCGAGTGCCTCAAATACTTACACGAAGAAGCGAAAGTGCCTTGGGATGAGTATACTGCCGGTTGGGCGGCTGGAAAGGGTCAGCTCCACATACTCGAATACCTTGTTGAGCGTAAGTATGATAAATTTGACGCACATGCGTGTTGGTATGCAGCCAAGAACGGCCACTTGGACTGTTTGAAGTACTTGCACGAAACCGCCAAAGCGCCGTGGAACAGTGGCGCCGTACGAGACGCTCACGAGAACAACCACCCAGACTGTTTACAATACCTCCTCGACAACGACTGTCCTCTCCCAACCGGTTGGTCTCACGAAGGAGGAACTTTACACGCCTCATAAACACACACACACACAAAGAGAGAGAAGGAAAGAACTAAAGAAAGAAAGAGAAACACAAAACCAAGCTTGTAAAAAAGAAACGCGCAACGCCGCGTAGTATTTTTTCCTCTTCTCTATGGGTCCGATCTCACGCTCTTCGAGTCCAATTCCGATCAGCAATCTCCTCATATTTTTGTATTCCCCGACGCAAAACAAACGCTCACATCGATCACAGAAACACCAATCATGGCCTCCTCGCGACAACTCTTAAAATCTATTTCCTCCTCCGCTCGCCTTTTCTCGAACCACCGCACTCAAAATCAAACGAGAGGGTACAAAGTCGCCGTTTTAGGCGCCGCCGGCGGCATCGGCCAACCGTGCGGATTGCTCATGAAGATGAACCCGTTGGTGACGGAACTTCGCTTGTACGACATCGCCGGAACCCCAGGAGTCGCCGCGGACGTCTCGCACATCAACACCAAGGCGCAAGTGAAAGGGTACTCGCAAGCGGACGACGGCGAGGACGGGTTGAAGAACGCTTTGAAAGATTGCGATTTGGTCATCATTCCCGCCGGTGTGCCCAGGAAGCCAGGGATGACGCGAGACGATTTGTTCAAGATCAACGCGGGCATCGTGAAAGGTTTAGTGGAAGCGTGCGCGGAGAACTGCCCGAAAGCGATGTTGAACATCATTTCGAACCCGGTGAACTCGACGGTTCCGATCGCGGCGGAGACTTTGAAGCAGAAAGGGGTGTACGATAAGAAAAAATTGTTCGGCGTGACGACGCTGGACGTGGTGAGAGCGAAGACTTTTTACGCGGAAAAGAAAGGGTTGGAGACGGCGAAAGTGGACGTGCCGGTGATTGGCGGTCACGCTGGGGTGACTATTTTGCCGTTGTTTAGTCAAGCGACGCCGAAAGCGGCTTTGACGGACGACGAGATCGACGCGTTGACGAAGAGAACGCAAGACGGCGGGACCGAAGTCGTCGCCGCCAAGGCTGGTAAAGGTTCGGCGACGTTGAGTATGGCGTACGCCGGGGCGTTGTTTGGCGACGCGTGCTTGAGAGCGAAGAATGGCGAAGCCGGCGTCGTGGAATGCACGTACGTTGAGTCGGACGTCGTCCCAGGGGTTGAGTTTTTCGCCACCAAGGTGAGTTTGGGGAGAGAAGGCGTGGAGAAGATTCACGGAACGGGCGCGTTGACCGCGTACGAGCAAGCGGGCTTGGACGGTATGATGTCGGAGTTGAAGGACAGCATCCAAAAAGGTTTGGATTTCGCCAAAGGCGCGTAAATGTTTAAATTAATACTGATGAGAAAGAGAGAGAGAGAGAAAGAGAGAAGTAATGATGAGAGAGAACAAAATCTTCTTCGCGAATAAAATGGAGGAAAGACACTTTGATCTGTTGGAAGAAGATATTTTTACGAGTACACACACGTTCACCACTTCTCACTTCTCACTACCACTACTCTATATGCTCCTTTTTACTACCACAGTTTCAGTTTCCCGAACACTATTCCTACGACTACGGCGACGCCAACTCGGACTAGTCCCCTAATCTTCTCTCTTCTCTCCGTCTCTCTTTTACTTCCGTACACGTAGATTCTGTTATACCGACTCGAGTCCACGCCTTTCCGCTCTCGTTTCCGCGAGTCTTCAAACGCGACTTCTTTCATCAATCGTTTCTCCCAAAACTTGTCCTCGTTTTGATCATCTGGAAGCTTAAACATGTAACAAATAACTCTGCACCGATCGTTCATTCGTTCGCGTAACAGTTTCGCGACCTTTTCGTTCCCTCGCGGCAGCAGGTACAAAAACACGCAATCCGCTCGATGGACGTCCGTAACGGTCATGGCGTCTTGCGTTCGAATTTCCACTCGGTCTTCGAGATTCATTTTTTGAACGTTTATTCGAGCGTTTGAAGCCGCCACTGGGTCGATTTCAACGCCTACACCTCTCACGTTCGAGTTTTTTTGACACGCGGCGATTAAGACGCGCGCGTCGTTGCATCCCAGGTCGTAGACGAGGACTTGTTTTTTCTCATCTCCAACGCCGTCGCCGTTGAAGAGATTTGTTTTCGTTTTTGACGATTTAGATGATGAAGTGGAGGAAGAACAAGAGGGAAAAATGGCGTCGACGATGCGTTCGCACATCAACTGCGGCGTCGCCGAAACTGGGCCGAGGTAGTTTTCATGGGAGAAGGAAGATTCCGTTTTTAAGCGCGTTCGTGGTGGCATTTGGTTCAGTGATGAAAGTGAGGAAAAATGTTCATTCTGAGGACTTTAAAGTAGTTTGTCGCATCGTCATCACTAACAACAACAGTAATAATTAGTACTCAAACCACAAGGTCCAAAACACGTCCTCGATGTCGCCTAAATCGACGAGAAGCATGCGCGTTTTCTCCTCGAATCGCCAACTGCTGACGTCGTGTTTCTTCCCGTTTGCCGCGCGACTCGTCGCGGAGATTTTCTTTGGTTTTTCGCTGCTGTAACACGCGATTTGGCCGCAGGATTTGGATAAAAGGACCGTCGCTCGGTAACTTTTGCCGCTGATTTTCTCGAGCTTGCAGTTTTGAACGACGGCGTTACCGTTCATCATCTTCGAGAGGCCGAAACAGGCGAAGCGGATGTTGGCGCGTTTGAGTTTTTTGATCAGTTGTTGGGTAGTTTTCTTCTCGGCGGTGTTGTTGTTGTTGAGCTTTACGCTTCCACTTTCGATGGGACTGTTCTCCGTGGAAGGTGGCTTCGCTTTGATCGGAGAAGCGATCTCCGGAGTGGCAGGTACGGACGTGTCCACGGAAGATAAGCCTTCCTCTTCGAAGGATTCGTCTGGTGCGGAGCGTCTGGCGCGGAAGGACTCAAACACGGGCGTGATGGTGAACACGTCCCAATCTTTGCGCGTCAACGCGACTTCGGTCTTTTCGTGAAGACGCAAGATGTCGACATCGCCAGTTCGGTGCGAACGCACGGCAAACATTTGGTCGCCTATGGCATTTGGTCCGTTGTTGCCATTCTGTCCAGATGACTCTTTCCTACTCGAGACTTCCTCGTCTTTTTCACTGGGACTATTATTATTACTACCACCGTATTGGGAACGAAAGCCTTCGATATCTCGCGGTCGCACGCACGCGGATACCGTTTGTCCGTCTTTACCGCCAAACGAAATGTATTGGTTCACTTCTCGGGACCAACACGCGCCTTGGACGTTGAATGTCCCGACAACACCACCGACGCTGTTTCTGTTCCATATTTTCAACGCCGTCTTCCCGTCTCTACACACGTCTTTGAACAAACAATCTCTCGTCGGGCGACCGGGAAATTTCCCGCGTAATATCGACCCAGACGGCATCACCAACTGGCCTAAAACGTTAAAGTCGTGTTTGTCTGGATGATCTGAGACGTATATTGGGCATCCTCCAACCGCTCTCGCGGCGGCGTGTAACCCTCCAGTACTCGAAGCCGATTGAAACATGTCCCAATCCGGAATGACAATCTCACCCATAAACATGGAGTTGTAGGACACGTTGACGATGTGAACCGTGTGCGAAGCCTCGTTGGTCGGATAGAAATCGTCCGACACTCTCGCTAAGTTTGACATTTTAAAGTTGTACAAGTTCTCCGTGGAATGGCACATGCAATTGATTAACCCGTTGGTCGGGAAAAATTTCATGACGGATTTCTCCAAAGCCTCGTGGGTGTTTCTCGCCAACGCCGGGCCTCCACCGTTCGGTCCGTTCCCGTAGCCTAACGCGCCAATGACAGCTTGCGCGTCTACTTTGACTCCATCTACACCAGCCGCGGCGAGGTATTCGTGCAACTCGTTATAAAAGTGTTGCATTTTCTCCGGCGCCGGGACTCCGACGCCGCACACGGTCAACGGATCCCACGCCTGCGAAGGCTCCACCGCTAACAACGACGGGTTGTGTCTCGGATACTTTAGTTTCGCGCCAAACTCTCTCACATTCTCTTCGTCTGGGTGCACGCCGCCCCAATACCCAAGCAACGCGTGCCAACAGTAGACGTAATCCACGTCGTACTTTTTCTTAATCGCTCGAACGACGTTGCCTAGCCCGTCGATTTCGCCTCGCAGTTTATTCTTTTCATGTCCAGCTAAATCCATCTGCTGGTCCGCAGACCGCAAAGAATCTAACGACGGTCTCGAATGCGAAAACTTTGGCGACCCTGGCGGGGACATTTTATCCAAAAACTCTAAACTACCCACCGTTTTTATCGCTTTTTGCATCTTTTTCCCGGCTTTGCCCGCCAACGACGCTAAACTCCCAAACGGCGAACGTTTCCCACTAAAGCTGCCTCTCCGGAACCCCGTAAACGTAGAAAACTTCTTATTCGCTCGAATAGACACGACTCTGTGATTGAAATACGACAACGACGCCGTTTTCATGGCCACAAACGCGTACAACACGTAATTGATCAAAATACGAAGGGTATGCCAAAACACGCCGTGCGCTCGCATGGCGTGTAACCTCCGCCAATAAAACGCGTAAAACCACGCTGCAATATACCCAGGCGGCGTAACCGTCGGAGTTGTCAACGGCGCTTGCGCTTCGTCGTCGTCTTCGTCGCCGTCGTCGAATTCGTCCTCTTCTTCTATTACTTGGTCTTCGTCGTTTTTGCTAGGTTCTCGGCTATTGTCTTTACTACTTCCCGTTGTCGACGTCCGACTGTTTCTATACTCCTTATCTGGCTCTACGTTCTGCCACCCGTCGTCGATAATCACAAACTTCGGGGGCGAATTCCCGTTTTGTAAACTCGTCAACCCTTTCCCGATTCGTTTCGGACTGACTTTCTCGTAAAAAGCATCCCACGTGCACCACCCGAACACGTCCGCCACCGGCGGCGTCACCTTCTCCTCTCTCGGTTTAAAGCTCTCTTTCAAAACTAAACTGGCCATTTTAATCGCTTTTTTCGACGCATCGTACGGGTTATTCGCCCACGATATGATCGCCACGTTATCGATCCCGTCCGCTTTCACTTCCTCGCACGCGCTCTCGACGACGAGAAAAGACCCTCGCCTTTCCCACATTGGATGAAACCCGGACAAAGTCGCTCTGAACTTATCTCCCGACAGCGGCAAAATGCACACGTATCCGCTCTTCCCGTCTTCCCCGAGCTCGAGCATCAAGTACTGCGTCTCTGCGGGTAAGTCTTTCCCTAAATCTCTCCCCCACGCCGGGGACATCCACCACAGTTTACATCTCGCCGTGCACATGAATGAGCTCACCAATGGTTCTGTGTTCGTGCTAAACTGTAAAACGTGCCTGCTTTGCGCGTCGTTCGGTGAATTCGTGGCGACTTTTCGTAAAATCTGTACGGTCGGGTCGTTCGATATAAACGCGCTCTTCTTATTCGGAATCGTGGATAAGGCGAGCGAGCCGCCGGATAAGATCGCCGTGCGTGAATCCAATAACAGTTTCCCGTTCGAGAACTCGATTTTCTTTTCCCCGTCGGTCATCATCATCATCATCGGACAAAAAAAGATACCAACGTAATCACTCTTCTCTCGCTCTCTCTCTGTTCTTCTTCCTCCGTGCGGCGCTCCCTCGAAGAAAATATACTTCTCTCTCTGTATTTGCACTCTTCTTTCTCTTTCTCTCTCTCTCTCTCGCTCTGGAGAGACAACAACAACAGACAAGAATATCGAGAAAAGAATCGAGCGTTTTATTCTACTCA
>Ga0181598_1003153_pt1 | contig 14484 bp, 16 predicted proteins | sample 041ome_4_FD_153295 | JGI IMG/M metagenome (GOLD analysis project Ga0181598, IMG submission 153295) | Coastal salt marsh microbial communities from the Groves Creek Marsh, Skidaway Island, Georgia - 041404US metaG (spades assembly) | ecosystem: Environmental > Aquatic > Marine > Intertidal zone >... | reverse complement strand
CATAACCAAATTCAGTATTATCTACTGAACCATCTCCTACTAAATTAGCATTTAATCTATTAGAAGCATCAATAGTAGCTTGTTTGCTATCTATTTGAGTTTGAATAGCTGAAGTTACACCATTCAAATATTGAAATTCTGTATTGTCTACTGAGCCATCTGCAATCTTAGTTGCATCTACTCCAGCAGATAATGTAGCTACACCAGTATTATTAATTGTAACTGCACCAGAGATAGCTTGGTTTTCCCATTTAGTAGCTGTGCTATCATAAACTAAGAAGTCAGCATCTGAAACTGAAGTAATATCTACATCATTCATTTCAGCTAATTCATTTTCAACTGCTACTGCATTTGTAACAAATTCTGTTGTAGCAACTTTAGTTGAACTATCTCCTGTTGTAGGAGTTGGTGCTGAAACTGTACCTGTAAATGTTGGAGAAGCTAAAGGTGCTTTAAGTGTATCTAAACTTGTAAGTTGAGTTTGTATATTACTTGTTACACCATCTAAGTATCCAAATTCTGTATTTGATATTGAACCATCGTGAATCTTAGTTGCATCAATTGCAGCACTAGCATTAATATCTGCATTAACAATTACACCTGAACTAATTGCAGCAACACCTGTATCAGCAATTGTTATATCACCTGATACTACATTGTCAATCCATTTAGATGAAGTTGTATCATAAAATAATAATGAACCATCAGAAGGACTTGTAATGTTAACATCAGTTAATTCATCTAATTCATTTGATGAAGTTACTTGTGAATCTACATAAGTCTTAATAGCTTTTGCTGAAGCAAGAGTATCATCACTAGCAGAGACACTTGTTAAATCTGTATCTAAAACTCCTGAAGCTAAATCTGCAACTTCAAGATTTGTAATACTATTACCAGTACCATTAGCATCAATAGTTTTATTTGTTAATGTATCAGTAGTTGCTCTACCTACTAATGTGTCTGTTGATGTTGGAAGAGTAATAGTTCCAGTATTTGAGATTGTAGAAATTACTGGAGTTGTTAAAGTTTTATTTTCTAAAGTTTGAGTATCAGTTAGTGTTGCAACTGATGAATCTATATTTAAAGTTATTGTTTGAGCAGAACCTACACTATCAATACCTGTTCCACCAGCAATAGTTAAAGATTGTGAATCTAAATCAATTGATTGAGCACCACCAGTATCACCTTCAAAATCTAAATCACTAGCTGTAACTTGTGCATCAACATATGTTTTAATTGCTTTAGCACTAGCTAATGTATCATCACTTGTTGATACTGAAGTTAAATCTGTATCTACATCTGTAATAGCTGTAGCTGAACCAATGACTAATGAATCTAAATTTACTGTACCATCAAAATATGCATCTTTAAATTCTAAAGATGATGTACCTAAATCAATATCATTATCTAAAGCTGGAACAATTGCACCATCTATAATTTTAAATTGTTCAGTTGCTACCGAACTTACATTAATAGAAAATTCTATTTCATTATTTGAAGTATCAATAGATACTTTGTTAAGAGGAGTTGTTAATCCTGCATCTCCAATTAAAGCTATAACAGGTCCTTCAGCAGCAGTACCATCATGTTTGTGTCCTGTTGAATTATTAAATGCTGCTAATAGTTGATTGTATTCATTATTAAATAATGATGCCGATATAGTATCACCATCAATAAATGAACTCTGTCTAATGTATCCTGCCATATTATCTTCTTCCTCCTGCTATGAATGAAACAAACATTCCATTTACTGAATATGGAGCATTAGTATCATTACTAAAAAATTTAAAATTATTTGAAAATCCACTACCTGTAATTAAAATACTTTTACTAGGTAAACTTGATGCTCCAAATACTGCTGTACCAAAAACTGCTGAACCAAATAATGATGCAGAACTTAAATTACCTACATTAAAATTTGCAGGTTGAGGTACTTCTGAACTATCAAAATCATATCTTACTCTTAATAGTAAATCGTTTTGTGTTCCTTCAGGTTCAATATTAGCTTTTACTTTGTATAAACTTTTTCTTAAACCATTATCACCATAGTCCATATCTGGTGTTTGAAATTCTGCTTCAACATTATTACCGTCAAAACTATTTCCAGTATCATGTTGATAGATGTAACCAGATTCATCAGCATGATAAATAACTTCTGTACCTGAATTATCTAAAGCTGATGTACAAAATTTTACAGGTAAACCTTTTGTTTGACTCCATTCAAAAGCAGGTATACCATCTGAACTATATTTAAATGTTCCTATGATTCCTCTTTGTCCTGAATCAGCTTGACCAGATTGATAATAAAATAATCTGTATTGACTTCGTTCTCTAATAACAATACTTGATATTGTATAATTACCAATGTTATCTAGTAAGTCATTAATTAATGGTAATATTTTTCTAGAGATAGAACTTAATTCTACGTCATCAATTCTAGCAGTACCAGCAACTGTTCTTAATCCATCAGGTGCTAGAAAAATTAAATCTCCACCTATCTCCTGAATTGAGTTGCCATTTACACAACCAATGTTTTTAGTTACTGATTTAATTATAGGAGTAGAATCAAGGTTTGTCAACTCATATATACTATTTTTACAAAATACTATAAGTGAATTTCTAAAGACTTTAATACCAGTAATTACATCACCAATATCAATAGAACCAGCAGATGCACCTTCAAAATCCCAAGGTTTTAATCTAGTACTATAATGAAGTGTACTAGGTTCAGCATCACTTCCAGCAACAATTATTCTTTCTGCAAACTTTTCAATAAATTTACAACCTGTTGGTGCTGACCTATCTAATTCTACAAAGTGATAACCATCAAAATCATATTGAAACTCAGCTACTTTATTTTGTCCATCAACAATATAGATTGCACCATTCTCACCTTCAGATTCAAAATTAATAAACTGAACATTAGATTGATTTGTTCTAGGTATTGTTGTCGCTGTAGCTAATTGACCTGCTGTAGCACCACCATGATAAAGTGTTAAACCATTTTTAGTAACAGTAGCATTAGTATCAATAGTTATATTTGTATCACTATTAATAGCAATAACATGATAATACTCTCCATCTATTTTAATGATGTCACCTACATGAAGAGCAGTTGTAAATGTTGTTCCTGCTCCTAATACAGTTGCTGAACCAGAGTTAATACTTACTGTTCCTGATATAGCTGAGAAAGTATCTTTGTTAATTTGTAAATAAGTTATACCATCAGTACTATAATATAAATCATCAGACTGTGCAACTACTACACCATCATTATAATGAGTTAAACCATAAATAGCATCTGTTGATAAACCAGAAGGAATTGTTGCACTTGCTCCTCCCCATTTTTGATAACCACTTATTCTTCTATATCCACCTGTTGTAGCAGATTCAAAATTTTGTAATTTAGTTGCAGCACCAGGAGTTCTAAATAAAGCATGTGAACTTGAAACTAAATCCAAGCCACCTTGTACAGTAATGGAAGCTCCTTGAGTTGGCATTTATGTTATCCTTATATAAATAATCTTCTATCATCTTCCACATACTTAGGTTGTGGAGCATTTAGTTGTTCAATCATTTTATTTAAACCTTTTTTATATTCATCTAAAGCTAGTTGAGCTTGAGAAATATTATCTTTAAATTGATAAATATAATATCTTGCTCTAGCTAATAATACAGGTTTATATTGTTCTGGAAATAATACTACGTCAGTATCATTTGCTAATGCTGAAGGTCTATTAAATGCATTGAAATAAATTCTATACACTCCATCAGGTATTGGAGATAATCCAAATCTTCTACCATCTTCACTTCTTATAATCTTAGTAGGTACTCCATAATTTTGTTCATTAGATTTATCCTGCTCTTCACTTGCAGCATAAAAATCTTTCCAAGTTTCTAATGAAGTAAAAGGTAAGCTTTGAATTTTGTATGGTGCAGTTTTACCACTTACACCTTCTTCTGTTAATGTAAAACTATCCCAGTCTACATTTGAATAATCGGTATCAACACTTGATGAACCTGCTTTTAATAAGTACCATCTAGTACCTGCAACAGTTTCTACATAAGTATTACCATTATAATTATCTTGTGGTGCAGCAGTAGTTAACCATGACCATGTATCTTGAGAATCTACTATATCAAAGTAAGCTCTGTTAACACAATTCGCTACAAATTTTTGTATTGCTACAGCACCTGCAACACTTGTAACTTCTGGTTCATTTATTTCAACTAACAATTCGTTAGTCATTGATAGATAAGTTTTAGCCATTTAACAATTCCATGCTCTTAATGATTTATTAATTCTTGAATTAGGGTCTCTTGCAGTTTTCTTAGAAGTTAATTTCTTTTTCATGCCTCTCATTCTAGCACAAAAAGATTTTCTTCTACCAGCATCTTTTTTATTTTTAGGATTGGGAGCAGGTGGTTTAAGGTTTCTTTTCTTTCCAGTCTTAGTTCGACCTTTATTGTAAGATGCTCTACCCTTTGCGTTCAAACCACCTTTAGGGTCTTTACCCTCTTTACGAGTCCAAGCAGGTGAAGACAGTATACCCATATAAAATTACTTTTTCTTTTTAGACATCATACCACCATACATCATTTTCTTTTTATCAGATGCTTTGGCATGTACTTTGCCACCATGTTTATATTTACCTTTGTTTACTACTTTGCCACCTGGCATTGCTTTTTTCATTGGCATATTAAATCCTATTTATTTATTAATTGGTATAGTAGGGGATATTGCTACCCCCTACCATTTATATACTATTAGTCGATAACGTAGATAATTTTACCTACTGAATCATCTCTAAGTACTTTTCTACCCCATACCATTAGACCTCTAACGATATCGCTGAATGTAGCCGTATCTCTAACAGTTTCTACTTTGTTCATTGCTGAAGCAGCAGATACTGCAGATATATGACCAAATAAAGCTTCAGGCTGCGTAGCAGTACCTGCTGGTGAAGCACCAGTTAAGTCATTAGTTGGTAAGTTGTTAGATTTGTACATTTGGAAACCTCTAAGTAATCCAGATGCTACCAAACCGTTTCTAATTGAACCTTGACCTGCGTTGAAGTCAACAGTTAATAATTTAGAAGCTGTGTTTGATAAAACATTGTACCACTCAGGAGCTGCCACAAACCATCTGCCTTCTTCTGGAACGTTGTTTTCATCCAACTCTTTCGCAGCTAAAGCCATTTGGTTTAGAGGGTCAACTTCACCAGAACCGAATCCAATGTCAATCGGAACAGAAGTTGTTCCCATACCAGTTGTTACACCAGCACCTGCAGAAATTGCAGCCATGATATTTTCATCCATTGCATCTCTCAATTTGTACGCAGCATTGTCTGATGCAATCGCTTGGAAATTAACATGAGAGAATCTTTTCTCTAAGTCATCCAATTTGAATGCAAAAGATTTAGCTTGGTCAATTGTAAGAACAAGTTCTTGGTCTGTTAAGTTAGTTGATGTTACAGCTAAACCTCTAGTGTAATCATTTACACTAATTTGAGGTTCTTTGATAATGTTTACTGTATCACCAAAGCTTGAGATTTCGCCCATGTAGTCTGTGTTACAGATTGCTTCTGCAACAGCAGCTTTTCTTAGAGCTATTTGTACTTTCTTTGAATAGACTTCAGGAATAAAAAAGCCATTAGTTTGACCTGAAGCAGTTAAATCAAAGTTGTACGTAGAACCACCAGCAAATTTTGCCATAGTTATACTCCTTTGTTATAGTTGTTGGTTAATAAAAATAAGATAGAATTAATCTATAATTCTACCTTCCCTCTGAGCTTTTACAATTTCTTTTTCGTATTGCATAAACTCAGCATCTGACATTTTAGCAATATCAGAACGTTTAAAGAAATTTTCCTTTGATTGAGGAACTTGTACTTGCTCATTAGTTTTAACTAATAAATCAGCACCCTCATTCTTAGGTTGTTTCTTACCAGGTTTTTTATCTAATCCAAGTCCTCGGTCCTTCTTATACAAGTCGATTGCTCTTGCTGCAAGTTTACCATCAGAATTATTTTCGTATATCCATCTTTTAATTTCCATTGGTTGAGCATCAGCCCATTGATGGAAATCATCTGACTCTTTGATATTCTCAAAGTCTGGATGATACTTAGAAAGTTCTAACTCTGCTTCTCTTTGTTGTAAAGTTTTGTTAGCTTTCTTTAACTCTTCTAGTTCTTCTTGCATAGTCTTAATTTGATTTGAAGACTGCAAGTGAGAAACGGTTTCCACAACACCATATATATCAGGATAATCATTCTTAAAAGCTTCAAGCTCTTCAGCAGATTTAGGTGGTGTATACTTAGGAGCATTCTCTCTTAACTGTGTCTTGAGTTCGTTCTCCTTACTATTCCATTCACCTAGTTTCCTGTCATAGTATCGTTTGAGGTCATCGTACCTCTTTTTATAATCAACCTTTGCATAAGGGGTAGATTCAACATTTAATGCTGAGTCTTGAACCTTATCCATAGTGGCTGCAGTACTTTCGTTAGAATCTTCTGGGTTGCTGTTATCAGCAGTAGCAGTTGAATCTTCTCTAGTACTTTCAGGGTTTGGCACATACAAACCAGAATCAGCACTCTGTAGTGGCTTAGGCATCGAATCATCGTTATGCCAAGCTTTCTTCATGTTGTACGGGTTTGCTGCGACTTTTTTTAGTCCTTCTTCGTTTTGATTACTCATATAGTCCTCCTTTAGGGCTTCACTTAACTGAAGGTAGCTAAGGTAGGTGTTTCTTTTTAAAACGAAGCTACAAGGGCTTACAATAAAAATTTATTATAAGGTAGCTTGTCTATTCGTAGAGTTACCTCTCTCTACAAATTCTTTATACTATCTCTTGCTGTTCAGCTTGAGATTGAACTCCAGCATCATAAGCTTCTTCTGCTTGTTTCATCATCTTTCTTAATTTGTCTACACCAAGATGCTTAACTGCTTTTGCTGTAAATACAAATTCACCATCTGATAATAATGCTGGGATAGAGTCTGAAGTTCCTGTTCCTGGTCCTTCTACTTCTCCATCGTCTGTAAATTCTGTTGCAACTATCTTTGGAATAATTGCTTCTAGTTCTGGATGCATTTCTACTGCATCATCTAAAATTTTTTCTTCTTCTTCTGATAAAGCTGATGTATCTATAATAGCATCCATGTCACCCATGTCTTCATCTTCCATCTCTTCATCCATAGGTTCTTCATTCATTCCTATTGGTTCTAATAAACCTTGGTCTTCTTCTGCCATCATTTCCATATCTGTTTCAGCTTCTGCCATATCTTCATCTTCAACTATATCACCTTCAGCATAAGCTTGATAATCTGGTCGTTGGTCATACTTACTTCTTTCTACTCCAACTGCTCCACCTAATGCCATTTCAGGTTTAACAGCTTTAGCTGCTTTGTATTCTTCTAATTCTTTTTCTTGTTGGTCAGTTAATGGTAAACCTGAATCTTGCATAGCTTGAAGTTGTTCCATTTTTTTTATTTCAATAACTTCTCTAGTTGATAATAGACCATCATCAAATTTCATTCTTTTCATTAAACCACCTTTAGCTTTTTTGATTACACCTTTACCTATTAAAATATCTTTTTGTGTTACTGTACCATCACCACTTAAATCAGGGAATGATTCACCACCATCTTTAAATCTTGTTCTTGAAGGAGATAATAATCTAGAAGGCATACCCTGTCTAGCAGACTGAGGAGTGTTTACATCATAAGGTGTAATACCTGAATCTTGATTAGGGTCATTCTTAGCTATGTAAGGTGGTTGAGACATAAGTCCACCTGTAGCCATATTAATAGGTTTGTTCTTTTTCATTATACTTCTCCAATTAGTAATATTATAGCAATTGATTATTAGTTAGTCAACTGCTATTGTATTATATCTTTAACCTGATATCGGAGGTTCTTCAACCTGTCCAGTAAATTCCATCTCCCCTGGCATTGGTGTATTACCTGGTCCGATTGGGCTTTCGCCATTTCCTGGGTTGTTTGCTCCTGGAGTTTGTTCAGGTACTCCTCCATAACCTGCCATTGCTCCGAGTTGACCAGAGACATCAGCTTGGTTGCTAGTTCCTTTGTTAACATTTTGTTGTCCTATTATTTTTGCGTAGATTTCTGCTTCATCTCTTGTATTCATAATTTCTTCTGGGTCTAAATCAAGTGAGTGTGCTAACTCTTTGATTACCTCAGACATTCGTACAAAAGGAGCAATTGCTGGATTCTGTACAGTTTGTAAGAACATAGTTAGTCTTTGACTTCTAACTTCTTTCTTCATCAAACTAGAAGAACCAGTTGCTTTAATTTCTAAATCACCTCTGATGGGTAAGTCACCTTCATAGAATTGCATATTCCATTGGAACATTGCTTCACCTAAAGGTTTAATTAATTGGTCATCAATATTTTTAATTACTGTTTTAATATTTAATGATGCTGCTCCCATTAACATTGACATACCTGATGCTGTTCTTGTCATAGATTGAACACCAGTTTGTCCATGTGAGTAAGAAGGTAATCCAGTTGATTCATCTGCAAGTTGTCTAAACTTGTCAAACATTTGCATATTCTCAACTGCAGTATTTGGAAACTTCAATCCATAAATAGATTGTCCAGGTACACCTGATTGTCTTTTAAATATTTTACCAGGATGTATTTCCATAGTTTGATTAGATGATAAAGCTGATTCATCTACATCAAATACTAAGTTACCTGCTAATGCTAAGTTATCAATAGCCATTCTTGCATGACCATTCATAATCTGTTGAGCATCATCCATATTTTCTGGAACACCTATTCCAAAAAATGTATAAGGATTCTTTTCATACACAAATGCTTGATAAGGAACTCTAAAAGGTTTAAAAGGATTTTCTACTATTCTAATTATTTTACCTCTATGCATCCAAATGTTAACTTGGATTTCTGCATCATCATCAATGTCTTCATCAATATCTAATCCTTCTTCTCTTGCAGCTAATGCATTGATTGTTCCCCAGTATTCTAATACTTCAAATCTGTTATGAGTAATATCAGCATAGTGACTTTTTTCTAAATCAATATCTGTTTCCCATTCTTTCTTAGTATAACTTGCACCCATCTTAATACAATCTAAAATAGCTTGTCTGTTAAAGAAAGGTCTGTTTGCTAAATCTAAAAACTGACTTCTGTTAAGTCTATGTCTTTGAATTATAAATTCTGCTTCATCCATTGTTCTAGCATTAGGGTCTGGATAAAAATCCCATATGCTAACAAATTCCATTTTAGGAACTTTAACAATCTCTGGTGTATATTCTCTACCATTACCATTGTCAGTATACTTATGTAAAGTTTTATTATAAGTAAAAGGTCCTTTGATAATTCCTGTTCCTAATAAACAAGATTCAAATATTGCATTCCTTAATTGAATGCTACCATCTGATTCATCTATCTGGTCGTGAATTAATTTTTCTAATTGTCTTGCAGCAATCTGTGCAGGTTTAATCTGAGGCATGTCAGGTGTTGGTGCAGGTCCTTCAGATAAATTAGCATTCTCATATTTAGATTCTAATTCACCTAATTGTAATTCATTTAAAGTTTGAAATGTTGCACCCTTTGGTAACTCTCTACCATCACCAGGAAAACCAATTGTATCAGATGGAAAACCTAATCCTGATTGTTGACCAGGAACATAATCCATGTTACCTTCGATACCTGGAGTAGGTTCTAAGTTTTCATTGCCTAGTTGTTCTTTTAAAGGATTTAAATGTGCGTACTCAGCTATACCTTCTGGTACTCTTGTTTCTTGAATTGTTAAAGGAAATTTGTTTGCTCCAAATAGAACATCAATTAATTGTCCGTAAGCTGCTAAAACTTTTGTCTTAGTAACTTTTACAAATACTCTAGACTTTTCATTCTCTCTAAATTTAACATCTTTGTAATATCTACCTCTGTAGTTATGATAAGCTTGTAACCATCTTAACTCATCATCTCTTCTAGTAGTTTCACATTGTTGAAACTTAGACTGAATAATTCCAACTAAAGCTGATACATCTTTTTCATTTTGTTGCTCATCCTCAGATGAAGGCATAGATGTCTCTAATTCTTGGTCTCCATATGTAGCCATTCAAAATCCTTATAATTTGTGTAATATATTAATAATACACATTAATTGTTAGTTTGTCAACTAATTTTCTTAATGTCCACAATAACACTATTAGGAATGATAGTAACATTACCTATCTCCTCAATGTTACCTTTAGTGCCTTCTGAGTAATCACCGAATATTCTAGTTATTCCTTTTGTCTGAGATAACAAATGTCCTTTGGTATTACATACAGGTAAAGGCATAGACATAGCATCTTTCATAGATAACCAAGAACTATCAGAGCAAATATCCAACCACTTCACTTCTACTAGTGGATACTTATCTAATTCAGTCTTAGCTTTTTTATTCAGCTTTATCTTTTTGCGTATCATCCTTTTTCTTGTCATAGTCCGTTCTTGCTTTGCCATAAGTTTTAAAACCTCCATTATCATTTATACTTGAATCCTTTGCCCATTCTGTAAACTGGTCTTTTGTTCCATTGTTATCTGAGTATCTAAATATATTCATTTTAAATACTTGTTGTATATCTTTATTACTATTTAAATATTCTAATAATTCTTCATAAGACATAACCTTATTATATTCTTTATCAGTCTTAATATCTTTAAATCTATATAGTGGCATATTAATATCCAAATGTTGGGTCTGATGGTGTCCATCGTTTTATTGTTGTCATCTCATCCCATACACTTCTAGCTCTCGGTCTAGACATAATTAAATATCTTAAAGCATCGTAAGCATGGTCTGAAGCTTTCGTATCTACATCTTCAGGCTTGTTAGGGTCTAAAGGAATAGATTGAATTTCTCTTATAAGGTTAGGACAAGTTTTAAATATTTGTAACTTAGGTCTACCTTTATCATTTGTTTTTAATCTTTCATGTATTTGAATCTTACCTTGTATTCTATTCTTATCTGCTCTTCTAAGTTTATGTCCTGCTTTAGCTAATACTTCTCCAACAGTTGGTCCTGTTGTTCCTGTCTTAGCCCAAGCTGCCCAGTCTAGTACACCTTGAATAGATAGTCGTTCTTCTTTTTCAAACTCATAAATCTTTTTAGCTAGGTCTTCACCTGTTAAACCTTTTTGATATAATTCTCTATAGATGATTAATGTTTCATCTGTTGGGTCGACTGCTCCCCAAACTACTGCTGACTCTGCTGCATAACCATAGTCAATTCCTTTTACTCTTTCCCATGTTCTAGGTATTTCAAATGGGTCAATGCAATGTGTATCATAATCAAATTCTGTAAAGGCTGCACCTTCAGCAACATCCCAGTTACCTTCTAGTAATTGTTTTCTTTGTACAGCAGGTAATGATTGAAGCATTTGTTCATACTTACCATCTGCTGCAAGGTATGGGTTATCTTCTAATCTTGCTGGTATAAATCTTCTTGTTATTTTATCTTCACCAGTAAAGGATTCGTTAGGAGGACTTGGGTCTAGATACCTTTTCTTAACCCAATATCCTCCAACTCCTCCAGGGTTTGCAGTACACCGAATGTAGCATTTTATTTCATTGTTTGTTGTTCTCAATCGTGATTGCAAATATTGCAGAGGAAATTCTGTTGGATACTGAGTTAGCTCATCAATACCTATCCATGTATAGGATTGACCTTGGTATCTATAAACATCAGCATCTCTATCCAGATAACCAAACTCCAATGACGCACCTGAAGGAAATCTCCAAATCTTTTCTACTTCTCTAAACTTAGCTCCTGTAAAAGCTTTAGGATATAACTCTCTAGATTTATCTATTAGCTCTCTTAACTCTGGCATAGACTTTCTTAATAACAAAGCTCTATGCTCTTTGATGTGCATGTATCTTAATGGGTCAACAAGCATAGCATAAGACTTACCACCTCCTGCTGAACCTCCGTATAGTACATCTTGTTCTGGTGCTGACAGAAACTCTGTTTGTGGACCTTCGTTTGGTTTAAATACTATCTTACTATTTTCTTCTTCTAATAGTGTCTTGACTTTTTGAGGTAACTCATTGTATTGTGACTCTGTAACAACAGTACCTTGTTTGTCATTCTTAACAGGGTTATCTACTTTATCAACTTTAGAGATAGCCTCTGTTTTCTTTTTTAATTTATATTTCTTATTCTCAAGTTTCTTCTTGAGCTTTTCAATTTCTTTTTCTTTTTCTCTAACAGCTTTCCTAGCAGCTATCTTAGCTTTCTGCTCATAGCCGTAGTTATACTGTCTCTTTGTCATTTCTACTTAGTAAACCATTTGTGTTAGATTGATATTGTTTATTATCTTTATCAATCATTTTTTTTAAACCCATAGCTGATAGCTTTCTACCAGTATTTGATTCTAATATTTCTACTGCACCTCTTAAAGAGAATGCTCCCTTTTTAACACCATCCTTAGCTTCATTCAAAGCTTTTAATTCTGATGGTACTTCTTCAAGGGTTTTATTATCAGAATTTAATTTATAACCAAATGGAATTGTAGAACTTGTTCTTCTATTCATCATTGTCAACATCCTCAGCATTAACATCTATTATTGTTTTCTTTTCAGGTAACAGAAAGATACCACCTGCTGCTGTGTGTGTAACATCTAGCTTATCCCTCTTGGCTATACCAACCCTATCTAGAAGGGTCTGAGCTGCTTGTAGTTTAGCAGATACCTGTGGAATGGGGTCATCACTATCTAGAATCTCCACTATCTTCTGTGAGGCTCTAGGAGCTGATGTAGCTAGTATCTTATTGGCGACTTCTATTATCTCTTCTTTTAAACTATCCACTACATGAGACTTTGATGTAGGGGAATACCCTGCAATCTCTAAAGCTTTAGTTATATTACCTTTAGCTTCTCCACTTAAAGCATGTAAAAAGTTCTCTTGTTGTTCTGTTAGCTTTCGCTTTGTATTACCATCTGGTAAAAAGGAATTATTCATGAGTTTATTATACCAGGTTTACAGCTAGTTGACAACATAAATATTTTTTATTGTTATGCATTTTAGTGTTGACGTTTGTAAACATGGGGTGTATAATCTATTTAGTATCTCTCCAGGGGGTGAAACATATATATCTCTCTGGGGCAGTCCAGGAATCTACATAAATATCTCTCACATAACAATCCATATAATCTAATTAGCAGGGCGAGGCTATCTAGTTTACAATCTAAATCTCTTCATTTTGTGTAAGCAGTATATATACTACCACCACCACCCCCTATGGCTCTTATGTACCCCACCTTAGAATGATTCTAATTAGCAACTAGAAATATTCTCCAATAATCTCTAAGAATTATATCTAAATTTTATATATATTTTTATATAACTAGTTTACAGGCTATAAAAATATCTTTTTAAGTCTATAAGATATATTTTATATCTTCCAACAATCTCAAAAAATCTAAGCAACAACACACCAAAGTAATTAATTTAATATATTTTTTTAGGCTCTTTTTTTCTCAATATTATTTTAAAATATTTATTAAACAGGGTCGATTATTATATTGACAATTCTAAATCACTTGACCTAGAAATTCACTCATTTTTATAAATTTTATCTAGCTTATTTAACTATTTCATATTTATATTTTTTATATTTTGATTTGCTCAAATTCCTAAAAATTACCCAAAATCACCTAATATTTATTTTGTACATTTTTGTCGCACCCTAAATCGTCTATTATTCTTATATATCAACACTTATTTAAGCACAACTTTTAATTGAATATTGATTTATTTATTTTAATAAACTAAATTAAATTCATGATTAAAAAACAAAAATTAGATAAAAGAACTAGAATGAGATTAAGAGAACTTGCTAAAGCTGAGAACTCTTATAATCTTTTAGGTTCTAATTCCACTTATAGAGGGTTCTCTATTCATGGTGGAAAATCTAAGAGAGCATACTATCAAGCTATAAAAAATGCTAATGAAAATCAGTTAGCTTATTTTGTGGATAGTGGTATATCTCAAATAAAATATTAAAGCTGTAATTCTCTTAGTAGTTAGCTTTAAACGGTAAACAAACCAATACAATAGGAGGTTGTAAAATGACACAAAAAGAAAAAATTAGTAATTTAATTGAAATAGTTGAATTATTAACAAAAAGAATAAAAAAAATTGAGTTAGATGTTTTAAAAACTAATGAAATTTCTAAAGAAATAGATGAAAAAATATTAAAAAGAGTTGAAGAGTTAGAAGAAAAAACAGCTTATATTTAATACAACTAATAGGAGAAAAAATGAGTAATAAAAAAAATGTACTAATAAATAAATTTGATGTTGCTTATAGAGAAATTGAAAATGTTGATTATCAATTTGCTCTAATGTCAGCAATATTAAATAGATTTAATGAAGAGCAATTAAAAAGCTTGATTAAATCAGCAAAAATGACTAAAAAATTAGAGTTAGAAGAGAATAATTTAAAATAACAAC
>Ga0181598_1003144_pt1 | contig 14500 bp, 10 predicted proteins | sample 041ome_4_FD_153295 | JGI IMG/M metagenome (GOLD analysis project Ga0181598, IMG submission 153295) | Coastal salt marsh microbial communities from the Groves Creek Marsh, Skidaway Island, Georgia - 041404US metaG (spades assembly) | ecosystem: Environmental > Aquatic > Marine > Intertidal zone >... | reverse complement strand
GGGGAGTTTTCCCCAACTTTTCCGCATACATTCGCATCGCATCTGAGACACTTTTGTCTCTCTCTCTCACGGTTTCCTCGTCGTGGTGTAGAAAAGTTTTGCTTTTTTGGGGTTTAAAGAGAAAGATTTTAGTAAAGAGAGAGAGAGAGAGGAAAGAGAAAGATACACGCGGAAGAAGAACACGCGCAAAACACTGCGAGTGCACACATAGATGCAGAATTCGAGAATTTCATCGTCGAAAGAAATACTCGAGCAAGACTCGGTGGAACTTCTGGAGATTGCACGCGATCGCTTCACCAACGCGGTGGAAAAGTTAGAGGAAAGCAATCGATATTTAGAGAGAGAAAGTTTACGACGAAACGACGAAGGGGAAGAAGGCGTTGTTTCGGAGGAAGATTTGGCGACGTACAGAAGCGCGATAAAAGAAAACAAAAAGTTGGTACCGGAGTACCAATCGAAGATTTTGGAGATTAGCGCGAGACTGAAAGAGTTGCAACCTGAGCATCATCAACAGCATCGCAGCAAAGAGCATCATTCTGAGGAGGCGAACGACGAGAAAGAGGAGGAAAATAAGGAGGAAAAAGACGGGAGCAAGTGGTTGTGATCGTCAGTCGGCGAGATGGAAGGGCGGTCGTTCGAGTTGAGCGAGGACGAAAGCAGCGTCGACGGCGGCGAGGAAAACGAGGATGGTCACGGCGACCAACTTTCCGCGCTGAGAAGAGAACCGAGCGTGACTTTTCCCAGAGGCTTCAGCTCTAAGGAGGATTTGGAGATTGGGACGCCAAAGTTAGGGGGGTTGATGTCGAGCGGCGGCGTTTTCGCCAACGCAGACGACGCGACAAACGACGTTGGCGAGGAGGATTTGGAGGACGAATGCGCGAGGCGAAGGTCGATGGATGAGTTTCGCAGACCAGCATCGATATCGTCACCGCGACGTGGTGGATTATCATCGGCATTTAGCGCGATTGATTTGGCATCGAGCACGGAAAAACCGCCGCGAGCGCCAAACGCGCATCGCGTTTCGCAAGAATTTGAAGAGGAGATTGATAGACTGCGAGATAAATTCGACGTGAACGATACGAGCGCATTTTCACCCGCTTTCCATTTTAAAACCGGGGAAGTGATTAACGCAGGAGCGGATTCTCCGCCGGTGGCGTTCTATGCGTACGCTCAATCTCCCGCGTCCACGAGTAGTAAACACGCGGCGTCTGTTTCGCCTCGAGTGCGAGAAGGCACATTTTTAGGCAGCTCACCGAGAAGTTTAGGTACTTCTCCCGGAAGCTTCACTCGAGGTGGCATCATGGGAAGAAGTGGTCCGAAACCGTTACCAACCTCTTCTTCTCCAAACTTTCACGAACCGCTCCGAAGAGAAATCGGGTTCGATGGAGCCGGATTCAAAAACGCTCGCGAGCGCTATTTCGAACAAGTCACGAAATTCCTCTCCGAACGGTTCCAACACGAAGACGATTACGAGAACACCTGGATTAGTTTACGCTCGAAATCCGAACCGAGTTTATTCAAGTTGTGCAAAAAACCTTTGACGATGGGTGAATCCTACCAAGAATTCTTTGTAGACCACGCGGACGTGTTCGAACTCTCCGAGGACGAACGGCACGTTCGCTTGATAAGATAGTTTTAGAAATAGATATTTTTTATTCATTTAAAACCGATATTCCTGTCTGTTTTATTCCTGTCTGTTTTACGTAAGTGCTCTTACGCGCGTGGTGATGGCGGTGGTGGTGGTGGCTGTAGTAGTCGTAGTTGCTATATTCGCTATGTGTGAGTTTCCCCTTAAATGATGCCCACCCTTTCCTCTCGTCAATCCTCGCGAAATCACTCCGCGCAAAACTCGTTCATTTTCTCCACAAACGTCTCCAGCGTTTCCGCAAACATCTTCTCTAACACCGGCCTCGTGAACCACGTCTTCACGATCGCCTTCGCCTCTTCCTCGCCACCAGTCGTCTTCGTCGTCCACTCGTACTCCTCCGCTTCGTTCAAGCTGGAAAACTCCTTCAACGAAATCTCGCCCTTCACCGCGCACGCTTTCGTTTCCTCTTCTTCTTTTTCCTCTTCCTCCTCTTCTCCGTCTAATCCGTCCACGTTTTCCTCTTCTTTTTTCTTCTTCTTCTTCGTCTTCACCATGCACTCCACCTCCACCTCGTACTGCATCGTCACTTTCAAATCGAACACGCCAAACTTTTTCCCTTTTTTCCTCGTCGAGACTGAACACTCGCCCTCGACGGATGCGTTCGAGATCGAGAACTTTCGGACGACGACATTCGATTTGTTCCCGAACGTTTCCGAAACCAATCGAAACCATTTCTCCCCGAACGACACGTTCTGTTCAGTATTCAACCGCGATTCGAAATAGTCTTTGCAAAAAGTCATCTTATTCGTCTCTTCCCAGTGCCAACCGTTGATGTTGGTGCCATCAGGGCGGTCGGACACGATCCATCGCGGGTCCTCTTCGCCCAGCTTTGCCATTTCCTCTGGTGTTTTTTTTTCTCTTTTTCTTTGAGGAAACGAAGCGTCGTCGTCTGAATCGTTTGATACTTATAAAGGAGTTTTTAGTATACGCGTTACAACAAAAGTATCGAATGTGCATCTCTCTCTCTCTTTCTCTCTAAAAACTAATACGCTAAAGCGTCTCGACTGCCCCACATCATGGACCCTCGTCTTTTTTCGCGAGCGTTGCGGTGTCGTCTTCCCGTGGCGAGGCCCATTAAATTGTTGTAGCTGCCTTTTTCGCGCTTCTCTTTTTCGCGCTGGCGACGGTGGTCGTCGTCTTCTCGCTCCGCGCGACGGTGGACTTCACTCATGATCATTTCTTTTTGGTCCGGGGAGATGATGGCGTTTGAATTTGCCCACTCTAAGGCGTCGTGCATTTGTAGGATGGACGCGCCTCGACTGTCGACCGTTCGGCGGAGCATGGTGGATTTGTTTTTTAAGCGAATGTCCATTTGGCAAGCGGGTTGTTCCCACGGTTCGCCGTCGATGTGCATGGGGAGTTTTCGCAGACACTCGATGCGAACTTCTCTCGCTTGACAAATGCGGACGGGTTTGTCCACGCCCCAGTTGAGTTGACCCAAGTGTAACGCGCCGTGGACGGTGACGATGTCGATCAAGCCGTCTTGCATGGAGGAGGCGCCAAAATCGCCATCTTTTTCCCACATGCGTACGCCGCCGGCGAAGGAGTTAATGTTCAGGAGGACAATACCTTCGGCTTCTTGCGGGATATCTTGGAGAACACCGTCGGCATAGATTAAGCAATCGCGGTGCAAACCAGCCATGGAATGTTCCAGGAAATCTTTCGCTCCAAAGACGCCGTAGAGGATTTTGTTCGTCGCTTGACTGAAGAAAAGGTTGGGTTTGGAATTTCGAGTTTGGTGGAACCGTAAGGCGGCTTGCGCGTCCACGCCGATACCGAGGTAATTTTGGAAGACAATCTCGGATTGGCCGTTCGGGCCCATGACGAGAGAACCGGTGGATTTGCCATCCGACGCGTGTTCGTCGATGGATTTCGGGACTTGCGGGGAGTTTGGCGGGAGAGATGTTTTGGTTTTGCCGTCCTTATTGTCTCCAGTCGATAATCCTCCCATGGACCCAAACCTCGGCGTCGTCGGTGATCCGGGAGTTTTGTCGCCGCCGCTCTTTTCTCCGTCGCTCTTTCCGCCTCCTCCCGGAGTCGTCGTTCCGCTCACGTTTTTCGGCGTTTGCGGATTGGAAAGCTCCTTCTTCGGTAAGGGCGTCAAAGTCGCCGTCCATCGGTCCAACAACGTCGGGTGCGCTTCCATCACTTGCAACAAAATCTCCGAGATGATTTCCTGGAAACCAAACCCACCACCCCAACCTAACACTCTCGCTAAATCGTTCCCGGTACCCAACGGCAAAATCGCAACCGGCGGTTTTCTAAACGCGGTCGATAATCCTCCTCCTCCACCGCCTAAACTATTATTATTATTGTTGTTGTTGTTGTTATTAGTATTTGAAGCAGACGCGTCGGTGTTTCCATTCATGCTACTGTGGTTACTGCCTCCCGAGGCGTTCATCACGGCATCGCTCGCGTGCGCCATTTTCGCGTCTAAATCCTCTTGCGCCAAATCATCCAAAGCTTGCAAAATCCACCCGACCGTCCCGTCTCCGCCGCACACTAAAATCCTCACGTTCGGTACGCTCGCGAATAATTTCAACGCTGGCGCGGGACCAGTCTTGTGCAAATCTACCACTTGCAGCGGGTTCAAGTTCTGTCGCATCGCTTCTAACAGATGCCTCCCCGTCTGCCCTCCAGACCGCGAGTTCACAAACACCAGCAACGGCATCGCGTCTTCCGGCAACAAGTCCACGTCTACGCTTAAAATCGGCGAATACGCGTCCTGGTCGTCCATAAAATACTGCTGAATACCTCCGTTACTCATCCCGCCGTTCTTCCCGCTTTTCTTTCCTTTCTTCTTTATGTACTTTTTAATCTTCCTCGTCACCCGTTTCAGCGGGCTCCGCATCGGCGCTTCCGTCACGCACTCGGGAGGTAATATCAACCGCACGTGCCTCGATTTCTTCAGGAAATGCCACCACCCTTCTCGCTCTCTTCTGTGCTGCGCGAACTGCGCGAGAAACCACCTCCCGCTAATCACCAAGACGAGAATCGACACGAGAATTTGCCACACCTGCTCTTTCGTTTTCGGCGCGTATTGCGAAAACGGAACTCGTTCTACCAGAGACGTGACGTTTAACACCCAACCCGAGAGCAACGGGTCACCTCCGGGTGGTATGTTTTTCTTCAAATCGATCAAAATCGGTCCAGAACTACTGCTTGCTTTCGCGAACACTTTTCGACGCAATCGGTCCATTTCGCTCCTCCGTTCGTTTCGAATTCAAACGGAGAACGCGAAGAACAAATCCCCTACGTCACGCTTTCTCCCGTCGCTTTTGTGCTACCACCACCCGATTGAACGACTCTGTTTAAAAGATCTTTTGTTCTACGCGCCTCTCTCTTTTGCGTTCACAGTGGTGCGATGCTATTATTCGCTTTGAGTCGTCGTCGTCGTTTCGAGAGCGTTCGGTGTTTGTTGTGTGGAGTTTTTTCTCGCTTTTTTTACGTTCGCGTCTTTTCCGAGGATGCGTCACAAGGATGCGTTCGTCTCGCGCGCGCTTCCGAAATTGAACACGACAGAGATCGATATTTCTTCGAAAAAGAACGCTGACTTACGAAGAAGAAGAAGAAGAAGAATAATGGGAGGGAAAAAGATATCCGGCGCGCGGAAGAGGAAGAAGAGGAAGGAGAAAGAAGAGGCCGCGAAGGAGGCTGTTGCGGAAATGGAGCGGTTGAAGCTTGGACCGACCAAGATATGGACGGGATTGGTGGTGCATCATAAGGATGTTTTTGTATCGCACGTGCTTCCGAAATTGAATACGACGGATCGATATTTCTTTCAGAAGGTGAATAGAGAGAGTTTGGATGTGCTTGCGTACGCAGGGGTAAACGTATCGGAATTAGGTTGGCGTGTTTGGGAATGTACATCCATTTCGACGTTGGAATGGGCGTGGAATAACATGGATTGGGGAGAGAAAGATAGAGATGGAAGAGTGCTAGATCAAGCCTGGTTTTGCTGGCAAGTTGCTGAAACGAACGAACTCGAGTTCCTCAAGTGGGCGAGAGAAGTGAAACAGTGCGAGTGGGATGAAATTACGATTACTGTGGCAGCAGCTAGAGGTATTCTCGAGATGTTAAAGTACTGCTTCTCTAACGATTGCCCGTGTGATGAAGTACAGGCGTGTGGACTAGCTGCGATTGGAGGACACCTCGACTGTCTTCGATTTCTTTACGACAAAGTAAAACCTTCGCGAGAGACGGAGAAAAAGATAGCATTACGGGCAGTATACCATGGTCACATGCACATCTTGAGATATTTCGTCGAAGAAAGAAAGATATCCGATGTAGCAAAGTTCGCCTGCGTGGGACAAGCTGCGTGGCATGGCCAACTCGATTGTATCAAATACTTAGTCGAAGAGGCGAAAGTGCCTCTTAACAACTTGGAAGACATCGCTTCCGCTCGTTACAAAGAGTACCACGAGTGCGTAAACTACTTGCGAGAAAAAGGTTCTCCTGAGCCGACGGATGAACAATACGCTGAATTCGCCGAATTGGTCGAGAATCAGTAACGAGATTCCGAGGAAGAGAACAGCGACTGAGAAGAAATAGATAGACTATAGAGAGAGAGAGAGAGATAAAAAAAAACACGCATGCAGTCACGCACGCAATAGATGCACAGATATATAAATAGCGAGAAGTCAAAAGCTCCCGACACACTACTATTTTTATCACAAAGCACAACACAGGATGTCCTCAGAAAAAAAAGCAAATCATCGAATTCTTTTTTCTCTCGCTTACACAACCATTATAACTCTAATTCAGAGACTACGAAGAACCGTAGCACTCACGACGACGACGACGACGAGGATAGCAGCGATGCCATTCCAACGATGCGCTTCTTCTTCGGCGACGAGCTGTTCGTTTACGTCGTCGTCCTCGTCTGCTTTTTCGGGAAACACAAGAGCGCAATTACAACAGAAATTGTACCGGCGGCTGCCACAAAAGCGGTATTATTCTGCGAGCGTATCCTCCGAACAGCAGCAGCAACAACAACAACAAAAGCAAACGTCGTCGTTTGCAGATTTGGGCGTCCCGAAGCAAATCGTAGATTTACTGCGCAACGCGGGCATCGAGAAGCCGTCGGTGGCGCAATTAGCGGCTTTGCCAGAATTGATTGATTTGAGGAAGCTCGGGGGAGAGGGCGAAGAGGATGCTAAAGCGTGGAGTGTATCTATGCCATCGATTGCGATGCAATCGCACACCGGGTCCGGTAAAACGCTGGCGTATTTGATACCGATATTCTGCGACATCTTGAGAGAAGAAGAGGCGATGGAGAAGATGGATCGAAATCAAAAGAGGCACGTGAACGATGTTCGAGCGATGATTGTGGCGCCGTCGCAAGAGTTGGCGATGCAAATCGTGAGAACAATAGAAACCGTGCTAGGACCGTACGGGAAAGATATTACGCAACAGTTGATTGGAGGCGCAAATGCGAGGCGGCAAGAGGAAGGTTTGAGGAAGAAAAGACCGTTTATTGTCGTTGGAACGCCCGGAAGAATTGCAGAAATGTCTCGCATGGGAGTGTTGAAAACGCACGGCGTGAGCACGCTCGTCATCGACGAGGCGGACGATTTGTTGGCGAGTAACTTTCGACGAGACATGGCAAGGATTAACGAACACTGCGGCAAAGGCGCGAAAGGCGGGAGGAGGACCATCATATGTTCAGCTACTCTGAAGAAAGAGACGATGGATGCGTACGCGTACGTGGCACCTGATTTGAAACTCGTCTTGGCAGATTACGAGATGAATAAACCGGTTGAATCAGCCGACGATGATGATATAAATAAAACAAAAGACGACGGAAAAGAAGGAACAAAAGAAGAAAACATTAACGATGGAAAAGAAGAAGGAGAAGAAGAAGATATCGTCGAAAAAGCTCGAAGAGAAGCGCAAATGAAGAAACAAGTCATGATCAACGCCGAAGAGCAACAAGTGATGAATCGCGGTGCGGTCGCGTTACCACCACACCTTCAACATTTGTTCATCCAGGCCGATCTAAATCGTAAAGTAGACGTGTTGAGAAGAGCCGTTCACGCGATGGACGTGCAGAGATGTCTCATTTTCGTCAACTTTGGACGACGTTCGAAAGATGTCGAAGGCAAATTGTCCGCGCGAGGCATGCCCGTAGCTTCCTTACACGGCGACATGGACAAAATACAACGCGAAAGAGTGCTGAAAAAGTTCAAGTCTGGTGAGGTTCGCGCGTTATTAGTTTCCGATTTAGCGGCGAGAGGTTTAGATATACCAAATTGCGATTGCGTCTTCAACCTGGAGTTACCCACCGACGAAGTCCATTACGTCCACCGCGCCGGACGCACCGGTCGCATGGGCGCTCCAGGTGTGGTCGTTTCCATCAGCGAGCAAAAAGAAAACTTCGTCTTGGATAAATTTGCGCAAAAACTAGGCATTGAAATCGTGAAAGCGTCCCCTGAGCGCGGTCGAATGAACGTCAAAGGTGACAAGGCGACGTTTTGATTGTTTGAAGAAAAGCTTATTGTATATGTGTACCTAGGTAGTTTTAAACTTAATATTATATAATGAGTATAGTAATAATCTGCCGCGTGTCATGTTCTTCGAATGTGTGTGTGTGTGTGTGCGTGTGTTATATCTTACCCACTTCACGATTAATAGTAAACTTGAAACGAATCGTTCGCCGCGTTGAGTCTCTCCTTCATCTTATCCCACCTTCTCTCCGAACTCCCCGTTGTCAACGTGAAAAACTTCCCCTGCGTAATCGTCACCGTCGTCAACGCGTGCCTCTCGTAACTCTTCGTCTTCGAAACAAACTCAAACGAATAATACAAATGACCGTCCTTATCTGTTCTTTCCTTCGCGCTCAACAACTTCCCCAACGCCCCCGGCGCCGACAACGCTTGCTTCACCAGCGTCTCCGCGACTTCTTGCGCGGTGCCAATATCCTTCAACGATTCTCTCTCAGTCGGGTAAATGTTTAACGAAATAGACTCTAACGGTTCAATAATATCTTTAAACACCTTCGCCTGCCCATCGACGGAGATTTCTTGCCATCCGACCGGGTAGATGAACTGATATCCGTCTCTCGTTTCTTTGACGACGTTGAAACCGGACAAGGCGTAGGACGGGTTGACGTTTTGGGTCAACGCAAACGCGCCGGCGGCGGTAGATAAAACCGCTTGGCGACGCGAAAAATCAGTGTTGTCCTCTTCGGATGTCGTCGTCGATGATGATGAAGCGCTACTACATTTGATGGAGGATTTTCTCGTTCGTTTGATGGATTGGACCTGATTGGAAAAGACACGTTTTGGTGAGTCAGTTTTTGGCGATGATGATGATGATGATGATGATGTTAAAAAGAACGAGTTGAAGACGCGCGGCGGGTGTTCTTTCTCGAGCACTAAAACCGGCGACCAAAAAGCGTTCGATGTCGCATTGTTGCATCATCGAACGCGCGACGACGACAGACGGACAGAATCTCGAAAACTAAAAAGGATATAATTTCTCTCGATCCCGCACGCAGACGACGACAGATGATGATGATGAAAATGATGATGATAAACAATCGCGAAACGCGAACAACAAACACGAAAGAAGCAAAATCCCAGCATCCACCGGACACCCGCGACGAAGTAGACGACCGAAACCGAAACTCGAAACGACTGATGTGAAAGCGCGTACCTTCTTTGGTGGCGAAACGACCACTTGCGCGCGAGAAGAAGCAAACATTCTCGATGATGTTTGCGTGCTTTGTCTGTGATGTGTCGTTTTTTTTTATCTCTCTGATGTAGCGCTGGTTTTGAAGTTTAGGGTTTAACACCCTAAGCTTGACCGACCAGAGAATAATTCTAATTCTCTGCACCCCCTGATCGATCGATCGATTCCCCGCTTTTCACAAAAGAACACACTCCGCGCAAAACGGGAATAACACGCATCACCTCCTGAGAAGAAGAAGAAGAAAAAATGACGATCACGAAAGAGGAAGGCGAAAAATGGGCGAAAGATTTCTTCGCCGCGTTCCAACTCGGTTTCGCGGGGAACAATCACGGGGAAACCTTGAAACCGTTTCTTCACGAAAAAATGAGCTGGGATTGGAGCGATGGATTCTCGGGAACCGACGAGCCGAGCTCGACGTTGACGGATAAATTCGCACAAACGTGGGGGTTTATGGTTGAGAAAGTTATCGCCCATCCGATCGTTTTGGTGTCCACGACGGACGACCGCATCGAAATGTTCTCGCCGACGTTTGTCATCCAAATTAACGGTGGGCTCCCAGTCTCTTACCCAGTCGGCCAACCGGTCTCGTTCACGATGACGGTCAAGGACGGCAAAGCCACCAATTGGGTCGGACTATGGGATCAGGGAGACGCGGAGATGAACGACGCGATCGCGAAAGTCACCGCGGCTTTGGAAGCCGCAAAGACATCCGATGCTTAGATCAAACACCTGTGCACATTCATGACCTTGGGCACGTTAAAACTCTGTTGTAAATAAATATTTTATCAATACTGGATGATATCCATGCTGTTGTATACCTACCCCGGCGCGCACCGTGTACGGTTTGGTCCGGGTAAAACCTTTTGCGGTATATATATATTATATATATATATATATATATATATAGGCGTAATAGACACCTTCCAGACAACTTTTTTAGTGAGACAATTTGACTTCCAATGGACATGTAATTTGTATCGGAAAACAAACAAAAGAAGAGGTGACTTCTCGGTCTTGTTTTTTTCGCGAGATCTCTTTCGCGTGACTGCACTTTTTAAAAAACGTCTTCAAAGTTGGCGCACGCGAGACACCAACAACAAGAGAGGAAAAGAGACTGAGTTTAAGAGAGATGCCTCCAAAGCGTTCAAAAAAGACGTCGTCGTCGAATAACGACGACACGAACAACAACACCAGCATGAACAACAACAAGAAGAAGAAGAGAAAGCTTTTGGACGACGTACGCGAGAAGAAGGAGGACGGTGATGATGATGATGATGATGATGCCGAGAATCACATCGTGTCACCATCGCGAAAAGGAGGAGATTCGGAACCGGCGTCGATGTTCGACGTGGACGCGGACCGCGAAAAGTTTAAAAAAGGGACGCTGAAACGAGAGGCGTACGAGATGCTCGAAAAGCACTGGCCGGAAATGAAAGATACGAACGAGTTGTGGGAGCAAGGCTTGAGGGAAAAGAGAAGTCTCGGGAAGTCTAAGGCGGTTTTAGCGTCTGGTTTGTCGCACGACGCGGTGTTCGTGAGAGTGCCAGGAGGAGCGAGCGGTTCGACTGCCACGGGGAAGTGGGCGTTGAGATGTTTCGTCGGACAGTCGAGTAAGAAAATGGCGGCGGTAGCGGCCTCGGGGGGAAGCGGTCAAGCGGCGGCGGCGGCGGAAAAGAAGAAGGCGGATGATTCTTCGGATAAACCGAAAGCTTCGGGGACGATCCGATCGGTCGCGCTGAAAGGACCGTCGAGCGGCGAGTTGTTGAGTAAAGTGCAGGTTTTGGTAGCCGGGAACGCGAAGAAGACGCAAAAAGAAGGAAAAGAAGAAGAAGAAGAAGAGGGTGAACCAAACGATGACGACGACGATAGAAAAAAATCCTCCTTGAAACTTGCCTTGAAATCGAACGTCGCGCGTCTCTCTCGAGCGACCAAGGACATCGGCAAAGCAAAAGAACGCGTGGAGCGGTACCAGCAAACGCTTAAACAACTCCAGAAGAAAGAATCGGATTATAACAACCCGGCGAAACGACCAAAAATTGAAAAATTGAAAACGCCCGCGCAGTTCAAGAAAGAAGCTGAATGTCCCAGTTTACCGAAAGAGTTTCTAAAGTTCACCGGAAATAAGAACGACCGACAAGCGTTAACGAAATGGAACAAAGGGAAAGAAAAAGCGGAAGAAGCGATGAAAAGTGCCGTCGACGCGTACGTGGAGAAACGGAGGAAAGAGATGCGCGACCAACAGGCGCTTTTGAAAGTGGATCCGAAAAAGATGAAATCACAAATTAACGCCGCGACGCTACTAGTTGATCGGGCGAAATTGCACCTTCAAGCGTGCGAAGACGTAATCAAAGCGTTGCAAGTCAGGAAACAAATTATTTTAGAGTCGAATATCGACGATTGGGAATATACGAACAAACTGGCTGAGTTCGAGCGACTGTTTTTACACATCGAAAAAACGAAATCAGAAAGCTTGGAAGCGGTTCCGGATCGAGAAAAAATGAGACTACTCGCGAGAGCGGAAGCGGAGGAAGAAAGAGTTCGCCTGAACGAGGAAAAAGTGCGCATAAAGAAAATAAAAGCGGAAGAGTCGGCGCAGGAGAGGGAGAAAGCGAAAGCCGATCGAGAAGCGGCGAAAGAGGAAGAGAAGAGGAAAAGAATTCACGAAGCAAGGTACCCAATCGACGACGACGACTTGAGAGAAGAATTAATAGAAGAATCGAAAGAGAAGGGCATCGAGTTATCCGCATTGCTGCGGCCGTTACCAAAACCGGTGCCGGTGGAGAATGGGCAAGTGTTAGCGGACGAAGGCGCGTTGGCGGAATTTCTGGCCATTTTTAGCGAAGCGTTGACAGCGCCGCCGTTGCGAACATATCTGATGGTTCGCGAGTGTTTAGAAAACGAGAACAAACAACAGCTTTATGTGCTTTATCGCGCGCTATTAAAAGGCGCGTTACACGAAGACGCGACGGGTGTTGGACGAGGGGTGACTCGATTACGCTCCGTCAACGATAATATCGTCTGGGCGCAAGTGATTGTAAAGCTTTTACAGTTGGAAGGCGAACGCGCGCACGGGAAAGCCGCGATGGAGATTGTCCAATCCTTATCGAATGACGGTGCACGCATTGATAAGCTCACGCTTCAACAACACTTGACGCTTTTGCGAGCATTAGCCGATTTAGCACTCGATAGCAGACCGTGTCATGAAGAGTTGGAAGCGCGCGTTCAACAAGCGGACATTTATCGCGCTGAACGCTTCGAAGAGAGAGCGAAACGAAGTAAACAACAAAAAATTCGAGAAGAGAAAGAGAAAGAGAAAAGACGATTGAAACGAGAAGCTGACGCGATGGCAAAGAAGGAGTTACTCGAGAAGCAACGGTTGGCGCGGGAGGCGGGAGAACCGATCCCGGTGAGTCTCGAGGAAGAGGAAGAAGAGGAGGATTTAGACGCCAAATTTGCCTTACAGGAAGAGTTTCAAAAATACACAGGCAGCGAGCTGGATCGATCTGCGTTTGTAAAATGGAAAAAGAATCGCGAAGAAGCTCTGCGCGTCCTCGCCGAACAACGCAGACTGTACGAAGCGGAAAAGTTGAAACAAGAACGCGAACGTAAACGCATCGAAAAAGCGGAGCTAATGAGAGGCGCGGACGGCGACGCCATGCGCGAACGGAAATGGCAGGCGACTTTGGAACGATACCAAGCGGAAGATGACATGGTTCGCGTTCGTGTCCGGGCGCTCGGCCGAGATCGAAGCATGTCCACGTACTGGTTCGGCGTTGGCGGTCGCACGGACGCGGTATACGTCCAATCTTTCGACGGAAAATGGGGCAAATACGACAACCTAGATCAAATCGATGCGTTGAACGTAGCCTTAAACGTGAAAGGTGAGCGCGAAGCCGCGTTGAAACATAGTTTGGCGAAACGCGCGGATATGATTGAGGACGCGTTCGAGCGAATTCGAAAAGTGCGCCTACACGAAGAGAAAGAGAAAGATCGATTACTCGCTTTGCAATTGGAACAAGAGGAAAGAGAAAAATCGGGCGCGCGTCCGATGCGTCAAAAAATCCCAGCACCCTCCGAGGTTGACGAAGCGCCAAAAGAGCTCATTCTCTCGCCTGGCTCACAGCGCATGGTTAAAGCGTCCAAAGTAAAAGCGAAGCTGAGCGCGAAAGCCTTAGCTGCACAAAAAGAGTTTTTGGACGCGTACCTCGCGTTTGACGATTACAGCGCCGTTCTACACGCGAGACAGGTCATCAGACGAATTTTTGATCAGGTTGCGGAACTTCCAGTGGAATCGATCGCCAACGAAACCATGGAATCGATAACATCCAAGCAGAAAGAGCTTGTAGGTAGCGGGGGCGCTAGGCGCTACATGGACGAATCATACCTCTCCGAGAAGCTCTTGGATATCGAACAAAAATTGTACGAATTCCAAAACGAGCAATTCGCGCTCGCCGAGGAAGAATCCGATCTCCTCTCGCCTGCACCGCCTGAACTTACGAAGCACAGATTGGAACAATTAGTATTAAAACATACCGACCGTGACATGAGATCCTGGAAAATGGCACGCTCGAAACTCGCTGCAATGCTTCCACAAGAAGTCTTGGACGAAGCCGTCGAAGCTCGACGCCGAGAAATGATTGAAGAACACATGAAAGAAAACGCGGAAGAAAATGAAGACGAAGATGCCGTGCGCGCAAAAATGTTCGAGGATTTTGAAAACGATCGTTTAGAAGAAGATGTAGACGATGCGAGCATCTGGAAACACCCGGGTTATGACAAACGTCGGGACGCCTGGCGCAAAACGCTTCTCGGCGAGAGCGGAACGCCGCTCACCCCAGCCGTCCTCGCGTATTGCGCGAAAGTTTTCAACGATACCATCCAAACCTTCCTCGGCGAAATGCACGAACGCCTAGAACTCCGCGCCGCGCAAGATGAGGGAAACGCGCTCGCAGATCAGAAATGGGCAGAAATGAAATGGAACAAGCGAGCACGATGTTCAGCCATCACCAAGAGCGGCGTGCAGTGCAAACTCCCCGCCATGGAAGGCAAAAGCACGTGCATCAATCACTCCGGCGCCGCGAACTTTGTCGCCCGGGCCGTCGAAGGCGCGAGAGAAGAAGAAGAAGAAGAAGAAGAAGAAGAAGAAGAACGAGAAGAACA
>Ga0181598_1003123_pt1 | contig 14546 bp, 15 predicted proteins | sample 041ome_4_FD_153295 | JGI IMG/M metagenome (GOLD analysis project Ga0181598, IMG submission 153295) | Coastal salt marsh microbial communities from the Groves Creek Marsh, Skidaway Island, Georgia - 041404US metaG (spades assembly) | ecosystem: Environmental > Aquatic > Marine > Intertidal zone >... | reverse complement strand
TGGTTATGCCACGCGTATCGGCCCTGGCGATCGATTGAGCTAAAGCTCGCCTGAGGGTCGAAGTGGTCCATGAAAGCACAGGGACCAAAATCAATGGTCTCGCCACACAGGAGGGCGTTGTCGGTGTTGAGTACGCCGTGAACAAAACCCAGTGCTTGCCAGTGCGCGACCAGTCGCGCGAAATGCTGGCAAACACCTTCCAGTAGCCTTACGGCAGGTTTGGCGTCTGCGTCGCCATCTGATGTGGCAAAGTGCCGCGCCACGACGTAGTCCACCAAATCTTTAAGTCCCTCGCCGCCACGTGTCATAGCGAAAAACTGGATGGTGCCCACCCGCAGATGACTGCTCGCGACACGGGTCAGAATCGCGCCGGGTTCGGCGCGGTTGCGAAACACTCGCTCACCGGTGGCGACAGCCGCCAGTGCACGGCTTGTGGGGACTCCCAGTGCCGCCATGGCCTCGGATACAACATACTCCCGCACCACCGGCCCCATCGGAGCGCGCCCATCGCCCCCCCGGGAGTAAGGCGTCGGGCCCGCGCCTTTGAGTTGTATATCGAAGCGCTGTCCCGTCGGCGTGATCCACTCTCCCAGTAGGGTGGCACGGCCATCACCCAACTGCGGGTTGAACTGACCGAATTGGTGACCGGCATACACCGTGGCAATCGGTTGCGAGTCGGTCAGTCGCTCATTACCCGCCAGCGCTGCCAGTTGTCCGGGGTCTGATATGGGATCTGCGGGCCATCCCAGATGGTCAGAGAGCCCTTGATTCCAAAAAATCAGCCGCGGTTCTGATACGGGATCCAGCTGTTGTGGTGTGCTGAATAGCCCGCCGAGACGCGCATAAGAGTGGTCGAATCCCGGTATTGATGTAGCCGCTTGCCCGAATTCCAATTCAACCGCCGAAAATTTTCTTGATAAACGAACCCGCTTTTTCTTCTACCGCATCCTGAATCTGTTGTTTCGCCTCGTTCTCAATGATCTGTTGAGCGATAGAGGCCACATCCAGTTTGCAGTTTGCACCGGATTCCGAGGCCAGATTGCCACTGCAGTCGAGAGGCCAATCCACCCCGGAGTAACGTTGGTCAATGACACAGAGAGAGCTCACTTGCATGATGTCATTGTTTACCTGCCCCTCAAGGCGGAAGCCAAAATCGAGGGTCTTCAAATCCACATCGCCTGAACCCTTCATCTCGACGCCGGGAGTAGCGAAGCGGAGTTTTTCAATATCGCCGGCGCCATCATCAAAGTCGATTGCGAGGGATAGATCCGTGATCGGCGTATTTTTCGGTAAACCGGTGATGGGCGGAATTTTGTTGACAGCCGCTACCGCGCTGCAAACCAGCGCTTGAATGGATACTTTTTTAAGGACCAGATCCTGCCCGCCAGCATTGACATCACCGTCCAGGGCGGCCAGTAAATCCTCGCTGGTTGCCCCCTTCGTGGTGAGGTCCCAGCCCATCTCGATACGGCCAGAGGCAGCATCTTGATTTCCTAGACTGCTCAACAGTAAATCCATATTGACCCCTTTTAGTCCGCCTTCTACTTCGGCTTCGACAATAGGGCGTCGCGCGTTAAGCGCGATGCGCGTATCCAGTTGCCCTTCGTGGAGGACACCCCGGATGTATTCAATATTGGCAATGCCATCCAGTACCCGCATTAATACCTGAGCGTCAGTAATAGATTGACCCGCCGCAATGAGTTGGTTGGCGGTGACTCGTAACTCCAGATCAAGGTCGCGCAGGGGGCCCACAGGGAGCGGCACGGGTGGCGGCGATTGTCCCGCTTGTGATGGGCGCGGTGCGGAGTTATTGGTTGGTGCGCTAGCCTTGTCTGGGAACGCAGCGGGAGCGGCAGCAGGCTGGATCTCGTCGACATCCAGCCGCGCTGTTGATACGTTGACTTTAATTTCCGGGCTCTCCAGTGCAGACCAAACCAGTTGGCCCGTGATGTCACCGCCGGGAAGTGTTGCGTCGAGTTTGAAATCGGCTTTGGCAGGTTTCATGAGGAATTCACCGGTCAACGTGCTGGTTACCGGTTGTGTCAGTGCGCCAGTGACTTCGGCGGACAAATTGTCCAGTTGGATCTTGCTGAAATCCGAGGCAACGCGAATACCGCCATCCAACGTGATGCCCAGAGGTTGAGTGCTGCCATCGCCCAATACCGTCATTACGCCTTCGAGCTCCATGAGTTCGTTGCTGGTATTGACCCCAGAGAGCGTTAGCGCATCGATCTTGATTTGATTGCTTAGGCTGCCGTCTCGGGCGCGCAGAATCAGCGTAATGTCCTCAATGCTAACGGCTTCGGCAACAATCGCAATGGCGACCACAGCGGCGTCCTCAGCCAGTTGTCGCTGTCGTTCCTGTGCCTTGTTTTCTCTGATAAGTTCGCCGCGTTTTTCCCACTGACGGTCACTCATGATCGGCAGCGGCTCAGGCGCCGGGGGGAGCGCCTGAGGTTCCGTAATATCAGCGGTCACACCGCTGATTACGATGGTCCCCACATCAACGTTGCCACTCAGGAGCGGCAGCAAAGAGAGCCCTACATCTAACTCTTGGATTGATGCATTAATCTGCGGGTCAAAGTCCGACCTGGCCGGAAGGTCCAGTGACGTGTTCTCCAGACGCAGACCAAATCGGGGAAACAGGCTGAGCTCAGTCTCTCCCTCAATCATCAGTTCGCCGCCCGTGCTGGTGCGCACTTGCTCCTGCGCCATCTCGATGAGGGCTTGTTCGTCGATGAACATCGGTACCACCAGCATCGCCAGCACTACCAATGCAACAAGACCACCCAGAGTCCAGAGAATCACCAGCATTGTCGTCACCCCCGACAGATCATTACGGGCTCAGCATAGCAAAGGTTTCAGCCGCGGGACGCGTTTATCGAGGTAGATCCGCGTCGCTCGACGTGCTGGTTAAGAATGCGCTCGCGTTCGAAGCAAATCTCATCGACTGACTTCAGTCGCCACAGCGTCTCTTTGGCAAACTGGTAGGAGGATTTTAGATCCATGATCGGTTCGGGGTAGTCAATCGGATGTAACTGACGCTCCAGCGCCGATCGCAGCCACGGCTGGTGGATGAACGGCAGCGGCAAACCCGCCAGTTCCGGTACCCAGGTTTGGATGAAGGTGCCATCGGGATCGTGGTCCAACGACTGTTTGACGGGATTGTAAATGCGGATAGTGTTGATACCTGTCACGCCAGCTTGCATCTGCATCTGGGGGTAATGGATACCGGGTTCAAAGTCCAGGAACAGCGAACCCAGCCATGCTGCACCCAGGCGCCAGTCTTGCCACAGATGATGCGTGAGAAAAGACACCAGCATGGCGCGTGATCGGAAATTGATATAGCCGGTGTGTTTAAGGCATCGCATGCTGGCATCGATCAAGGGGTAGCCGGTTTGCCCCTCACACCATGCAGCGACTTTGTCTTCTTCCTGCCGGCGAGGAAAGGCGATGTAGCCACGATTGAGGTCTTCGTGCTCCATTCGGCATTCCATCTCGAATTTCTGGATAAAGTGACAGTGCCAGTGGAGCCTGGATTCAAACGCCGAGAGCGCCCGGGTCCAGCCGCCCCGCGTCTGTCGAGACTTGAGTGCCTGGTAGACCTGCCGAATGCTCAGATTGCCCCAGGCCAGATAGGGCGACAAGCGCGAGCAATAATGACGGCTCGTCAGAGGTTTCGATATATGCCGCTGATAGCCCTCCGCGCGGGACTCAAGAAAGCTTTCGAGTACCCGATTCCCCTGAGACGCGCCCCCCAGCAAAAACTCGGCTCCATGCAGTCAAGCGAGACGAACGGGCGCCGGCCAGCCTCGGTGGTAGCTTCAATGCTTTGTCAGCGAGTTGCGCCAGGTCGATGCGCGTCTCATCCGCTGTCATGACTTGATGCCAAGAGCGGTTCCAGCCTTTCCGATTATGTCTGCCGCGTTCAACACCGTTGGTTTGAAACTCCCGCCAGTCGATGCCCTGTTCGCGACACCATTTTCCGACGCGCAAGTCTCGGTCAAAGGTGACCTCAAGACCCGTCTCTTCGTAGCTGAGCAATTTTTTGATGGGCGTATCGTGGTGTAACGCTTGCAGCAGTTTTTCGGGCTCGCCCTCTAGAATATGAATTTCTGTACCCAGCATTGCGAGCGATTTATTCATATCGATCAATGATTGGGTGATGAAATGCCAGTGGCGACCGCGGTAATGAGGGTTTTTCAGTAGCGCGGGTTCAATGATGTAGATTAGCAGCACCGGATCTTCCAGAGCGATTGCTTCGGCCAGTGGCTGGTGATCGGCGAGCCTGAGATCACGCTTGAACCAGACGACATTCACGAGGCGTGTTCTACTCCGCTCAGCAGCGGGTTAACAATCTCAACCTGCCTCTGTGGATCGATCAGCGAGACCCGGCCGCGGAAAATGGCGCTGTAGATCAATCGATATGCGTCGCGATCAAATGTACCGGGCCCGACGCTTTGCAGCGCATTGGCGGCGGATTCAGCGCTGTTAAAACTGCCAAACCATGCCCACTGATCGACTAGGTGAAACTGCTCTTCGGGTTGATGTTCGGCGGGACGGATGGTCCGTTCCCGGAGTAAGACAGGGCCGTCGAAAGGCCAGGCCGCGATGCGCTGTTGGCTGAGCTGATCAAGGAGCCGGGTATTGTGGGACGCTGCAGATTCTTCGCCCGCACAGGCGCCATCGCAGCGTCCCAGCTGATGCTGAAAACAGGGCCCGGTACCACGATCTATGCCCATGACGCGCAGGCACAGTGCGTGATCCCTTGCCAGATTCTGGAGTGAAGTGATGAGCCGATGTTTATTGGCGTAAAGACCAAAGGTATCAGTGCTGCGCGTCCCGGCCGGTGCAAAATCTACCGCTGTGGGCTGGAGAAATCCGGATTTCGATGTTGACAGCATTATTGTCCACAACTTGCGCAGTCGTCGCTGACGTCGATTAAAAAGCGGGACCTCAGTTTTGATCGCCGCGTTCTCGGTCAGTAACGCACCGATCTCTCCTGTGGTCAGCTCACAGTCTATGCGGCAGACCTGAGACATCAGGCGCTGGTGCCTACCCGGTTTTCGTCCTTCATTAAAATGTTGGGTGATCCTGCTGTGTATATCGACGCTCTTGCCGATGTAAAGCAACGCACCTTGTTCATCATAGAAGCGGTATACCCCGCTACACCGCGGGAGAGCTTCAATCTCGATGCCAGCACGATAGAGCTTGGGCGGGTGAAAAACCATGGCGACATCTTCTCGTGTCAGGTGTGGGATGGTTTGGGTTGTCCGGTTTTTGTCAGTGTTATTCCCATCTCTGCCCTGAACGGGTTTTCAACGAGGAAACCGCCCCGCGATGCAGGTCGTAGAGTGCTTAGTGGCCTGAAAGAAACGGTTGGAGCGACCGATATGAAGGTGAGTTTGCGCGACTTGGATAGCGACGCAGTGACGAGAGTGGTCATCGAGTCAGTGGATCTCAGTCTGTACATTGCCCATGCAACCGTGGATGGAACCGAGTGCGTCATAACCGACCATGAAGGAAAGGTGCTCAAAACACGAAACCTGCTTGAGATGCAGCGTGCGCTGCGGAAAAGACTGGACTGCGAATTTTTCCTGCGTCAGCGTAGCGCTTATGACGAGATGGTGGGGCACCAGCATCGCGCTACTGATAACTGTATGGAGTTGCCGCTGGGCCGTGACCCGCTACCGCCCTGGCTCAATTAGTTCTCCGGAGAGGGGGCCTGCGTCGACAGATCATCTTCTCCCAATTGATGTCCCCAATCGCGCTTCGCTTGGAGGTATCGCAGGTTGTAATCATCAACGCCGCATACATGCTTGACTTGCTCAATGGGCGCTACCCCTAACGCGGTGAGGTCTTCAATTTTTTTAGGATTGTTGGTCAGCAGTCTGATTGGTTTGCCCGCCCCGAAAAATTTCAGCAACGCCGCAGCGTCTGAGAAGTCTCTGGAGTCGTCCGGCAAACCCAAAGAGCGATTCGCTTGATAAGTATTTTCACCCGCATCCTGAAGCAAGTAAGTCGCTGCTTTTGCCCACAACCCAATGCCTCGCCCCTCGTGCCCGGCCATATAAATCAGATATCCGCCCGCGGCGTCATCGGCAATCCGATCCAGAGCCGCTTCTAATTGTGGACCGCACTCGCAACGACGGGAGCAGAGCCGCTTCTAATTGTGGACCGCACTCGCAACGACGGGAGCCGAGCACGTCACCGGTAAGGCAGCTGGAGTGAACTCTGACGAGAGGGCTTTCACTCTCCTCGGGATTGCCAATGACCAAAACGCTGTTGACTGCCATGCTGGAAGCGAGGTGAGAGAAAAGGTGCTGTCCTCCCTGTTCTCTCAATGTGCTGGCGAGATGCTCGACCTCGCTGAGTTCGGTGCTGCGAACACAGGCAAACCACCTCACCGTGGGTTGACGAACGCCACGTGCCAGCGGCAGCGGGATCGGCCCCATCAAATTAAGATGCTGCCCCGCTCCCGGTGATTCGCTCATTTCGACGGTAGCGCCTGATCCATCGATGCGAAATAGCTTGCCATCTTTGATGAGGCGTTCTCGAATCTCTGGATTAATATAGGTAAACATAGTCTTTCCCGAAGGCTGGCCGGTGGTGCTCACACCCAGCGCAAGCCAGATTTGCCAAGCGCGCTAGTATAGAGTGGTTTACGCTGTAAGTTGCGGTTGCTGCTGGGTAATGCAGTGTATGCCGCCACCCATGGCAAAGAGCTCCCTCGACTCTACCAAGAGGATGTCCCGGTCGGGATACACCTCCGCGAGGATCTCCCGCGCCATTGCATCGTTGTGATCGTCAAACGCCGGACACAGTACCGCGCCGTTACAGACATAGTGGTTGATATAACTGTAGTCGACCCAGTCACGGTTATCGCGCAAAACGAGTGGCGCCGGTAGTGGGACGACCTCAAAACCTGCAGTTTCCAGGGGGTCGATAAGTTCGCGCCACAATGCATGATCGGGATGGGTGTCATCTCGCTGCTGGTGGAGAAGTATCCGCCCGTGAGGCGTAAAGCAAGCGACAATATCGACGTGACCTTTGGTGCCATTGAGGAAGTTATCTCGCCAGAGACCCTTCGTTAACCAGATGGCATGCTGTGTGCCGAGCGCGCGGTGAATCTGTGCAGTGATCCCGTCGCGATCGTTGTGTGGGTTGCGGTCAGGGTCCAGCTGGACCGTATCAGTCAGTAATATCCACCCAGTGCCGTTAACGTGAATGCCGCCACCTTCATTGACGATAGGCGACCGCTCTGTGCGCGCGTTGACACGCTCAGCAATGCTGTTTGCGATCCGATCATCCAGAAACCAATCAAGCTCGGTATTGTTTCCCCAGCCATTGAACTGCCAGTCGATTGCCACGAGGCCGCCGTCTTCTATGACAAAGGTGGGGCCAATGTCACGCAGCCAAGCGTCATTGAGCGCCACCGGAATACACTCGATGGCGGCAGAAAGGTATTTTTTTGCGATGGTCACGTCATCGGTATGGCACAGCATTCGCACCGGTTCATAGTCGCTAATCTGATTGGCCACGCGCGCCCAGGCGTGTTGCGCTGTTTCTCTGGTGAGTCCGGATTCTTGGTAGCTGTCGCGCGGGAACCCCATCCAGGTTGCTTCATGGGCTAATCTGATTGGCCACGCGCGCCCAGGCGTGTTGCGCTGTTTCTCTGGTGAGTCCGGATTCTTGGTAGCTGTCGCGCGGGAACCCCATCCAGGTTGCTTCATGGGGTGCCCACTCTGGCGGCATGTATCGCGCAGGCTTCAAGGAGCGATTCCGGGAATTGCGCCGTCCTGTGCCTCTCCTGAACGTTGTCTTGGATTTACTCGGGACTCGGTAAGCGCGGCGTAGGTGTCGGGCCGTCGGGTTGCAAAGAAGGGAAACAGGGTGAGCCAATCTTCCCGTTGCCCGAGATCAATTTCTGCGACCAGTGCGGCGCTTTCATCCCGTGGTGCCTCGACAATGACACGGCCAAAAGGGTCGATCAGACAGCTGCTTCCGTAAAATGTGAGTAATCCCTCGTTGCCGTAGCGGTTCGGAAGCGCAATGAATAGGCCATTGGCGATGGCGTGTCCTGAAATCACTTGCCGCAGTAGCGGTGCCGTATCAAAGGCGGGGTAGTCCGGCTCTGATCCAATAGCGGTGGGGTAGCAGAGTAGGTCGGCGCCGGCCAATGCGTAGCAGCGGGGCACCTCGGGAAACCATTCGTCCCAGCAGGTTGGATTGCCAAATTTGAGGTCTTGTCCATCTAAATTGAGTGTGTGGACGGGATAGGGGTCGGTTGCGGGACCCTCTGCGAAGTAGTGGTCTTCGAAGTAGCCCTCTGTTACCGGGATATGAAGCTTTCGCGTCATGCCGACGATGGTGCCAGACGGTGCCACGGTCACCGAGGTGTTCAAGCCGCGCTTATCGGGCGCGCCAGATTTTTCGAACAGCGAAATCTGAACGTGCACATCACATTCGCGGGCCAATTGTTGAGCGAACACAACGCTCTCGCCAGCGGCAAGATCTTCAGCGGTAGCGTCGGCGTCACCGGTCGGTTGGGCATCCGCCGGATAGCGGCTCAGGGTTAATTCTGGCAAAAAAACGACGCTGGCCCCCGCCGCTGCGCAGCTACTGACGCCATCATGGATTTGTGCTTGGTGGGTTTCGGTACACCCAAACCAACGGGTTTGCACTAGCCCCACGGTGACGAGCCGAGCCTTGCGACCGGTGATGGGGCACAGGCTCGGCAGGGGTTTGCTACGGATCACATTCATGGAGATTACCCTCACGCTGACCGTTAAAGCCTAGGTGGCTCGGCGCTCAGCCTCAAGTACCCCATTGGGAGTATGGGGGTAACTTGCGAGGCGTGCCCAGTGACGGCGTCCGACCGCTCTCGCGATTCGTCGCCCAGATCGAGATTAGGGCGCCACAATCTCCGTGCCCAATGAGGGAAAGTTCGCCAAGACTCTGATTGCCGCGGCATCGAGCGCAGCCTGATCGCGAATGGTTTCCTCTTTAAGTTTGCTTTGCGTCACGCTGCGCCATATAGAGGCGTTCCGTTCAGGGTCAATCATGTCGATGATGAAGGTCCCCTGTGTGTATTCCGTGACCCGGACATCGGTTTGATTCATGCAGTTGTAGCAGTTGTACATACCCCTGTGTGTATTCCGTGACCCGGACATCGGTTTGATTCATGCAGTTGTAGCAGTTGTACATAGCATAGCGGTTGTAGCGACTGTAACCCGCAGATACGCCATAGGACGACGTGTTGTACGTTTTGACGTCGGTTTTATCGACCATATTCAGGTGCCAAGTCAGCAATAAATCGGCTTCTGACGTTTTGCTGACGAACGTAAAGCCCTTCTGTTGAAGCGCGCTTTTTAATGCGTCGTCGATACGATCCCGTTGAAAATCCGTAAGGTCGTTCGGGCTGTTTCCCGTCACCTCGCCGCTTAACGCATAAAAGCCGATGGTCTTTGTCTGTCCAAAATCGTAATCGGGGGCGAAATCTACAACCGGTTCTGGAGGTTTGGTGGCGCACGCTGCGAGTCCCATGATCGTCAAGCTGATAAATAAACATCGAATCATTGGCATTTCCGTCTCCATTACACGGGCGAGTTTGTCTCTGAGGGCCTTAATGTAGCAGGGTTTGGCTGGCCTGCCAGCCCAAGTTGCCGAGACAAGCGCACGAGTAAATAAGTTTTCGGATGAAGAGTGAATCTGAGCACATCAGGTCGTACCGCATTGAGACAGCACTTGTTGAATGACGTGAACATGGTTTCTGATTAAATCTGCCTGACTTTCCAGTAGTGCATTCCGTCGGTGTACCCAGCTACGATATTGATCAGGCTGCACGTCCATCAGAGGTGCCTCCAGTGCAGCGATGGGGGCAGACAGCAGTTCCTTTCGCCCACGAAGTTGTACCAGCCAGGGTTGCACTTCACCCACAAAGAATCGTTGCACCACCGCCTCAACCGCCTGGGAGCGGTCGGTTTTCCTTCCGAAGGGACACAGTGGCTTTTCGCGTTCGGCGCGCATTAGTAGGTCATTTGCTCGCGTCAACTGTTGGGCTACTTGATCCATCGAGAGCAATAATGCGCCGCCATCGCCCGCGCGGAGTTCGCTCAACAACAGTTCAAAATCGCGGTTGCTTGCTAACCAATCTCCCCCCATCCAGCGCCTTACCATCTGGGTCAGTTGGGTCAATGTTTGGACGATGGTGCTGTCGGTTTCTTGTGGATAGTGGTCAAGAGATGTTGGCGCAGACCAAAAGGATTTCCATTCGGGGCCCGCCAATACCGCCTCGCGAATGCTCAGAGGAAGCCACCGCTGTCGCTGCTCGCTGGCGCGCTCGATGGTGGCGGCAAGCACAATGTTGTCTTGTTCGCGCAGAAAACGGGCGCAGGCCGGTGCCCAGTGCATGAACTCGAGATCGAGTAACAGACGTTGGGAGGGAGACGCGGACCGTCCCAGTTGGCTATTTCGTCGGCCGAGATTGATCTGTAGCTCACAGCCCGAAAGGGATAGAAAATCGATGAGGTCGATCTGCTCGGCGGAGGGGATTGCACTCTGAGTGGCCTTGGGTGGCTCCCAGCGGTTATTGCCTGTCAGCGGCTTTGCCGCAACCTCTGTTGCGCCGGACAGCCGCACGATATAGGTTTCCAAGGCATCCACCCCGGAGGGGGCCTGCTCACAACTGCTGAGTAACAGGCAGCCGGTAAACAGCAGTATTCTCAGGCTCACCCGGTCAGCGCGATCTTAGCGTCATTGCGCCATCGGGCGAGATGCACCAGCGATTCATCAGGGACAGTCCGGGCTCCCCAAGCCGCAAAATCCAGCGCGGCGAGTAAATCAATATCGGCGAATGACAGCGCGTCACCGGCAAGGAAATGTCGATCAGTCAGCGCCTCGTTGAGCATTGCGAGACCGGACAGTAGCCGCGCCTTCCCGCGTGTCACGAGCTCCGGTAGCTGAGGAATATCGCCCGGTAGAGCACGGTTTACGTACTTGGGGTGACCGTTGCGAAAGGCTTCGGCAACAGGATTGAAAATATCGGTGAACAGGCGGTGGTTCCAGTTGAGGATGTGAGCGCGCTCCTCGTCGGTTCTTCCTAGTAACGGACGCTCAGGGTAGAGGGACTCCAAATAGTGCACGATTGCAATCACTGCACACAGCACGGACCCGTCATCGAGTACTAAAGCGGGTACGGTTGCTTCTGGAACGATCGCGCGGTAATCCGCGCCCAATTGCTCCTCCGTACCCAGATTAATCTGCGTGGTATCAAGCGCAATGCCCTTGTAGTCCATGAACATCTTAAGCCGGGCGGGGTTCGGCGCGTTATCGAAGGTGTAAAGGTGCATTGCGAGAGGTCCTGGTCGGTGGAGAGAGGAGGAGAGTATAGCGAGCCCAGACATCGCTGCTGAGTCAGTTTTCGATCTTTTTCGCAACCGCTATACTCCCGCCCTCAATTACAGGAGCTAGCAACATGCGTCTTTTCTTCATAACTCTTTTACTCGCCCCCTTGGCAGCGATGGCGTTGGATCTTACCGAGCGCCAGCGCGCCGATATTGAGGCGCGGATCAAGCCTTTTTCTGAGGTCTGTGTTGCGGGCGAGCCGTGCTCGGGCGGCGGTGACCTGGCCGCAAGCGGTGGTCGTTCAGGTGAAGACGTCTACAACGCTGCGTGTATGGCCTGTCATTCCGCGGGCATTGCCGGGGCGCCCAAGGTTGGTGATCAGGTGGCGTGGGCAGGGCGGATCGGCAAGGGTATGGATGCGTTGTACGACAGTGGCATTAACGGCGTCGCAGGCTCCGGCATGATTGCCAAAGGTGGTTGCGCTGATTGCTCCGACGATGAGATTCGGTTGGCTGTAGATTTCATGGTGGAATCCAGCCGCTAAATCGCGCCGGCGTCGTCGCCCGACGGCGCCTCTCTATAGATTAACGCGGTTTTCAAGTGTGGGATCGCGACTCGCCTTTCTTCACTCATGTCAGCGAGCGTCCGCGCCACCCTCAGTCGACGATGGGCGCTTCTGGCCGAGAGCTTGAGTTTCGCCACAGCGTCAATTAACCAACTTTCTGTATTGTTCTCCAATGCACAGGCCTTGAGCAGGTCATCCCCCGACAGATCCCGGTTCAGGCAGCCCTGACGATCTCTCTGCCGCCGCTGAATAAGCGCCACCCGGGCCCTGACTTGCCCTGAAGAATGATCTTCCCCATTGTTTTTTATCAAGAGGAACTCTGGCGATGGCCGCTGTAACGTGATGTGCAGGTCGATTCGATCTGTTAGTGGGCCGGAGATGCCCTGGCAATAGCGGCGAATTCTGTCGGGCGTGCATCGACATCGGCGGTCCGGGTCACCTGCAAACCCGCAGGGGCACGGGTTCATGGCTGCCACCAGCTGGAATTGCGCGGGATATTGGTGTTGGTGCTGGGCCCGATTTACGCGGATGTGGCCAGTTTCTAGGGGCTGGCGCAGCTGATTTAAAACAGCATGCGGAAATTCCGTGAGTTCATCAAGGAAAAGCACACCACCGTGTGCCATTGAGATCTCGCCGGGTAGCGCGCGCGCAGTGCCGCCCATCAGCGATGCCATGCTACTCGAGTGGTGTGGTGCGCGAAATGGTGGCGTATCGGGGGGGGCAAGCCCAACGACATCCCGCATCAGCAGTAGCTCCTGTGCCGTCTTTTCGGGCAAAGGCGGCAACAGTCCCGGAAGCACGGACGCCGCCAGTGTTTTGCCGACGCCAGGTGGGCCGGTCATGAGTAGGTGGTGGCCCCCCGTTGCCGCCACTTCCAGAGCCTTGCAGAGCAAGGGCTGTCCTTTCAGTTGTGATAGGTCAGGGTAGACAACAGCATCGTGGTCTAGCGGAGTGTCTTGCTTGACGTACTGGGGGTGAGCGTCTTTTAGTTGAGCGCATAAAGAGAGAAGATCCTGTGCGGCAATCAGACGGCCTCCTGTGAGTGCCGCAATTTCAGGGGCCCCATGGCGCGCAATGCCGCACTCGCGACCTGCCTCGGTCGCAGCCAGCACAGCACACACTGAGCCTCGGAAGGGGTGTATGCCGCCATCCAGACCCAATTCTCCGAAGAATTCTCGCCCAGCGACGCTGCTTGGCGGCAGTTGCTGCGAGGCAACAAGCAGCCCCAAGGCGATGGGGAGATCATACCGAGGCCCTTCTTTGGGTTGTTCAGTCGGCGCCAAATTGACCGTGATGTTGAAGTCAGGCCATTTCAGGTGAGACGACAAAATGGCACTGCGGACGCGGCCACGGATCTGACGTGTCGCCGACTCAGAAAAGCCAACTACCTGAAATCCGGGTAGGCCAGACCCGAGATGGATCTCGACAATAACCTCAGGCGCTAACAGTCCCGTCTGACAGCGAGTTTGAATAAAAGCGAGGTGCATAGATCATCCTTGATCTTCCAGTCGGTGAGTGCATTGACCGACAGTTCATCTATCTGTGGCTTCAGGGGGGGAATCAAGCGCATCGTTGAGAGACTCAATCTGTGCTTCCAACGCCTCTAGTCGCTCGCGAGTTCGGTGTAATACCGCGGTTTGGGCATCAAATTCCTCGCGACTGACCACATCCAGCCGGGTGAGTGCCGATTGCAATACAGACTTCGCGTTTCGGTCTATCTGCGCGAATAACGGGTCTTCGCCTTGAATCAATCGCTCAAACAGAGAGTTGGGGCGACGCGTGTTTGAATCGTTTTGGCCCATGTCATATGCCTGTTGGAATGGGGTGATGCTCGGTCGAGTCAGGTCAAGTCGCGCCTCTCGCTAACGCGCCGAGTGTCCTGATAATGTAACGCACTCTCGGGGGCCCCAACAGATCCACATAAGCCAAAACTGGTGCGAACACCGCACCGCATTGGTGCGAATCGCTCGGAAAATCCGTTACTACTCACGCCAAAGCGCCGCGCTAAAGGCGTTAAGTACCTGTTGTTAGTGAATAAAAAAACAGTTGGCCTGACCTTGGCAAACGTAGACTGCGAGTCAGGCCGCGTGCGAGGCGTGAACTTCACGTTGTGGTGTCGAGGTCTGGGGCCATCAAGTTAATCGCTGCCCTCACGGGCGGTTCTTTCGGAGGTTGCCATGAAATTGGTTACTGCAGTCATAAAGCCTTTCAAGCTGGACGATGTGCGTGAAGCACTGTCTACGATGGGTGTTCAGGGAATTACGGTGAGCGAAGTGAAAGGCTTTGGTCGCCAGAAAGGGCACACCGAGCTTTATCGCGGCGCTGAATACGTCGTTGATTTTCTTCCCAAGGTAAAGATCGAAATTGCTATTGCCGACGGCATGGTAGATCAGACCATCGAGGCCATTAGCAAGGCCGCTCAAACCGGCAAAATCGGGGATGGCAAGATATTTGTCTCCAGCCTCGAACACGTCACCCGCATTCGAACCGGCGAGACCGGCGAAGAAGCGCTGTAAACCTGAGACTTGGAGATCACTCTCATGGAAAACGATATTTTTCAGTTGCAGTACGCGCTGGACACCTTTTACTTCCTCGTTTGCGGCGCGTTGGTCATGTGGATGGCCGCGGGATTCGC
>Ga0181598_1003110_pt1 | contig 14600 bp, 14 predicted proteins | sample 041ome_4_FD_153295 | JGI IMG/M metagenome (GOLD analysis project Ga0181598, IMG submission 153295) | Coastal salt marsh microbial communities from the Groves Creek Marsh, Skidaway Island, Georgia - 041404US metaG (spades assembly) | ecosystem: Environmental > Aquatic > Marine > Intertidal zone >... | reverse complement strand
CAGATGATTATAAAGCAAAAATTGACGGCTTTGAAATACTAGGAGGCAGAGAATAATGAACGTTTACACCATTTACGCCGATGTAAAAGAAGGTATAGATGCACGAACTTTTGTAGGAAACATGAAGCTTTTCCTAGATAAATTGCCCACTATGCACGCCTACAGAATCACAAGAATGAAGCTAGGTTTTCGCTCAATGGATTTGCCAGAGTTTAGAATCGACATGGAATTTGAAAACATGCAAGCTCTTGACGATGCAATGAGTCATGTTGTGTCAAATGTAGACGATATAGAAACAGAACACGTAGGTTTCAATCAGTGGGTAGATGTGGAAACCATACAACATTTTCTCTACCGTGACTATCCAGATTAACACCAACCATTAACATAATCTTCCAGCATGATTTGTTTAATACGCAACTGTTGTGTTTTAGTAGGTCCGGCTCGCATGGTATTGTCTTTGCGATGATGTGTGTTTAGTGCAGGCACACCAAGTAACTCTGCGATTTTATGCACTTCTTTATAGCGAAACACATGAGTGTATACTGACTGATCCGTACCTAATCTTTTTGTATTGCTTTCGCAATGATCTTGAACGTTGGGATTATGTCTATAATAGTCAAAGTCTTTGAGGAAATTGGTCAAACCTGGCGGTGTCTTCCACAAATTTTTATTTGCGTCACTGAACATTGTATGATAGTATCCACTCACAAACTTATCAATTGGATCACGCCATAGTGCAATTCTAATATCAGCACTTAGTAATTCATTTTTGTATTCTTCAAATGTTCTGGTTTTATTATACACACCAGGAGCATTGTTTTCAAAACTTCTAAAATGTTGTATTTCTTTAGGATCAGCATTCCATATTGCTTGTGCTACATAGCTCATCATGGTCGTAGTGCTACATTTATGATTACGCACTATTGCTATCGTTTTGGTATAATGATCAAATTTAATTAAGCCCATGTGCGTATTTAATTAGATGTCTAAAGACATCTGTTGCTTCGTTTTCACTCAGCAACACTTTTTGAAGTCCTCATCTAGATAGTTTGGTCATACTTGCCCTACTACGGGCAAGTATCAAACCGGTTCTCATCTGAGTTATCCAGTCACTTGAATAAAGAGATTTGCATTACTGCAACAGGGGCGGTTGTGCTGTACCCCTTACTCTAGCCTTGTCTCACAACGGAACGTTTTGCATACCCCTTCAAGCAAAGTATACCAACGCATGGGTTGTATCTGTTTCACAGAGCCCATCTCATTCTAGCCTTAAGTTAGCTATATCCTTTGACGCACCAGTTCTGTCGGCTACAACTCACGTTGGCAGACCTCAAGGTGGATCGAGCAACCCCCGATCAAACGATGTCATGTTAGCTTGAGAAATTATATATTAAGTGATTTGAGCATTGCTCTGAATGTGCCTGTGTCAGTATGTTTATGACAGAATTATATGGGTAGTTAATTTATTCCTTTAAAATGCCTTTTTGGTGTACACGGACCCGTATGTGCCCATTATACCATTGTTTTGATTCAAGTACTTTGTGTGCAAATTGTTCTCGTGCTTCAATGTAGCTAAGTTCGCTTTTGCTTGTACACCAGAACAGTATTTCACGTTTAAATTTGTCTTTGCCAAGCAGTTCTACATCTGCAGTAAGTTCATCGCTACTTCCATAGTAGTCTCTCCAGTCTGATTCAACAGTGTATCTGCGTTTGTTGGTTCTACCTTTAAGTGGCTTTTTACTGCGTTTGAATTGTGTAAGTTTCTTTCCAATGTATTTTCTATTGTTTGTTGTGTTTGTAATTAGATATACAAATCCAATAAATTCTGCTGGAATGTCTACTACTTCTTTGCCTTTGTACATCCACGTCATTATGCAACCAAAGTTTTTTGTGTAGTATAATCTTTTGCAATACTCAACAAGGTTTGTAATTCTTTGCGACTGTTGGGCATAGTGTAGCCTAACTTATGACTCACTTCATGTAGTTCAACTCTACGTCGGATTCTTTCTGCTAGGTCTAATTCAGGATTTTTCGTGCTGATCCAATTAAAGACAGCGTCTCCGTGAACATTGCTATTGTTATCTTGCATTCCTAATTCTTCTTTCATGGCGCTTATTGGAGTGCCGTCGTATATGTGCATAGTAAAACCCCAACGGCTCATAAAAATTGTTCCCATATCGCTATATTTTTTGTATTTGTAAAGAGCATTGATATTTGACTGGTGATCTTCTTTGGTTTCTGTTGGATACCCAATTATCAACAACAGTACATTTGGAATACTCCAGCGACCACACATTTCAAAATGGTAATCTATATCTTCATTGCTAAATTTTTTCTTCATGTGATCTCGTATGCTTTCACTGAAACTTTCAATTCCAACTGTGATTTGTGTGCATCCAGCATTGTACATTAATTCATAGGTTCGTTCTGGCATCTGCTTCTGAGGTCTGCAAATAAACTGTCCAGTGTAGACTATATCAGCAAGAGCTGGATCTTTGGCTTTTTCCTTTATCAGTAATTCATTGAATTTGTTAAAATTGCTTGTGCTGCCATTTATCAGACTATCAGTGAATTCAAATTTTTTAATTCCTGTTTCGTAAAAATTACGTTTCATTTCTTCTACAATGTTTTCTGCACTGCGATATCTAAATTTTGGCCAGGTTAATTCTATGTCACAGAATGTACATTTCCTAACACAACCTCTGCTTCCTGTTATCATTAGTCTTGGATCAACGTAGTTAGACCAATCTATACCTTTGTAATCTGGAAATTCCAAAATGTTTAGGTTTGCTATCTGTTGAAAGTTGCTTTTGTTAATACCAGGGTAAGTGTCGTTGCCTTGTAACAGTTCGTTTAGTGCAATTTCTCCCTCACCAAAAATTACATAATCGCACAATTTATTATCTAAGCAGTAGTGACCAAACTCTTTGTTATCAAATTCAGCCAAAGATGAACTACAACCATTGCCACCTAGTAGTATTTTGAAGTTTCTTTGCTTGCCTTTAAAATGATGTAGCAATAAATTAACAATCCTAGCATTATAAAAACTAAACACACTAAATGCTAGCCAGCCAGTAAAATTAACCAGTTTTTGGTCAGCAATCTCAATAACTCTGTTTTTCAGTTCAGTGCTGATATTTGATTTTGCATAAGCGGACCAGTTGTACAGATCGTCAAATTCGTCGTCAGAAAGCTCGTTATTGAGAACTAGGTTGAGATCGCACAATTCACTTTTTAATCTGTTGCGTTCTGTAATAGGTTTAAGCATGCCGTAAGCTGCAGATGGATAGCTCACAGTTTGTATAGGCACATACACAAAAACAAATTTATCTGACATCCAATACCTTTTTTATCTGTTTTACAACATCATCATGAGAATTAAATCCAATGATTTCGTCAAACAATTGTTCATCATTTTTACCATTGTTGTTTTGATAAAACAAATCCATTCTACTTTCAATATCGTTTTGATGATATTTTTCTTGGAAGTCTTCTGTTAGACTAATATCAAGTTTATGATCGTATAGATCTATCTTGGCAAGACCAGTATTCACTATAAAATTATTTATTCTGACGGTTGGTACTATTTTCCATGGATAAAACCAGATGCTAACCAACGACGTTGGTACAGATAGTTCCACACTGCGATTGCAAAGACCTTCAGAAATAAGTTGTTCATTCACAAAAAGTTTGTATTCAGATAACTGCTCGTGAAAAATTTCTATAATAAATTGTTTAGTCACCTTTAAGATATCTCTTTGTTCTTATCGTACTATATGTCTTTATAATCTAAATTTACATACATTGTAACTTCTTCGATTACTGTGTTTGATTGGTTGCCTATGCACCATTCTATAAATTTTGCAATATCGTTACAACTAATACCATTGCCTGTCCAATTATCTCTGCTCTGGGTCAATGGTGTATCTAATCTATCAGGTGTGATCAGTGTTGTTCTAAAATTTACCAATCCAGTTTTGAATGCTTGTGTACATTGTTTGCTTGCATGAGAAAGTGCCGATTTGCTTATTCTATAGGTTTCAAATCCTGGATTTGGAGCCACTATTGATTTTTCGCCAACACTACCTATGTTAAAAATCCATCCTGTTTTCTTCAGTTCTTTCCATCGTTTGTAAACTGCTAACAATAAGTTTGTTTGTCCATAGTTTGCCCAATCTGTATCTGGTGGACCATCAAACGCATTGTTTATGAACACATCAAAGTGTACACTCTCTTCTACTATCCTGTCAATATCTTTGGTAATATCATATCCTGAACTTCTGCTGCACCCGTCACCGTGAAAATGTCTTGCAAGATCAAGACCTAGTCCTCTATTGTTTCCTGTGATATAGTATCTATATGTTGATGTTACAAGTTTATTTTGATCCCATACCTTGGTTAATTTTTGTCCACAGGTAAATGCACATTCAAAAATTCTACCATTATCCAGTGATTTATTCCAACTATTGGTAAGATTTAACCAAAACGTATTTTCAAATACCTTTTCTAAACTTACATGATTGATATTAAGTAGGTCTTTGTTGTGTGCTTCAATGAACGTTTTAACTTGATTTTTGCCATCAACAAAATGTAAATCATGTGACCCTGGTAGAACTGTTCTATCATGAAAACGTGCATCATATAGATTGTGTTCAAAAAAGTTACAAGGCAGAACTAATCCTTCACTGGTAATTGCTACTTTATTGCCGATACACGCATCACATTTAATAGTCGTAGTGTCAAAATACTCTTTTATATCTGGGTATTCTTTTTTAAGATCACCTAGTCGTTGCATACTTGAATTACGATATTCGTCAAGTGTTGTAACCTCGAGTTGGTAAGGTTCCTGTTTTTGAGGAACAACTTCCCACGTTTCCTTGGCTTCAAGTGTAGCATGATCCAAAAATCTTCCAGTACCTCTAAAAAGTATTTTTTCAAATCCAAGAAAGTCGCTAAGAAATTTTGCTTGTTTAAGTTGATGTTGGTTGTGTTTAAATACTATCCAGTTCCACTGTGCTTTTCCACCTGCAAGTATAAAAGCATATGCATTGTCTATGGCAGTTCCAAATTTTACTCCACGTCTGTACAGATGATTTGTGTCTTCTAATCCGTCAATACCAAAATCAATTTTACCATAACCGTTAATAATGTTTGCAAGCTCAGACCACCATTCTTTATCATGTACTCCTGCATTGGTATGAATGTACAACCAAAGTGTTGGATTTTTTTTACGAAAGTCTTTAAGTATATCTAAAAAATCTGGATGTACAATTGGATCTCCGTAACTGCCACAAAAAAATACCTGTTTTAGTCTATTACACAATTCAGGTGTAAATGCTTTATCAATTACTTGTCTACTGAGGTGGCACAATGGCAAATAAGGATTTGTTTTTCCGCCATTGATATTTCTTGGGCATTGAGGACAACTTGCATTGCAATAAGAAGTTATTTCGATTTGGTATTCTGTTATGTTATCATATGTAAACATTAAGCAACCTCGACATCGGTACTGTAACTTGTAAAGCCGTTTTCTTTAACAACTTTTAGTAGATTATTTACACGTCCGGATAGTTCATCTTTGTGTGATACTAACCAGATACTTTTTGCTCTTTCTCTTGCCATCTTTTTTAACAGTGCAAGTGCAGCTTCAACACCTGATGTATCCATACCTGAATCAATCATTTCGTCAATGAATAGTAAGTTTATAGCACCGTACAAACTCTCCCAAACATCACGGAAAGCCCAGCTCATGCTGATAATTAGTCTGTTGCGTTCTCCTCGACTCAAGTTATCAAAGTCTAAGTCTCTGCCAAGTTCTTGTATTTCCACAGTGAGATCATTTTGGAACACAACTGTGTGTGGTAGGCCTATTCTATCCAAGTAGTGTGTGAGTCTTGAATTCAAGTAACTTAGATTCTGATCAATGATACGTTTACGCACAAAACTATCTTTGTTGGTTAGCAGTTTTAGTAAAAAGTCTTGATGGTCATGCAATCTTGTAAGATCATTCAGTTTATCATATGAAATCTCAGTAGCGGCAGTTGTTTGCATTTCGACTATTTGATCAATGTAAGGATCGGCTTCTGCACGTTTGCTTTGTAACTGTGTTTCAAGTGAGGATAGAGTTGATCGATGATTGTGTGCATCAGACACGCTATCATAAAAAACTCTTGGTCTCGCTGGTACTTCCTCTTTATCTGCTTTGAGTGTATCAATTCCTTCTTGTATTTCTCTAAGGAAATCACTTGCCCCATTGTACTCCTCCTGTGCCTTTGCTACATGTTGTTGATGTGTTTCCATGTGTTTAACACTTTGGCCACAACTGCCACAGGTTCCTGATTCTAAACTTTCTAATGCACGTTTGGTTCTAGCAACGTCTTTTTCTGCTCTAGTGATCTGTGCAGTAAGTGCGGCAATGTCTTTTTGCAACTGTGTTTGTGTATTATTTAATTCTGTCCAATTGGCCAACTCGGCGTGTGCAGATAGTTCAGCTTCGATATCTACATGTGCAAGGTCATTGATAGCAGTTTCAAACTTTTTTATATCTTCTGCTTTTTTGTTCATCCACAGTGTTTGTCTGCGTTTGAGTGCTTGTATTTGTTCACCTATTTTGTCATTTGCAGTTTGCAATGCTTTGATGGTCATTTCTTCTTGTTTGATGTCGTCACGTGTCTGTTTGCTAAGTTCTTTGATTTTGTCTGCACGTTCACTGAGTTGTGTGATACCCAATAGTTGTTCGATTATTTCTCTTTGGTCATTTTGTTTCAGACTTAAAAACGGTTCAGTGTAGGTATTGAGTGCCACAAGATGCTTGAACATGGTATGGCTCATGCACAACAATTTCAATATTGCACCTTGTGTTTCTCTACTGTCGCCTTGTGCATAGTCTTCTGCTAGTTGTTCATTGTCGTTAATGTAAAATTTCAGTACATTAGGCTTGCGTCCACGTTCAATTCTGTAGCACTGTTCACCAATACAAAAATCTAAACTTACCAGCATGCCTTTTGAATTGGTTTTGTTTATGAGATTGTCTCTGCGTATGTTTGTTAGTGCTTCGCCGTATAGTGCATAGCTCAGTGCGTTTATGATAGTAGTTTTACCAGTACCATTACGTGATCCATCTCCACCTAAATCAACATTTTCACCAAGCACCAATGTGAGGTCTTGTCTATCAAAATTAATAGCCTGTGTAGCATTACCTACACTCATAAAGTTTTTAACTGTTAGATCTTTTATTTGAATCATAGTTGGTCAACAACCTGTTGAATTTCATTACCACATAGCCAATGGTAGTGGTCGTAGTTATGTTGTAGTGTTTCTTTGTATTGTAACATAGTATTACGAATATCGTCAATGGAAAACTTGCTGATTCGAGTAAGTTCATCTACAATAGCTTGCATCCTTAAATGTGGATCTTCGATTCGATCATACTTTTCATTGATAAAAGGCGAAAACGTTTTAAACCCTTTATTTTCTAACAAGCCTAAGGTACCTGTTGGACCCACTATTATAAACATTCTTTTGTGTACAATAGGGCGAATGCACTTTTCAGTGATTTGTGCATATGGATAATTGTACACTGTTTCAGTAACAACATCAATAGCAAAGTTTTTATAGAAATCACAAAAAATATTTTTACTTTTTTGTTGTTGGTTACTGTATCCTTGGATAAGTTTGTCTTTGTATGAAGGACCTACTGTAGAGGGATACTTGTTTTCAAAATTCCATGCTTCGTTACATCTAGAAAAAGGCTTTGCATATATTCTGTGAAACATTATTTTGTTCCTTTGTAAGATACTGCAAAGCTATCAAATAATTTTTTTTCAATCAACTGATGATAAAGCATGTTACGATGTACTCGTGGTACACCCATCATTGATACTCCATGCTTGCAAATTTTGTTTGGATTTATCTCAACTTCTTTTTGGTTTTCTCCTAACCTTACGTCTTTAAAGGCAGTAATACAGTTGTCAATGATAGTTGGAAAATTATACTGGTGCATAAATTTTGGAATCAATATTTCAAATTCTCGTTTTATGTTTTTGTGTGTTGTAACTAAAATTATTGTACCAAGAGATATATCATGATATAGAAAAGTTCTAACAAGATTGTACATCGAAAGCCCGTAAGGACAGTTGGGCAAATAGTAGTCTGTATCTGAATGTTCGATTAGATATCTATCATTACTACTATACGTATTTTTGCGTGTTTTTTCAAGACGATTGGCTAGTATTTGAAAATCGTGGTCAAAATGATTTACCTGCAAAATATCTAGTAGATTAAATTTAGTTGAAAGTGCATCAATAAGTTGTTGTGCTATATTCAACTATAAACTCCTATAGATTTCTAACAATAATTTGTTATCATAAAATTCTGAATCGATGTTTATGATTTGTTCTGTAACAATTTGGTCAACACTTTCAAATTTTATATCACCAGGTTGTAGTTCTTCTTCTAATGCACTGCGTTTGTTTGGTATAAGTGCCATTTCACGTAGGTTGTATTTGGTTGCAAACTGTTCTTTGATGTAGTTTGCTTCTTCGTAGGATATTTCTATGTCCAGATTTACTCTTACATGCATTTTTGGTTTTAGTATAGTGTCAGCATAATCAATTACCTGTGACAGGTCAAGAACTTTGTACAATGGTTGATCTGGCCAAGCAATGTATTCTGGTTCTTTTCCCCATTCAAGTATCATGCAACCACGTTGGTCATCTCCTGCATCTGAGAAGTTGTGTGGGAACGCATTGCCAATGTAGTTGATGTTATTTTTCTGTTGACGTAGATGAAAGTGTCCTGAGAACACTGTGCCATACTGTTGAAAGTGTTCTGATTTGATTTCACCATGATCTGGCATTTCAACCATAGCATTCATTTTAAAGTGCGGAAGTTCAAAATGTCCAAACATGTATTGGGCACTTGCAGTTTTAATACGTTTGTGATCATCACCAACCAGCCAAGGACATAGTATTACATCATCCTGTTCAAACCAGTCGTTGCATATCTTTAGATTTGGTATATGACGAGCCCACTCAAAACTGTAGATATCACGTTTGTCTCTATAGTACAAATCGTGATTGCCTGTAATAAAGTAGGTTATGTCGAAACTACGAGAAAGATTTTCCAATGCACGTAGACTGTGGTGCATGGTTTGCAAACTTAGACTGGCTCTGTGATGATGCCAATCGCCCATGAATATAGCAGTTTCGCAGTTGTGCAACTTGCCTTGTTGTACTGCCCATTCAACAAATTGTTCACAGTCTTGATTGTGCATGATGCTATTGCTTTTCATGCCAAAGTGGATGTCTGTAAACACCAGTGCTTTTTTAAACAGTCCGCTCATGCAAGTACCTCACGCAAATCTTTTGTTGACGTTGGAAAGTTGTTTAGTCCATTGCATTTTAGCATAATACCTTGGTGTTGTAAAGCTCTTTGGATATATGCTTCGGTATATAATGTTATATCTTCTGATTGCCAATTAAAGTTTGTATCGTCAAAAACTGAATTTAAAATCAGTCGTGCAATTGTATCTTGATTTTTATATTTCTGGTTGTTAACATTCATTCTGTGAAAACCAACAAGCTCTTGCGGATCACGTATCCAATCAACTTTTAAAAATTGCCTAATATACTCAATGCTTGGTAAAAAATTATAAAATAGTTCGCTTATTAGAAAAGGTTTACAATTAGAAATACTGTGCAGAGCTCTAAGATTAAACTGAGCAAACTCATTGTAGTTTTCACATATAGTCAAGCTCGCATGTTCTCTTATTATCCATCTATCGATAGTTTCTAAAGGTTGTGTTGTTTCTACGCCCCATCCTTTTTCTAAGTCGTCTCTATCAATGCTCTCTAGATACATAGATTTATGGTTTTTATGAACTTTGAAAATCCAATTGTGTAGACCCAACAAATAGTTACTAGGATCAAAGTATGGAACAATTACATAGTCAACCAAAGTTGATATCTTATCTACTACATCAACAAAGTTATCATCTTCAATATCCTGTCTGGGGTGTGTAAGTGTGACTGTGTGCGGATCTTGTTCGAGTTGTGTAACAGAGCATAAGTCTAGAGCAAACAGTTTGTGTCTTTGCGAATCTACACTGATATACTGCTGGTTATGACTGGTAGAGTCTCTAAATGGTGATACCAAAGGTTCATCCACAAGCAAACTGTAGAGTATCCACTTGATATAGTTTCCATATGCTCCTAGGGCATAGGAGATATTGATTCTTGGAATAACCTGCATAAGTTATTTTTTTGTTAGATCCGGTTGTAATATTTTTGCTTCTGCTGAATTATTAAACTGTCTTGTCCAACTTGGATTTAGTCCGTTATGTTCAAGTATATCATCACGTATGTTTTGACTTTTCTTTTCGATGTTTAAAACTCTGGTAAAGCTATTGGTAATAGCGGCAGTATAGTAAGCAAATGGATTTTGACTTTTGTCTTCGTTGAATTGTAGCCCAATTTGACTTAGTTGAAGCAGTGCAGTACCACGCATTTCTTCATTGTATGTGTAACCACGCCAATTTGATCTTGTAGCATATCTTTCGCATAACTTGATAAACATGTGTGCTAGTTTGTCAGTCATTTTACCGTGATCTTTGGAAAAGTATCCGTTTTCCATTCCACCAATCCAGTGCGATTTACCTACCACATACGGAACTTTATTTTCGTCAATCATGTAGTGCCAAAATGGAGGAAAGTTAAGTTTTACATAGTTGAGATCTTGTTTTGTATCTGAAATAAGTTCTTGTAACCCATCATCGTTGATATCAACATCTTCCATTTCTAGTAATTCTTCTAGTTTGGATTTTTTCTTCTTTTGTGCTTTAGTCAGTTTCTTTGGTACCATTGGTATATGGTCCCAACATGTAACACGAAATACCAGTTCTTGATTGCTGAGTTTGCGTTGATCAACTATTTCACCAGTTTCTTTTTTGATTCTGTCTGCTTTGTTCCGTCTTGCTTCTGCAATACTGCGTTGATTGATTTTGTCAACACTTGGCAAAATAATATCATACTGTGCATATTCTTTTTCGAGAAATGAACAGTAGGTGCTTTTGCTTTTGTGAATTTCTTTTAATATATCTCGATTGTTAAGATAGTTGACTTTTCTAGGTGCTTTGAAACCTGCCATTCTATAATTCTCCTTGTACTAGTACTTATTATACACATTGCACAGGGGTTGTCAATCATTATATTAGCCGTTTTTAATTACCATAAATAATAGCATAGGAGATAGAATGGCTGGTTACGATCCAAAAAAAGCTGCTAGAATGAATCAACTAGCACAACAGTATCCAAAGGCACCTCTTGGTACTTTGTTTGATTTGGCTAATATTCCTTCAAGTGAATATGGCAACTACACAACTGATAGTGTAGGTACACGTGCGGCTAACAGTAATTTTGGTCGTGTAACCAGTGAAGCATCACAGAATGTACAAAGTCAAGATACTCCAAGAAATACTCCTGGATCAGGATCTGCATTTACTGGCACACCTGCACAATCACCAACTGTAACATCGCCATCGAGTTCAACATCAAACACAAGAATAAATCCAATTACAGGTAGGCCGTTCACAACACCAACGCCTCCAGTAGTAACTTCGCCACCCTCATCTGAGACTGTAACAAACACAACCGGTTCAGGAACTGCATTTCAAGGCGGCGGTACTATTGCAAGTCAAGCATTTCGTGATCAAACACCGCAAACCAGTCCTTATCCAGCACCACCTCCAGCTAGACCAGTACAAGTACAAGATTCAGATGTAGATTTTACTGATGCATATGGAGAAAACTATCGTCAAGCAACACCTATACCTGCACCAGTAGTGGAGTCAAATAATACAGAAGTTGATTTTGCAGACCCATATAGCGAGAATTTTAGAAACCCTCAGCCAATACCAGTAGATACTAGACGTCCTGGTACGCCACCAAGTCCTTATCAGGACGACTTGGTTTTTGATGACGAGGTAAATGTTACACAACCTACTCCTAGACCAGATATAAATGCACCTGAACCGCCGCCAGCAAGACCAGCACAAGAAATATCCCAAGTAGACGATTTTGGTGGCACTGGTATTACTCAAGTTGATGACTTTGGTGGAGCACCACAAAATGTTACACCAGTAGACGATTTTGCTGAATATAGCCCACCAGCACAAGTAGATGATTTTGCTGAATTTCAAGCACCAGCTCAAGTAGATGATTTTGCTGAATACCAGCCACCAGCTCAAGTAGATGATTTTGCTGAAATCAATACACCAGCACAAGTAGATGACTTTGCAGGATATTCAGACAACGACTTTGGTGCAGAGGATCCAGGATTAGATGCATTTGGCCCTGGACCAGAACCAGCACAAGTTGACGATTTTGCAGGTTATAGCAATAATGACTTTGGCGCACAAGTAGATGACTTTGGCGAAATAAACACACCTGCACAGGTTGATGACTTTGCTGATTACTCAGACAATGACTTTGGTGCACAAGTAGATGACTTTGGTGAGATTAATACGCCTCCTCCAGTAGATGACTTTGCTGATTACTCAGACAATGACTTTGGTGCTGAAGTTGATGACTTTGCTGACTATGAATCACCATCTGATGTTAATCAATTTGGAGTTGACGATTTTGGTGATCCCGAAGCAGCACAGTTTGATGAGTTTGGAACTCCATTACGAGCACCAGAAGAGGTAAACGAATTTGGAGTTGACGATTTTGGCGATCCCGAGGCTGCACAATTTGACGAATTTGGTGATCCTATTCGAGCACCCGAAGATGTTGAAGACTTTGATGAATATGGTGACTTTGAAGATGAAGAAGGTGAGGAGTTTGACGCATTTGGCAATCGTGTAGATAACGAAGGCAACGAAGATGATTTAATTGTTGATGATGACCCAGACGGTGGTGACATAGTTGCCGAAGATGCAGCAACAGAACAAGCACTCAATGAGATACAACAGTCTGCAATACAAGCACAAGCACTGAAAGAAAAAGCTCGTCAACAACAAACTGTTAGCGAAATGCGTGAAGCCAGCGGTGTTAAAAACGCAGATGGTGATTGGCGTGTCAAGCTTCGATTGGCTCCACAAGCTACATATCTCTATCAAGCTCAAGAACCTGGTATACTTGCGCCGCTCACTGAAACAGATGGAATAATATTTCCTTACACACCAAGTATAGATATACAGTATAGAGCAAACTATCAAGAATACTCACCAACACATTCAAACTATCAGCACTATTTTTATCAAGGCTCAAATGTCGCTGCAATACAACTTAGTGCAACATTTACAGCCCAGGATACTGTGGAAGCAGAATACCTACTGGCAGTGATACATTTCTTAAAAAGTTGTAGCAAAATGTTCTACGGAAATGATGCTCAACGAGGTTCACCTCCGCCATTATTGTATCTAAGTGGACTAGGAGAATATCAGTTCAATGAATCGCCCTGCGTGATAAGCGAATTTAACTACAACCTACCTAACGATGTTAACTACATACGTGCAAGAAGCAAACAGATACAACGTGATGGGCAATTGCAATATAAAAAGCCATTGGCAACCAGCGTAACCAACGGAAATTTTTCAAGTTTGTCAAGATTGAAAACTGCGGTAACAAATGCATATAATGGAAAAAGTCAACCTCTTGAGGCTGCGGCAGAACCTTATAAGCCTGCTCCTGGAAACCTTGGGTCTAAAGGTGCAACCTATGTGCCAACTAAAATGGATGTCACATTGGTACTCAACCCAATTGTAAGCAGAAAGCAAGTAAGTCAGCAGTTTAGCCTTAAAGAGTATGCAAATGGCAATCTTATTAAGAAAGGAATGTGGTAATGGCAACATCATACGAAAGTACCAGTCCATATTTTGACACACCAGTAATAAACAATCAATATCTTGGATTGATGATAGAAAGAGAAATACCAAAATTAGTAGATGATCTTTCAATGACTATAAATGAAACCTACAATCTTAGACCTGATCTGCTGGCATTTGACTTGTATGGAGATAGCAATCTATGGTGGGTCTTTGCAATGCGTAATCCAAATCAACTTCCAGATCCTCTGTTTGATTTTGTTACTGGCGTAACCATTTATCTTCCTCAAAAGAGTACGCTAGAAACTGTTTTAGGTATCTAACATGACAACTTCTGCACAACTAGGTGTTGCAAGACAAGCAGTACAACTGCAAATAAATCAGACAAAACCTGAGGTAGATGAACTTGAAGTATCAGTGGCTTCAGGACGCAGTTGGAGTGACATAGAAAACAATTGGACAAAGACCAGTCAAAAACTGTTCAATCAGGCTAGCACACTTGATAACTTAAAAAAACAAAATGCTGGATTAAACAATGATCCTGGGCAGTCAAGACTGAACACCTTGATTACAAAAAATCAAGTTGAAGTTACGACAATGCAAACCACAATGAATGGTGTTCGCACTCAGGCTTTTAAAAATACACAAATTACTTCTGTAACACAAAACATTACCAAAGACAGCAGCGGACAAATTATCAAAACTGAACAAATTGGTTCTGTTGAAACCTCAAGATTTACCTCACCTGTTATAGGAAATGATTTGGTTTTCG
>Ga0181598_1003101_pt1 | contig 14613 bp, 17 predicted proteins | sample 041ome_4_FD_153295 | JGI IMG/M metagenome (GOLD analysis project Ga0181598, IMG submission 153295) | Coastal salt marsh microbial communities from the Groves Creek Marsh, Skidaway Island, Georgia - 041404US metaG (spades assembly) | ecosystem: Environmental > Aquatic > Marine > Intertidal zone >... | reverse complement strand
AGGTATCATTGAAGTAGCAAAAAACTGTCTAAAAGCTGGGTTTTCATCTTCCCATCCGCTTAAAATCATAGTTTGTTCCATTTTACTTTTAACATCATAACTAGGATCATTTCTCTGTCCCTTGCCTCTTGCAAAACCACCAAATAAAATTAAGTGTGAAACCTTTTCTGGATTTCTAATTGCATAGGCTACAGATACCCCACAACCCTGAGAAACTCCTAAAATAGGAAATTTTTTGATATTTGCATTATTTACTACAGCTTCCATGTCTTCTATGAAACTATTGAAAGAAATATCTACAGGTTCCAAATCAGAAGATCCATTGCCTCTTTGATCAAATCTAACCAAAGTATTTTTTTCTGCTAAGAATCTATACATATGTGTCCAAATTGGACTTCTCCAATCATGTTCAAGACTACTCATAAAATTAGGAGCTTTTAGTATAGGAGGACCATTTCCTACCTTTGCATAAGCTATAATCGTGTTATCTTTAGAGCTACAATATCTAATTTCCTGATCAATTTCAGTAAAACTCTGTGGTATTGAGCTGATATCATCCTTATTGTCAGAGACAATTATTTTATAAACTTCAATTTTTTGGCTTATATTTTTTAAATGCTGATTTCCTATATATTCAACATTTGTAATATTTAAACTTTTTATATTTTGAAAAATATCATGAGTTATAGATATACCTCCAGGATCAGCTATGGATTCTAGCCTGCTTGCAATATTTACTGTGTTGCCAAAAACGTCTCCATTGTCAATAACAACATCTCCTACATTTATCCCAAAACGATACCATATCCTTTCGTTCTTATTATGTATTCGCTCCATGTTATTAATTTCTGATTGAATCTCAATGCTACACTCAACAGCATTAACAGAGCTCTCAAAAGTTGCAATAAAACCATCTCCAGTGGTTTTAATTATATTGCCTTTATATTTATTAATTGATGGTTCAATGACTTTTACTAAATGTTGTTTTTGACGTTGTAAAATTTCAATCTCGTTACTTTCTATTAATCTAGAGAAACCAACCATATCTGCAGCCACTAACGCCAATAATTTTCTATCCAAATTGATCCCCATGCAGAATTTAAAATGTTTTTAATTTTTTATTAAACTATATAAATTTATTAGAATTTATATAAAAATAAAAAAGCATAAAATAATTAAGTAATTTCAATTATTATGTTAGATTAAAGTTGCCAGGGGTGCAAAATTTTTTGCTGAGATAAACCCTTTAAACCTGATCTGGTTAAAACCAGCGGAGGGAGTTGCTAATTTATTTTTAATCTTCACTATATTTTAAATAGTCTATTTTTAATTGAAAATTTTAAGCGTATTCCTTTGAAGGAATAAAAAAGTTTTTTAAAAAGAGGAAATCAAAATGTCTAATGAATTATCTAAAAGTGCATCAGAACTTTTAACAAAAATAAGAAAAAAAGCCCCACTAGTATGGAATTTTTCAAATTTTGTATCTATGGATATTGCCGCTAACGCCTTACTTTCAATCGGAGCATCTCCTGCAATGGCACATGCAAAAGAGGAGGCAAATGATTTTACTCAAATTTGCAAAGCAATAAATGGTGCCCTAACGATTAATATTGGAACTTTTGACCCTTATTGGCAAGAATGCGCATTGGAAGCAGCTAAACTTGCGAATGAAAATAATGTTCCTTGGGTTTTAGACCCTGTTGGTGCTGGAGCTAGTGAGTTCAGAAATAAAAATGTTAGAGAATTATTGGCATTAAAACCTACTATACTTAGAGGAAATGGATCAGAGATAATGGCCGTTGCAGGGATTGCAGGTGGTGGAAAAGGTGTGGATTCCACCTCTACATCAAACGATGCATTAGATGCTGCAAAATCAATAGCCAATCAAAATAAGATCATAGTGGCTGTAACAGGTGAGATTGATTATGTGACCAATGGTACAAACACATATGCAATTTCAGGTGGACATGAAATGATGACAAAAGTCACTGCCTCTGGTTGTGCACTTTCATGTCTAATAGGGGCTGCAATAGCAGTAGGAGAAGATAAATTGTTATCTACATCAGCGATTATTGGCATCTATGGACTTGCTGGAAAAATAGCAAGTGATAAAGCAAAAGGTCCAGGTAGTTTACGTGTTCATTTATTAGATAATCTAGCTAATTTAACACCTGCTGATGTTTTAGAAAATGTTAATATAGAAAATGTCTAATTACCGCACTTATTTTATTGCTGGACCAGAAAATATTCTTCCCAGCCATTTATTAGATGGTGAAAGTAATGAAGAAGCGCTAATTAGGATTGTTCGAGAATTAGCTAATTACGGACTTAGTGTTTTCCAATTAAGAGCAAAAACTATTTCAGAAGACAAACAGATTGATATCCTTAGGGATTTAAAAAAAACTCTGAAAAATACTCATACTCAAATTTGTATTAACGATAATGTTAATATAGCGTCCAAAGCTGGTAAATTTATTGATATTCTGCATCTAGGACAGTCTGATATGCAGCCAGAAAAGGCCAAGACATATATTAGAAAAGATATTAAAATAGGACTCTCAATCACTAAAGAAAGCCAAATCTTTAATATTCCTGATTGTGTAAATTATATTGGTGTAGGGCCAATCTATACAACAAACTCAAAAGATGATGCTGATAAACCGATAGGCGAAATAGTACTTAAACAAATCATACAAAAAGTAAATATCCCTGTTGTCGCAATTGGAGGAATTAATTTACAAAATGTAAGTAATCTAATGAGATTAGGTGTAGCAGGCATCGCAGTTATTTCGAATATACTAAATAATCAAAAACCACTAGATAACTTCCTAATGTTGAGAGAAAAAATAGAAAAGGACTAAATATTGAATATTTTAATAACTGGTGGAACAAGCGGGCTTGGTTACTATACTGCTTTAAAATTAGCTGAAGAGCATAATAATAAAATTTTACTCATTGGTAGTAACAGTCTCAAAGGTGTCAAAGCTGCAAAAAAAATACAAATAATTACCAGAAACAATAAAATCAGTTTTTTACAAGCAGATCTTTCATCAATCAAACAGATTTCATTACTGGCAAAAAAATTAATGTCAGAAAAATTTGACATTTTAATTAATAATGCTGGCGCACTTTATTTTTCAAGAATTGATACTATTGATAATATTGAAAAAACATTTGCCCTTAATCATTTGTCATATTTCGCACTAACCAATTTATTATTACAAAATAAAAATATTAAAAGTTGCGGAAGAATAATAAATGTAGCAAGTGGAGCACATAAAGGCGTTGATATAGATATAAATGATTTAGAAATGAAAAAAAATTATAACGGTTGGGTTGCTTATAAAAAATCTAAACTTTGCAATATACTTTTTACAAGAAAATTGAGTGAATTTACGTCAAATATGGACATAACCGTAAATTGTTTACATCCTGGATTTGTAAAAACTGAATTCGGCAAAAATAATATGGGATTTTTAGGGTTCGTCATAAAATTATTGATGAATATATTTGCTATCAAAGTAGAGGATGGTGCTAAAACAATTCTCCATTTAGTTAAGAGTAAAGATGTAAAAGCGATAACTGGTAAATATTTTTATAAAAGTAAGATCATAGAACCTTCATCATTTGCGCAAAACCCCAAAAGGGCTGATCAATTATGGGATGAAAGTATTAAAATTTTAAAAAATAAAGGTTTGACACTTAAGACCAAATAGTTCACATGTTAACTTATGAAAGTCAATAACAGTTCTCTTGTCTCGCCCGTTCTAATAGCTGGTTGTTTAATAATTATTATCACTTTTGGAATCAGAGGTAGTTTTGGTGTATTTCAAATACCTATTGAAAATGAATTTCAATGGCTAAGAGTAGAATTTTCTCTTGCAATAGCTATTCAAAACTTAGGCTGGGGCATAGGCGCACCTATATTTGGTGCCTTGGGGGAAAAGCTTGGCGACAGGAAAATGATCATAGTAGGTGCTTTATGCTATGTAACTGGTTTAATCCTATCTACCTTTGCACAAAATCCTCTCACTCATCAATTTTTAGAGTTAATAATAGGATTTGGGATTGCAGGTACTGGAATGGGAATGATACTTGCCGTCGTTGGAAGAGCTTCAAGCGAGAAAAACAGATCAATGGCCCTTGGAATTGTAACAGCTGCAGGATCAGTTGGACAAATGGTTGGAGCTCCTTTAGCTCAATTTCTTTTAGATTTATATGGATGGCAACAAGTTTTCATTATTTTTGCCTTTAGTATAGTTTTGGTTATGACAGTGGTTCCTTTGCTCAAAGAAACTCCAGTTTCTTCTAAAAAAGAAATAGAAGTTAGTTTAACAAAGGTTCTTGGCAATGCCTTTAAAGATCCAAATTTCTCAATGATTTTTTTAGGATTTTTTGCATGTGGATATCAACTCGCATTTGTGTCAGCTCACTTTCCTGCTATGGTAACAGAGATGTGTAGTGCAATATCTCCTTCTAGTCTTTTACATTATTTTGGAGTATCAACGACTTCTAGTCTAGGTGCATTAGCCATTGCTTTAATTGGGTTTAGTAATATTTTTGGGACAATATATGCAGGATGGTTAGGACAAAAATTTCCTAAAAAATATTTATTAGCAATAGTATATGCTCTTAGAACATTAATTGGGATCATATTTATAATATTACCAATTACCCCCACGACCGTAGTCTTCTTTTCATTTTTTATGGGATCTTTATGGTTAGCTACAGTTCCACTTACTAGTGGATTAATTGCTCATATATATGGACTTAGATATATGGGAACTCTTTATGGCCTTGTCTTTCTTTCTCACCAATTAGGAAGCTTTCTTGGTGTTTGGATGGGCGGTAAACTTTATGATGCAACCGGTGATTATACTCTTGTTTGGTGGATTGGTATAGGTGTGTCTGCTTTTTCAACTTTAGTTCATTTACCTATAAAAGAAAAAAAGCTGCAAACCGTTTAAAATTAGACAACATTTGCCACAATGCGAACACATTGTTTCCTTTTAGTTAACAATTATGTTTCATTTATATTAAATGTTTCCATTTTGGAAAGAATGAAATTCCATTTACATCTATTCTCTTTTAATTCATTCAGGCGTATATAATTAGCAACGAAGGAATAATCCTTCCTAATATTTAGAAAGAATAGATTAAGACAATGGAAAATACTTTTTTAGCAAAATTAAATAACTTTATCACTACATCTTTTAACAAGATTGCCGTATCTAGAACAAGAGAGGCTCTTATCAGCTTAGATGACAGAACATTAGCTGACATTGGATATACAAGACAGCAAGTATTAAATGGTGATTTCTTCAACGTAACTGATGTTATAGAATTCCCAGCAGGTAACCTAGGCGTAGACAAGACAGTTAAGCAAGACAACAAGATTGATGATAAGGAAGCTGCATAAAGATTTAAGGAATTAATATTCGTACCTCCTCCCATGAATATTAATTAAAGATGGTGACATAACTTAAAGCTCATACTCCTCCCCCAAGGTAGCTATTATGTCATCTCATATAACAAGGACGAAGGACCCCCATCCTTCGTCCTTTTTGTTTGATTATTTTAGAAATAAAAAATGACTAATTTAGAAAAATTTAATATGTTAAGTAATGCCTAATTTTCTAAAAAAATATTTAAAAATAGAAATTTCAAATACTCTTTTGGGAACTTTTCTGCTTATTTTAACTTATTTCTTTTTTTCAGTAATGGAGCTTACTGCAAAAGAGTTAGGTCAATTTTTTAACCCCTTTCAGATTGTGTTCGCAAGGTATTTATCACAATTAATAATTTTACTAATTATATTTAATAAAAAATCAAAAAGCTTTTTAAAAAGTGCTTTTCCAACTCTACAAGTATTAAGGGGTGTATTATTATTGGTAACAACCTGCTTTATGTTTTCTGGTTTAGCTTATTTACCTTTTGCTGAAAATATAGCAATTTATATGATTGGCCCGGTTATTACTACAATACTAGCTTTTTTTATCTTAAAAGAAAAAATATCTTTTGTTCAGGTTGTTATAGTCATCATTGGATTAATAGGAGCTCTTGTAATAGCTAACCCAAATAGTGAAACATTTAACTTTGCTATTATATTTCCTTTCTTAGCAGCACTTTGCTTCGCATTTTTTACTATATCTACTAAATTTTTAAATTCATCAGACTCAAATCAAACTACATTACTTTATACAGCAATAACAGGAACAATTTTATCCTTACCAGTGATTATTTATTTTTGGGAATGGCCTAATTTAAACCAAACAATTCTTATGTTTTGTTTAGGATTATTAGCAACTTTAGGTCATTTTTTATTCATAGAAGCTTTAAAAATTATCAATGCTTCTTTTGCAGCCCCATTTGTATATTTAACTGTATTGTTAGCGGCTTTCTGGGGTTATGTCTTATATGAAGAGGTTCCTCAAAATAACACCATTATTGGAGCTTTTCTCATTATAATTGCTGGGATAATTATCAGCAAATTAAAGCAAAAAAAATCTTGATAGATTTTTTTTTAAATTCTTTTTTGCCAGTTGCGATTTTAATCTTTGTTGGATTTGTAGCAGCAAAAAAATCATTTTTTAGTTACTCTGAAAGTCTGGCTATTATTAAATATGTAGGCCTCATAGCCGTGCCTGCAATTACTTTAAAAATGACCTTGTCAATTAATTTTTCTACTATCAATTGGCTTCTGATTTCAAACTATATAATTTCAGAAGTTACAATCTATTTGTTTGCAATGATAATATGTAAGTATCTATTTAAATTAAATTGGAGTGAATCTGTTATAATTGGTATGGCATCATCTTTTGCAAACCATTTATTGTTTGTTTACCCAATGGCTCTAAATGAATATGAAGCCAATTTAATAAATCCTATAATTGCAATAATTGGATTTGATGTGATATTTCTTGTAATTAATTTAATAATTTTAGATTGTATAAAATTTCAAAAATTAAGCTTGAAAACCATTTTTCTTAAACAATTTTCAAACATTCCATTGTTAGCATTTGTTATAGGCTTAATAATCATTTTTTTTGAAATTAAGTTACCTATAACAATTTCGAGATCTTTAGATTTTGTTTCAGAGTCTGCCGCACCTTGTGCTCTTTTTGCTGCAGGCATAATACTTTCTCAAAAATTAGAAAAAACACAAATTAAAATATCATATTTGATTGTTATTTTTAAGGTTGTCCTTCACCCAATACTTGCAATAATTTTAATATGGAATCTTAATAAAATTGATTTCTCTATATCTGAAACAACTATAATGGTTGCTTCTGCTCCTGTAGGTCTAATGGCATTAATTTTTTCAACTCAATATGGAGTTAATCCAAATCCCATTACAAGAGCCCTGCTAATTACAACAATATTATCAATAGTTACAATTCCTCTTGTAGGCACATTATCTTAAATAAATTATAAGCCTGCATTAAACTTAAAACCTATTTCTTCAAATTTTTTGGATAGGTTTGGTTCAATGTTTTCCATTTTTTCTGCAGCATAAGGAGTAAATGCTATATCATTCATATCGTGGACCCCTCCAGAAATAATAACTTGCAATAGACCTTCGTCATCGGCAATGTTTTTAAAAGACCTACAAACACCGGGAGGAATAGATATTGTATCATATTTATCTAATACCAATTCTTCTGAGCCATCATCATTCCATTTAATAAGAAATTTTCCTTCTAAAACCGTGAAAGTTTCAAAAGTAGCAACATGATTATGTAAACCTGGGCCTTGACCTGGAGGGCATTTTGCTAAGGTCATGGTTATACCCCCAGCACCAATTATAGGAGCACCCGAATTAATTGGCGTTTTACCTTCACTAGGATCTAAGCCAATTACAGAAAGAAGTTGTCTTGCGTACACAATATCTTTACCAGCTTGTGGAACTGTTTTATCAATTTGAATAGGTAAAGGCTCTAAGTTTAAATACTTAGAAACTCTTTTTTGCATAGTTGACTTTGATAATTTTAAGGTTTTCATATTTTTCACTCCCGTCAATATTTTCCATAATAAACAAAATGAAAAAAAACTAAATAAACTTTAAAAACTATAAGCACAAAAAAAAGGGCCAAAGGCCCTTTTCATGTATGTATTAAATTTTTTTATATAGACTGTAGATTAACTGCAGCTACTTTACCATTCTTACCAGTTTCTAGTTCAAAACTAATTTTGGCTCCATCATTTAATGTATTCATACCAGCAGCTTCAACTGCAGAAATATGTACGAAAACATCTTGAGATCCACCTTCTGGCTCTATAAAGCCAAAACCTTTATTTGGATTAAACCATTTAACTGTACCGTTAGGCATACTTAACTCCTTGTAATTAGCTTATTATTTAAGCATTGTTGTTCAATCAAAACACGCTAGACTAGATTGAACATTAAATGAGCAAGGAAGTCGATCGTATTAGTCAGAAATGCTGACTGCCTTCTTAGGCTAAGATAGTGTATATGATATATGCTAAATTAAGTTTTTTAGCAAATAAAAAAAAATTAGTGAATTCAACTTTCTTATTAACATTTAAATCAATAAAGATTTTTTAACAAAATCATATCAAGCTTTGCAAAGAATTTAAAAAATTACTCCTATCTTCTTTCGAAAAAATTTTGTTTTTTCCTTTTAAAAATGGATCAGACGATCTTAAATCAGCCATCAAATCTCTGGTTGCTAAGATATTACCAATATTATTAACTGTTAAAATATGACCGTTATGTTTGATTACTCTTGCACTTTTGTCTAAACATTTTGCAGCTAAAGGTATATCAGCGGTAACAACAATATCATCAGGCAAAATATTATTAAATATCCATTTGTCAGCCTCATCGGCGCCTTCAGAAACTATTACTAATTTTATTAATGAACTCTTAGATGGTCTAATACCTCCATTACATACCATGTAAGTTATTATATTATTTCTAATAGCAACTTTAGTTACTTCATCCTTAACTGGACATGCATCGGCATCAACATAAATTTTTTTCATAATCTTAAAATTTTACCTTTGATTACTGATGAAGGAATTAAATCTTTCAATCTCCTTTCCGCTTCTTCTTTAGATAAAGCTGGAACAACACAATTACCAAACATACTTTCAATCTCTAATGCAATGTCAGAATTGATTTCGTTTCGGAAAATATAACATATTTGGGGTAATGAAAATTGTATTTTCCAAATTGGAACTTTTCTTGGGTAACCTAAATACCTACTTACTCTAGATGCTTCTATTACAAGCCTCTCTTCTGTATTAATTTTTTCACCTAAATTCAAAGAATTAAACCTAATTTATTAATGAATCATTTTATTTTACAATTATTATAATATAGTTGATAAATTAACTAATAACATAATTATAGTAAGGATTTTAAATGCTTTTAGACGTTAGAACTTATAAATGCAAGCCTGGAACAATTAAGGCCCATTTAAAATTATATAGTGAAAAAGGAAAACCTGCACAATCCAAACATTTAGGGCAACCACTACTTTTTGCCACTACAGAAACTGGTAATCCCAATGAATACACTCATGTTTGGGTATATAAAAATGCTGATGATAGAGAAAAGAAAAGAGCTGCGATGTGGGCTGATGAAGACTGGATTAATTATACTCAAGAAAGTGCTAAACTTGGTGCTTTAGAAGCCCAAGAGAACAAATTACTAAAGCCAGTAGATTTTTATGATTTAAAAATCTAATATAAATTTATGCAGGCTTTGCATCCCTATCTAGAAACTCATCTCTTCTAGATAGATAAAACGAATAACTTTCAGGTAAATAATCTTTTGAGTTTTCTAACCCAAAATGAGTTGCTGCTTTGTAAACCCACTGTGTATCTGCAAGTAACTCTCTACCTATTGCTACTAAATCTGCTCTATTTTTCATAATAATATCATTGGCTTGTTCAGGATTAATAATTGCGCCTACAGCCATAGAACTTATTTCAGCTTCTTTCTTAATCTTTTCAGAGTATGGTACTTGGAAGCCAGGAATAATTTTTGATTTAGTGAGAACCGGAGAGCCTGTTATACCACCTGAAGAACAATCAATAACATCTATCCCTGACTGTTTTAGTGCTATGGCTAACCTGACATTATCTTCTAAAGTAGCTCCTTCACCAGGAGCATCTATAGATGAAAGTCTATAGAAAATTGGCTTATCGTCTGGCCAAACAGATTTAATATCAGCGATAATTTCCAATGCAAATCTAATCCTATTTTCAAAAGATCCGCCATATTCGTCATTTCTTTGGTTGGAAATAGGAGAAAAAAATGAATGCAAAAGATAACCATGCGCGCCGTGGATTTCTATCATATCAAAACCTGCTTTGTCTGCTCTTTGAGCAGCAAGTCTAAACTCATTTCTTACTTTATTAATATCTTCTTTAGTCATTTCTTTAGGGACTGGAGATTTGTCATTAATAGGAATAGCACTAGGCCCTATAGTTTGCCATGCCGGTTCGATAGTATCTTCATTTGTTATAGGAGATGCTCCATCCCAAGGCCTTAGAAAACTTGCTTTTCTTCCAGCATGAGCAAGCTGAATGCCACTTACACAATTATAATCTTTAAAAGTTTTAGTGATTTTTGACAAACCCTCAATATGATTGTCACTCCAAATACCTGTACACCCGTGACCTATTCTACCTTCAGGAGACACGCCAGTTGCTTCAATAAAAGCACCACCTAGTCCTGAAAAAGCAAACCTTGAGTAATGCTGCAAGTGCCACTCACTTATCATGCCATCCTTAGCTTTATACTGACACATTGGAGATAGAACTATTCTATTTCTTAGTGTTTTAGATTTTATCTTAAAAGGCGAAAACAATGGCACTTGGTTCATTTGTGAGATCCTTAAAATGTAATTAATTATTATATAAAAGATTTGAGTGTTTTTGATCTTTGGGTTGCTGATTGCATCATAAATGAAAGGTCTGAACCTGACAATATGAACTTCATTCCCATTTTTATATATTCAGACATAAGCTCTTCATTATAAACACCTCCCATGCCTGGTGTTTTCCCATATTTTTTACATGTTTCTATCACCTTAGCATAAGCTTCTTTTACTTTTGAATTAGAGTAATCACCTGGAATGCCCATTTCCATACATAAATCATTTGTACCAATTAATATTACATCAATACCATCTATAGCCGCTATGCTATCAACATTTGCAATAGCTTCAGGACTCTCCAACATTATTACAATCAACATATTCTTATTAATAACGTTTGCAACATCAGCTATAGGTGTTTGTTTAAAATCTAATTGAGGTAAAACCCCTGTCATTGATCTATGACCTTTAGGTGGGTAAAGGCAATACGAAACAAGTTTCTTTGCTGTTTCAGCGTCATCTACATGTGGAAAAACAATTCCCATCGCTCCACAATCTAAAACTCTTGTAGCATGATGATGTGCAAAATCTGGCACTCGTACAATTGGAGTTATCCCTGCATCTTGAGCAGCAACAGAGATTTGGGAAGCAACGTCAATATCCATACTATTGTGTTCCATATCTATAAACAACCAATCATAACCGCAAGTGGCCATAATTTTCCCAATATCAACAGTTCTAGTCTGTCTAAGTCCTACCCCGAGACATAATTCATTTTTTAAAATTTTTTCTTTTGCCAAGTTTTTCATCAATTTTTACCTATAAACTAAATAATGATCTTTTATTATTAAGTTATAAAAAAATATTTGCAAAAGTATATTTTTAAAAAAATACATGTATAGTATATAAATAAATCTTATTTATAATTTATATACCTTGGGGGAGGTCAAAAAATTAATAAAGATAATAATAATTCTTTTCCTGAAACAAGCCAATCTGTTCCTATTGCAATGTTAAGAGCAAGAGAGTCCATGATGGTGTCAATTCGACCTGTATTAACCAAACATGGCTTCACGGAACAGCAATGGAGAGTGTTAAGAGTTTTAGGAGAAAAAGGATGCTGTGATGCTGGACAAGTTGCATTTGATGCTTGCATTCTAGCTCCTAGTCTATCAAGAATAATAAGCAAACTTGAAAAAGAAGGATTTATTGAAAAGATTATTGACCCTGATGATGGGCGCCGCATCAACCTTAAATTAACCAAACTAGGTGATACTACCCTCAAAAAAGTGGTGCCTGATATGGATTTGGTTTATAAGGCTATCCAAAAACGGTACGGAGAAGATAGACTTAAGAACCTTCTAGAATTACTTGGTGAAATAAGCCAGTCTAGAGGAAGGTAAACAAATTTCAAAAAGATAGTTCAAATTTTTTAGAAATCTCTTTCAAAGTATGGACTGTCTCTTTACTTAGGTAAACACCTTCCTCAATAGATTTTTTTCTTTTATTTAGGGCGTTTTGACCAGGCATTCTGACTTTATTTTTTTTGTCTACAGGTGGATTTTTTAAACATTGCTCTGTAAGAAAACTCATCTCTTCTTTAAACGCCTCCAAGCCAGAAAAGGCTTCTGGATCGATGACTTGTATAAAGGTAGACAGATTCATAGACTTAGGTTTCTTGCTTCTTCCTGATCCAGACAAACCCTGTGATAATGCCTCTATCCCAAGGGCAAGACCAAAACCCTTATGCCCATATTCTAAACCTCCTAATGGCATAACTGTTCCATTTTTTTCTTGAACCTCAAGTGGATCATTAGTTGGGAAACCATCAGATGTTAATAAACAATTAAATGAAAATAGTTCGTTTTTAGTAATTTTATCAGCAATCATATTATTAGTAGTAATAGACGCGCTAATATCAATTATTACTGGATCGTTATTAGTTGGGTATGCAATAGCCATAGGGTCAGGTGTGAGCAAAGGCTTAGTACCTCCATAAGGAGCAACTGTAGCAGATGAGGGTACAGAACTTTTAATTATGGGAACTAAACCTTGATTAACAATAGGAAGCATATAAGCAGCTAATGCACCATTGTGATGACTATTTTTTATAAGAACCGTTGAAGTACCATAAATTTTAGCTCTCTCTGCTGCAAGTCGAAGCGATTTTTTTGTCAACCATATTCCAGGTAAATATTTACCATCTATTGTTAAACAACTTCCTGTATCTTTAACTATTTCTTCATTGCCTTTAATAGACATATTGCCAATTTCAACATCTTTTATATATAACGGTAATAGTCTGACACCGTGTGTAGAATGTCCCATCATATCTGCTTCAATTAAAATATCTGAAGTGTCAGCAGCTTTTTCTTCATCCATGCCCATTTTAACAAAAACAGATGTACAGAATTTCATAAGTTGTGTTTGTGTATACATTTTAACCTTTTAGTTTTAGGACATTTTTCTAAAAAACTAATGAGTATTTATGATTATCATTTTAATTGGTTACATAAATACCTTGTTATAGATGCGTTAGCAGCCAGTATAAATGATAAAACATTATTATCTAAAAAGAAAATGTCTTGAATATGTGTCCAGGGTTCGTTTTTGTCAAAGGCATATGCTTTGCCAGTACCTAAATCCAATATTTCATATTTTGATCTATTTACTAAAAAATAACCAGATTTTAAACCTTCTCCGTCTTGAATAGTAATTTCAACTGGTTTTTCTTCGCCAGTAATTTTGAAAACTTGAATTCCATTTGATCGAACAGCCGCAGCACTTTTGGGTTTACAAGTATATTTTGTCTCTTTTGCAAAACTAGGAGATGAAAGTAAAATGATTGATAATATAATAGACAAATATCTTAAAATAATCATTAGTTTTCCTTATTTCTTAAATTTTAAATTATTATATTCTAATAAATCTTTTTTTGCATTTTTTGAAATGTTAATTTTCTTTTCTGCAATAAATTTTTCATGATTATCCTCCACTTTCTTTAGGTCATAAAGATAATTAACCATAAGGCCTGCGGAAAAATTCAAACCATTTTTTGAAGTATCCGCTAAAAAATTGATCTGCTCTAACGAAGCACCATTTCCTAGATGAAACCTTGCAACGGGGTCGTTTGGCAAGCCATCTGAACGATCGGATTTTAAAAAATAGTTGCTAATGAAATTCATTAATTCCGGCTTTACCTTTAAAAATTGTTGTGGCTTGTTAAAATTTTCGATTAATTTATCAAACCTCTGATCTTTATTTTTAATCCATGATCTTAATCCAGGAACAGGCGATAAGGTTACAAATTTTCTTAGATTTGGTAATTCAAGTTTCAAATCATTGGCAACCTGCTTAATTAAAAAATTACCGAAAGAAATGCCCATGAGTCCTTTTTGACAATTAGATATTGAATAAAATACAGCAACACTAGCATCCTCAGGTTCAAGAGTGTCTCTTTGTTCCAGGAGAATATCTTGGATTTTTCCTGGAACTTCTTTCATGAGAGCAACTTCAACAAAAATAATTGGTTCATCCTGCATTGCCGGATGAAAAAAAGCAAAACACTTTCTATCCTTTGGGGCTAAACGCGCCCTCAACTCATCCCAGGAGTTGATTTGATGAACAGCCTCATAGGCTATAATTTTTTCTAGTATATGTGCTGGTGTTTCCCAATTAATTGGTCTTAAAATCAAAAAACCTCTATTAAACCAGTTTTTAAATAAGTAAACTAGATCATAGTCAACAGACTTAAGTTCAGGAT
>Ga0181598_1003076_pt1 | contig 14699 bp, 8 predicted proteins | sample 041ome_4_FD_153295 | JGI IMG/M metagenome (GOLD analysis project Ga0181598, IMG submission 153295) | Coastal salt marsh microbial communities from the Groves Creek Marsh, Skidaway Island, Georgia - 041404US metaG (spades assembly) | ecosystem: Environmental > Aquatic > Marine > Intertidal zone >... | reverse complement strand
AGAAGAAGACAGAGAAGAAGAAGAAGAAGAAGAAGATGATGATGAAGAATCTTTTTTCTTCTTCTTCTTCTTTTTGTGTTCCCCCATTAGCAAAACATCAGCGAGAGGATGGATGCGATTCCCCTAATAAAAATAATAACGAACTTCTTCTTTTGTGGTGATGCGCCGGGAAAAAAACACAAAATATATTCCTCAGAAGCGCGCGCGCACTCTCCGTGCAACACGCACACGCATAAATAAGAAGAACAAAATCACGACGATATGAGAAGAAAGAACACGGCGATTCTTCTGTTCCACCACCTCGGAAGAAGAAGAGGAGGAGGAGGAAGACGAGCGGACCTTTTTGCACACGCATCTTCTTCTTCTTCTTTTCGTCGTCGCCACGGCATCGTCACTACTCCGCAGAGCGGAGAAGAAGAAGAAGACAACGACAACAACAACCCCTACTTGGAGTTCTTGCGCACTCGCGACATTAAAACAGAAGAAGATGGAAAGACGATATCGAAACTGGTGAAAACGCTCGACGCGTTGAAGTACGCGATGATTTCCCCGGAAACGAAAGTCGGGATGTTTCCTTTGCTGATGCCGTTGGGCGTTTCCCCGTTCGATGGGAACGCGATTGGTTTTTTATTGGAACCTTCGCTCGTCGTTCACTCCGCGGCGCCGGCGGCGGGAGGAACACGCGAGAGAAAGGAAATAATTTCTCTCGGGCCGATCGTGAAATCGAAAACGAATCAGAAACAGCTCGAGTTCGTTTCAAAAGACGCGACGACGTTTTTACGCCGGGTTTTACTGGAAGAAGAGGTGAACGCCGTGAACAGAGGAGGTTTGATGCCGGTGAGAGATTCGATTTTACGGTCGAGCTCTTCGTCGAGCGGATCGTCGTCGTCAAACGCAGAACACGCGGAGCACGATCGAGAGACGTTGGCGAGATTGGCGGCGAGTAAACACATGCTGAACGCGTACATGACGCAGAAGATTGGCTCGTTTCCGGATATCATTGAGAATTTGATCGCGAGACACGAATTCGTGAAGAAGGATGAAACGAGCGCGTTGGTCGCGTGCGAGTTTTACATCAACAGAGAGGAATTTACGAATAAATGGGCGAGACCGTACGCGATTAACGCGAGGACTTTGAGACGGTTTGAAAATAGAGAAAGCGAAGCGAGGGATGCGGCGAGGATAGCTTTGAGCGTAGCGCCGTGGTTCACCGTTGGTGGTGGGTATAGTGGCGGTGAAAGTCGTGGTAGTAATCTCAATGATAGCGGAGAAGAAGAGAACGCGATACTCCCGTCGTTGACTGGAGCAACTTTAGAGGATATGAAAAAGTTAGTCAACATGGAAACTATGGACGCGAAATCGGCCAAGGACTTATTAGAAGGCGTAGGCACTGAGATAGCGAAAGAACACGAGAAAAACGCGCCGGAGATGAGCGAGGAGGGGAAAGCGTTGAAGAGATGTTTTGATATTCTCGATTACGTGAGTTGGGGCAACGAGAAAGGGTACGAGAGTTGGGACAGCATTCGAGAAGAGTTGAGCGAATCGTACGAAAAAGCTGGAATGAAAAGGTTCGCGGAGTTGGTGAAGCCAGGGTGAGATTTGATGAATTGATATTATAGAGAGTATATAGAGCTATTAGAGTCAATCTGTGTTGTAAATTATATGCTATTAGCGCGCGCATGCATTTTGTTTTACATTTCTGTGGTTTCTACTTTAGTATGGTTACTCACTGTTGTTGTTGATGTTGTTTCAACAACTCCTCGATGTCTTGCGCGGTCAATTTACTCGCCTCTTTACTGTCCACGGGTAAAATTGTTCCTTCGTTGCGGCGATTCTCGATGACTTTCATGACGTTCTTCTCAATCGTATCTTTTAAGACAAAACGATGGATGACCGTTGACTTCGTTTGACCGATTCTATCGATTCTTTTTATCGCCTGCGACTCGGCGGAAATATCTAGCGATGGTTCAAGCAAAATCACGTGGTTTGCGCACGTTAAATTGAGCCCAGCTCCGGCTCTTTTCAACGGCAACAGTAAACAGTTAACTGGATGCGAGTCGCTGTCGACAAAATCTTTGACACACTCGGCAAATCTACTGCCTGCACGTTTTGTTTTGTGCGATGAGCTCGTAGCAGATGTTGGAACAATAGAATTGACGGAGTTCATTTTCAACGCGTGGTCAACAATCATCAAAACATCCTCCCATTCGCTGAAGATTAGAACTTTCAAGTTCGTGTCAAACTTTGCGAGATGCTTCACGCGACGAACCACCGCATCGATTTTTGTACCCCACGCGCCTTCAATTTTGATACCGCTTTCATCTCTCGCGTGTGTTTCGGGTGCGCCTAAAGTTTCGAGCATTTTCGAAACGTCTGCGCCGAAACGCGAAAGATGTAAACTCTCTTCTGCTTTTTTCCGTAGTCTCTCTTCTCGTTTCTTTTGCGCCTCCTCGACGTTATCGCGAACATCTTTATCTTGTGACTTCCAAGTTACGTAGGAAATTTCTTTGGTCGCGCACTCCTGGCGGCAGGTTGGGCATTTCCCGCGTTTGTTGTCGTTGTTATGATTGTGTCTCTCCGGGAGTGGCGACAACGACTGTAAAAACTGATTCTTCTTGGAAACCATATTGGATGGTCGACCGTAATACGCAAAGGAACACTTGACGCATAATTCGTGACCGCACGGTAAAATTGCAAGTTCTGCGCCATGCAAATTGATTTCTTCATCGTCGTCGTCGTCGTCGTCTTCATCCTCTTTGTCATTTCCAGCGGCGTTCATTTTTCTCAACGCGTTCTTACGAATTGCAGCATTCTTCGATTTTGTCTCGTCGAATGTCTCTAAGCACAACGGGCAGTCGAATTTCTTGCGCTCGTTCTTGTTCTTCTGCTTTAGCGTTTGCAAATATCGCAGTTGGCCGAATGTTTGCTTCATTTCGTATTCGTGCGTGACTTTCTCTTCGCTGTGTTGTTTGAGCAAATTTGGAACTTCGACTGGATACACGATCGATGCGCGCAAGTACTCCGGTAATTGGTCTTGTCCGTCGATGCGAACCATTTCGTTTGGTGTGCGCAAACGTATGCGGGTCGTAGACATACTTAATTCATCGAGAGCGTACATCTTTTCGCGCTGATAATGCATCAATGCGCGTATCTTCGTAAACTCCTTTCGAATTTCTTCGATGACTTCTATGTGCGTTTTCGCATAGGATTCCACCTCGAGTGCTCCTTTGACCTCACTTTTCAGCGCTTTTAGAGTTTTTTCCGCGCACGACGGCGCGGTGACGTCGTAATAAATGCGCCTGTCCTCATCTTTAACGTTTCTCGTCGACGACTTTACTTTTGCTTTATCATTTCTCGCCGCATCTCTTCCGACGCCGAACAGAACGCTCTGTAATTTATTGAAATTTGCATCGCATTTACACACCGCGCATTTCACCCCAACGACCGCGAATTCCATTCCTTTTCTGCACACCGAGCACGAGGCGAATTCAATCACGTCTTGTCTGTCCGCGGCTTCTACAATTTTTGTTACTCGATCGGCATCCGCTACGGCTTCGTTGCGGCATTCAAATAGGCGATCTATGTCTCTTTGCATGACCATTTTCAGTGCCGCGACGGTGTTCCAATCTGCTTTGCTACTTTGCCAGCGGTTGTCGAACTGAGAGAGCAGTTTGTCAACGAACGCGTCTGACGTGTACGACAAAGCTTCCATCCACCAAAATTCATTCCGGCTGAGACTTTTAATTTTCTTATCGATAAGTTTTCGCGATTTTTCGAAATCGCTCGCGGCGATGGATATGTTTCCACCGACTCGCTCGGCTAAATATTTCGTCTTTTCGGTCTCGGCGTCGCTGAGTAATTGCGCATCTCGAAGCGTTCGAGGTATTTGTATGTCTTTGTTTTTATCCACCACTTGCAAAGCTTCGGCTAAATTGTGCAAAGCGTGTAACCTTTGGAAACTGTCGAGTCGAACGCCATTGATTTTTGCATTTGCATCGAGTCGTAAAACGTCGCGATAACATTCAACGACACCTACGAGATCGTTTTGCGTCCACTTTAACCCAGCGATGGCGTTGATTGAAAACGCGACGAGCCGTTGCGCTTCCTCTGCTTCAACTCTCGCTTTATCGACCAACCTGTCGTGGATTTCTTCCATAGAAAGAACTTTGTTCTTTTGTTTCTCGTCGGCTTTCTTTGATTGATCGCCTCCGACAACGAGCTCAGCTGCAATATTTTTTAGTCGTTTCCATTTGCCGATACCGTACGAGCCAACCTGAGGGTGATCGCATGCTTGCCTCAGTCTTAGTAAAGGTAGGACGATAGAAGTCACATCCTGCCTCGATAACTCTAAGTCTACTTCATCGTTACTATTACTGTTATTATTATTATTATTATTTCTTGAACGCTTTACTCTGTCGTAGGCATTTCGCGCTTCCGCCGCGCAGTTTTTGTGCTGTTTTTCATAGAAATGTTTTTCGATGGGTGAAAACTCTAATTCAGTAACGCACTCGTTCTGCGGCGGTAAATCGAGTTCGTCGACAACGTCTTCTCTCGAGTTGCGCCACATTATTGGTTTGAGACTCTCAGTGAGCACAAACTCGCCGTATCTCGCGTACCCCGTTCTCATCGCGATGCTGATTATTTTATGCCACCAGTTATGGGAGGTTGTAAAGTTCATCTCGTGACCGAACGGACGCGCTCTCAAGAATTTAAACAAACCGAACGCATCGTCCATGTGCGATTTTTCAGACGAAAGCGGTGTTCCCGTCACGCACCAACGATTTATTGCGGGTATTCTCTCCATCATCTGCGAAGGGGCCGACGCTCCTCCGCCTACCATCTGGGCTTCGTCCATAATCACACGCCACCAAGTTAACTTTGTCAACGGCGGGGGAATGTGAGGATACCTTCGCGTTGCGTTTCTTCGGGCACGCAGTGCGCCATCGTTCACATCTGCATTTGTCGCGTAATCTAAATTGATTTCAGCCCGCAACACATCGTAGGTCGTGATCACAATGTCACATTCGGCTAATTTATGAGAGGTGATGACTTCCTTCGCGTGCACGGCTCTACTACCCAAGCTCGCGGTCTGCGGCTGTCCTTCGTACACTAAAATATCAAACTTGTCGTCTTTATTACTTTCGTCTTCGTCTTTGCGGACGTGTTTCAAAACCTCGTCTCGCCACTGTTGCAAAATCGTCGACGGGACGACGATGAGCGTAGTTTTCGAAACGCCCGGGATTTTCTCCCCGGCTTTCGCGGCGTGGCAATGCGGACATATGAAATCCGGCGCCTCTGTGCAGTTTTGCTTAATACCGACGCAATACGCGTGCGACCATTTGTTACAAAGTTCGCACGACACCCAAAGACCTTGATACTCTGGATCGTCTTCCATTGCACCGCACACGCATCGCACTTCAACTTCCTCGACTTCGTCTTCGGTTTTCTCTTCGTCTTCTTCTTCTACTTTTGTCGTAAAGCCCATACCAGCTCGATTCGTAATCACGGGTTCTTCTTTCTCTTTCTCCTCTTCCACGAGCCGTTGCGATCCTTGTCGTTCGTCGTTTTCTTTTCCCTCTTCATCTTTTACCATCGCTAAAACTTCTTTCTCGTCTTTCGGTTTCTTGTGCGCCAAACACAACATCAACAATTCAACTGTTTTACCTAATCCCATTTCTTCCGCTAACACGCCTCCGCGAACGCCGTCATCTTCCAACGCCATCGACTTTGCCACGTTGTACATCCATAAATCTACTTCTTCGTATTTCTTATCCAACGCTGTTGAGATTGTCGACGTTGCTCCGGCCTCCTTACCTCCTTTCTTCATCGTCCTTGTAAACATCTCGCGCAACGCGTTCACCTGTTCTTCTCTCTTAAATTTTACCATCTTCTCGACGTCCGCGTTCGATTTCTTCCCATTTTCCCACCCAAATGGTGCGTTCGGTGCTCTCTCTCTCCCCATCATCCACCCAACCGCTCGTCGCTGATACGGTCGCAAAGTTGGTCGCAACATGCGCGCTTCGCCTAAATATTCTGGCGCTTTTGCGTTGTCTGGTTTGCACGCTTTTAATATTCGATGAATGTTGATATTTTTCGCCTTGAAGTATTGCCGCTCGTATCTGTTCTCTTCGTCACCATCATCATCGTCTTCTTCTTCTTTCTCTTCTTCTTCTTCTTCTTCTTCTTCTTCTTCTTCGCTGATAAACATATCGTCTTCCTCTTCTTCTTCTTCTTCTTCTTCCTCATTCCCCTCTTCGAAACGCGTCGTCGTCGCTCGTAACATTTTCGTCATCGCGCCTCTCCGTTCTTCTTCTTCGACTCTTTGCACGACCATCGGTTCCGGCCCGTCGTCTTTTCCTCTCTTTCGAGGAGGCGCCGACGAAGCTTTTTTCCTTCTCCTTCTCGAAGAAGAAGAAGGAGGGAGAGGAGGAGGAGGAGGCATGATGACTTCTCTCTCTCTCTCTGATTTGCGCGAATAGTCAAATGCTCGTTTTTATTCAGATTTTCGTGTGTCGATTTTCTTCACACAAACGCACTCTTAAAAGTGCTTCTTCATCGCATTACCTAATAACACACACATAATAACAAAAACCTTCATCTTCTTGAGTTTCGATGAAAGCAGCGACAGCGATAGCAACGACGATGTCCTCGTCTCAAGTGCCGTCGTCGTCGTCGTCGAAGACGAGAATCGCCGACGTGTCCGTCTCGCCTCCGTCTCGAGGCGCGTTTTTATTCACGAATAAATTCTCGCAAGAAACGAAAAGCGCGTTGAGAGATTGTCAAACCGGTGTTGTTCACATCAACGTGTTACCTTCGTCTTCTTCTTCTCGCAACACCGCGCTGACGATTAACGAAAACTGCGACCCTTCTGTGCGAACGGACTTGATGAGAGCGTTCGAGGAAATTGATTTCAACGCGACTGTCGTGAAGAGACACCTTAGTGTACCTGTCTTGGGCGGTGGCTTAGCGTTCGGGACGTGGCAGGGATTGTATTTGTGTCAGTTTGACGATGGGAAAAACAGTTCTGGTGGCATCGGCATCCGAGCGACGGTGAAAGCGAGCGAGTTTCATAAATCGAAAAGAGGCGAATTCGTGGCGCCGAAGAGAGGATGTCACGATGCGACGGAGCGCGTTCAGACGTGCGTGGATATTACGGACGTCAAAATGGGCATCCTCAACGTGTTGATTAAGCACACGAGCGCTTCGTTCACAATCAACGACAAGACGCGAGCGGAGGAGCTTGAAAATGGATTGAACGCGTTAGTTCCGGAATCGTGGAACGATACATTTTTAGAACACACGATGGAGGGTCCAGACGATTGTCCCGCGCACATCAAAGCTACGATTTTAGGGGAGACTATGAACGTGCCTATTCGAGATGGAAAATTGGCTCTATCGGAGAAAGAACAAATTTTAGTTTGCGAGCATCGAAATGTAGGAGGCTACGGTGGCGGGTTCAGACGTGAATTCATCGCGAGCGTGAACGAGGCGAAAGCGCAAGAGGTTGTGCGATTTAAAAGAATAAACAAGGAGAAACTGATAAACGTCTCAGAAGCCGTTCGCGATTTCGTGACGAAGGCTCAACAAAAAAAGGAAAGTGAAACGATCGAGTTAGTTCACGTGTTCTCTCCGAAAGGCGGCGTGTTTCAAAGTGTCGCCAACGAGGCCGAAGCATTCATCGAGCACATAGAAAGCAAAGTTTGTTCAAACGAGGTGTTGAAATCCTCCGTCATCGGTGCTTCCGAAATGCTCGTATGCGACGGGCGAGAAATGTTCGCAAAAGACGAAGGTTGCTTGGAGTGTTTCGTCGTCGTCGGAAACGAAGAAGAAGTCGAAGTTGTTTTCACGGCGCTTTAAATCAGAACGTTGTATAAAAAATAAACATGTAGTCTTAGATGCGCACGCGTTTGCAATGCGACCATTCATATTAAATACCTCCTCCTCTCTCTCTCTCTGTCTCTCTCTTTGCATTCATTTCATTCTCACGCACTTGAAAAGAAAATTCAATTCGTCCCGTAATAATTTTTATTCCTGTTCACCTTCCAATTCTTCGGTCTCGGCGCGAAATTCTTCGCGTTCGGCACAAACTTCGAATGCTCCTCGTCCAATCGCACCTCCCAGTTCTTTGCGTTCCCGCAAATGTTCCCGTTCTCCGGTATCGAACACGGCGTCGCTTTCGCTTGATTTTCAAACATCACATCCACCGGTTTTTTCATGTGCCAGTGGCCTTTGGCGCCCCAACATTTATCCGAAGATGGAACGTACGGTTCGTCTGGATTGTGAATTCCCGGCGTTGGTGGCATTCTGTGATTAAATTATTACGCTTTTATCTCTTTGTTTGTGTGTGTGTGTCTTATAACGAGCGCTCGCCGCGCGTCAACGACAAAAGATACGATGATGCGTTTTGTGCTTTACTTTTGTTGATTTATTTTTTTGATCGAAAAAAAAATGCGTTTTCGACGAAAAAGAGAAAAGAAAGAGAAGTTTTTATTGATGCTTTTTCTCCTCGTCGTCGTCGTCGTCGTCGTCGCGTGTTTTATCCAAAAACACATCAAAAAAAAAAGTCATCGCCCCACCACTCTGCACATAAATCTATCCCCCGGAGGAGAAAAGATAAAAAGCACGCACACGCGCAAATACCCGCGTTGGTTTTTGAGAGGAGCGTTACTCTCTTCTTCTTCGTTCTCTCTTTCAAAGCGCGTTTTTTCAGTGAATAAAAGAAATAGAGAGAGAGAGCTTTTTTGATGCAACATTCAGCGAACGGGAGGAGATTCACCACGCGAACCACGTCGACGAAGACGACGGTGGCGGCACGAGAGACGAAGAGTAGAACCGCTTCCTCTCGTTATTCCCCCACACAAAGAAGAAGAATGATGATGACGATGACGAGAACGAACGTTACCGTCGCGGCGAGAAAGATGATCGCGTCGTCGGCGGCGTCGACGGCGTCGTCGTCTCGCGTCTCGTTCGCCAAAACCGCTTTCTTCTCTTCGTCTTCATCTTCTTCTTCTTCGTCCGCGCTGTTTAGCGGTCGAAGCGTTGTTGGTGGTAGTTGTGGGTCTCTCTTCATTCGCGCGAGAGGCACGGCAACGACGATAAGAAATCCGTTCCGTGCGTACGCCGCCGCGTCCTCGACATCCACGGAAGAGAAGACCTCCTCCAGCAGAGCAGCAGCGAGTGGTGGTGGGAGTGGAGGCGGGGGGTATCCGTTCGCAGAAATCGAAAAGAAGTGGCAAAAGAGTTGGCTCGAAAACAAGACGTTCCAAACGCCTTCGTTGAACTCTGGCTTGGACCAATCGAAGCCGAAATTCTACGCGTTGGATATGTTTCCGTACCCGAGTGGAGCTGGATTACACGTCGGCCACCCGGAAGGGTACACGGCCACGGATATCGTGGCGAGGTATAAACGGATGAAAGGGTACAACGTGTTGCACCCGATGGGATGGGACGCGTTCGGTTTACCCGCGGAGCAATACGCCATCGAAACTGGGACACATCCGAAAGAGACGACGGCGAAAAACGTGAACAGATTCCGAGAGCAGTTACAATCGTTGGGGTTCAGTTACGATTGGGACCGCGAGGTAGCCACGTGCGATTCCACGTATTATAAATGGACGCAGTGGATATTTATTCAGCTGATGAAGCAAGGCTTGGCGTATCAAGCGGAAGTACCGGTGAATTGGTGCCCAGCGTTGGGGACGGTATTGGCGAACGAGGAAGTCATCGACGGATTATCCGAACGAGGCAACCATCCGGTTATTCGTAAACCGATGAAACAGTGGATGTTGAAAATTACAAAGTTTGCCGATCGACTGTTGGAAGATTTGGACGATTTAGATTGGCCAGAGTCCATCAAGGAAATGCAACGCAACTGGATCGGCAGAAGCGAAGGCGCGCAGTTGAAGTTTTCCGTTTCGGAAGACGATTCCTCGTTTTTGGAGGTGTATACGACGAGACCGGATACGTTATACGGTGCGACGTACTTAGTCGTTGCACCGGAACACCCGATGTTGGACCAGCTGACGACTGCGGAAAATAAAGACGTCGTCCAAAAATATGTCAAAGACGCGGCGAACAAATCGGATTTGGAACGAACGGAATTGCAAAAGACGAAAAGTGGTGTCTTTTTAGGCACATACGCGACGCACCCGTTGACCGGGGAGAAAAACGTGCCCATTTGGGTCGCTGATTACGTCTTGGGGTCGTACGGCACCGGAAGTATCATGGCGGTTCCGGCGCACGATCAGAGAGATTTCGAGTTCGCAAAGACGTTTGATTTACCCATCGTACCGGTCGTTCAACCGAGCAAAGATCACGATTTTGACAAAGAGGCGTATTCGGGTAGCGGTAAAATGATCAACTCTGGCGAGTGCGATGGAATGGACGTCACGCAGTGCGCGGATGTCATCATCAAGAAACTCGGCGATAAGAACATGGGCGAAAGAAAAATCAACTACAAGTTAAGAGACTGGCTCTTTGCGAGGCAAAGATATTGGGGCGAACCGTTTCCAGTCGTGTACGACGACGAAAACCCGGACGTGGCTATTCCAATTTCCGAAAGCGATTTACCGTTGGTGTTGCCGCCTACGGATAACTTCAAGCCGTCCGGTTCAGGTGAAGGTCCTTTGGCGAACGTCACCGATTGGGTAAAAACGACCGTTCCGGGGCACCCGGATAAATCGGCGACGAGAGAAACAAACACCATGCCGCAATGGGCTGGATCGTGCTGGTACTATTTACGATTCATTGACCCTACGAACGAAAACGCGTTGATAGACAAATCTTTAGAAAAATATTGGATGCCGGTTGATTTATACGTCGGGGGTGCCGAACACGCGGTGCTGCACTTGTTGTACGCCCGATTTTGGCACAAAGTTTTGTACGACATCGGCGTCGTCACGACGAAAGAACCGTTCCAGAAATTGGTCTCGCAAGGTATGATTTTAGGCGAAGTGGAATACACCGCTTTTGTGGACGAGAAATCCGGCGCATACGTCTCTGCCGGGTCGAAGGAAGCCCAAAATGCAATCGCGACGAAAGTAGACAGCTCGAAAGTGACCAAAAAAGGCGACGGTTTCGTCTTGACGGAAAACCCAAAAATCAAAGTCAATTCGAGAGCGTTTAAAATGTCAAAATCGAGAGGCAATGTCGTCAACCCCGACGACGTGGTTTCTGAATACGGTGCAGATTCTTTGCGATTATACGAAATGTTCATGGGTCCGTTGACGGACGTAAAAGTCTGGCAAACCTCGGGCGTTTCTGGATGCTACCGTTTCTTGGCGCGAGCGTACCGATTGTTTGAAAACGAAAGCGCGATTTCAAACGAAAAAGCCACGGAAGAACAACTTCGCGACACGAATAAAATGATTGCTAAAGTTACCGAAGCGACGGAGACGTTGTCGTTTAACGTAGCCATCGCGGCGATGATGGAATTTACCAACGCGGCGACGAAGTGGGAGACGAAACCGAGAGAGTGTTTAGAACCGTTCGCGTTGTGCTTGAGTCCGTACGCGCCGCATTTGAGCGAAGAGTTATACGCTCGATTATTAGCTTCTTCTTCTTCCGGAGAAGGACTCTCGTCAAATGCTTACGTCACGTGGCCGGAAGCTGACGCGCAATACTTGGTCGAAGACACCATCGAGATGGGCGTCCAAATCAACGGTAAAACCCGCGGATCGATCAAAGTCGCGTTGGACGCCACCGAGGACGTCGCGATGCAGTTGGCCAAGAGCGAGCCGAGCGTGGAGAAGTTTCTGGAAGGAAAAGAGATTAAGAAAGTCATCTACAAAGCTGGGAAGATTTTGAACATAGTCGTGCCAAAGTAAAAGACAATCTTGCTTACGTTAATGCGTAATATATGTAGTAAACTCATTCTTATGATGTCACGCTCAGAAAGAACAGTACCCCACACCCGCTCGTGATAATAATAGAAGAAGAAGAAAAGTTAGTTGAAAAACTCTTCATTACTCGTCTCTTCTTCTTCTCCCTTTCCTAAATAATAATATGAACGCGTTCTTATCGGTGAGAAGATGACGCAATCATCATCAATACCGTTCGTTACCAAAAGTATTTTCTGCTTCAACTCATCGTCGCATTCCGCGGAGCGTCGTTGTAGTCGTTATAGTCGTCGTCGCGCGACGATGAGTTGTTTTTGTTGTTCGTCGGATGATTGTTTCGTCCAACACTCCGCCGGTGGAAGAACACTAACTTTGAACGCGAACACGAGCGAAAACAACAACAACAACAACAACAACTTGTTAAAAAACGTCTCGATTGCAGTTAAAGATAACATCGACGTCGCTGGGTATAAAACTGGATGCGGGAATCCAGATTTCTTATCGGATTTCTCGCCCGAAGCGAAGACGACGTCCGCACCACTCGTCGAGAAACTTTTAAAACACGGAGGAAACATTGTGGGCAAAACGCACATGGACGAACTCGCGTGGTCGTTACAAGGAGAAAATTTTCACTACGGCACGCCGTTAAACGGAAGGGCTGCCGGTCGTATACCCGGTGGCAGCTCTAGTGGATCTGCCAGTGCTATTTCGCGTGGTTTGGTGAAGTTAGCGGTGGGGACGGATACGGCGGGAAGCGTGCGCGTTCCGGCTTCGTTTTGCGGCGTCTGTTCGATTCGAATGACGCACAATTTCGACGCGAGACTGTGCAACGAAGGAATCGTCCCGTTGGCTGAATCGTTCGACGTTCCTGGCTTTTTCGCCAACGACTTAGAACTTTTACAGAGAGCGACGAAAGCGGTGTTTGCGACGAAGGAGGAAGAGGAGAGTACTAGTAGCGGTACAGCCGTCGAGTTCGTAAAACTGGAAGACGCGTTCGCGCTAGCGACAGAGGAAACGAGAGCGGCTATCGATGCGTATTTAAAAGAACATAACATCAAGTACGAAACCGTGAAATTAGAGAACCAAAATATTCTGGAATGGTGGGACGATTTCCGGATACAACAAACCGACGACGTGTGGAAAGCGCACGGCGATTGGATCCGAAAACGAAATCCAAAGTTTGGTCCAGGAGTACACGAACGATTTTACGGCGCGGAAGCGGTGAGTAAAGATGTCGAAAACGTCGCGCGAGCGAGAGATGTGAACAGAAAACGCGCGGAAATAATTCGTAACGAAGTATTCGGGCGTCGAAATGATACCACAACCATTTGCATCGTTCCCGCCGCCGCGTGCGAACCACCAAAACTCAACGAAGACGCCTCGGTCGTCAACGATTTGCGCGTCAAGACGTTATCGCTGAGCTGTATTTCTGGCCTCACTGGATTACCGCAAGTTGTCGTTCCGTGTGTTTCGGATACAAAAAAGTTACCAATCGGCGTCGGTTTCATCGGTTGGGAACGCAATTGCGACGTCGCGTTGCTCCAAACGCTTCTCGAGAGAGAGTTGTGAACCGGATGAGTAGTGCTGGCATATAAAACAGTCTCTCTTTCTTCATGTGTGTAAATAGTAGTAATGTATTATTCCGTTTTATTTAATATCAAAGTACGTGTTATCTAAGTGGTGAATTCTCGCGTAACCATCTTCTCCGCCGCTGGTAAAGCTCTTCCCGTCCGGGCAAAACGCCAACGCGTTGATGGGACCAAAATGTCCTCTAATCCCGCCAATCTCCTCCTCGAAAACCTTATGGTAAATCTTCGAATCAAACTTCCCCGCCTTACTTGACGTCGTCGTCACAGACATCGCATCTTGACCACCACCTAATATGATGTGCTCTCGAATTGGACTGAGAATCGCCGCGTTCACCGGTCTATCCGCGACGTACGTCTTCAAAAGCTCTAAATTCTGCGTGTCGAAAATTTTCGCCGTTTTATCCAAGCTCGCCGTAATCGCGTGCGTTTTGTCCGCAGACAACTCCAAGTGTTGAATCGGCTTCCCTTTGTGCGCGTCTTTGGCTTCGTGCAAAACTTTCCCGGTTTCCACGTCCCACAATCGCAAAATCCCATCTTCCCCGGCGGTTAAAAACGTCTCGTTGAGCGGTCCCCACGCCACGCGGTTCAACCTCCCGTTGACGATCCCGTCTCCGCTAATCGTTTTTAAAATCTTGCTCGTTTGCTCCTCTCTGTTTTTCGTAATCTCGACGATGTGAATCGCCGCGTTGACCCCCATGAACGGATCCGTCGTGATCAACATCTTATCGTCCCCGATCGCGAACGCCACCGCTCTCACCGGTTGGTCGAACTGAAACGTGTGGAAACACACCCCAGTCCCGACGTCCCATAACTTACAACTCGTATCCGCGCTCCCAGTGGCTAACGTCTTTGAATCTCTCGTGATGTCCGCGGTCCACACCGCCCCGTTGTGCCCAATATACGTCCCGACTCTGTTCCCGCTATCCGCGTACCATAAAGTCGGGTGGTGATCTTTCGCGCAGGTTACGATTAAATCGCCGTCGTGGTTGTATTTGATGAACGTCAGCGGACGCTCGTGGCCTTTCAGTAAGATTGGTCTCATTCTTTTCTTCTCGTTATTTGTTGTTGTTGTTGTTGCTCTCTCTCTCTATCTATCTATCTTTGTTTTGTGTGTGCGTGTAGTCGCGCGCGCACGTCCTCGTCCGTGTGTTTTGTGTATGTGTACTTAAGAAGTGCGGCTGTGCGTCCAAAACTCTCTCTCTCTCTCTCTCAGTTTGGGGGCGAAGGAAACCCCAAAAGCAAACAGCACCGAGAAGAAAAAAAAAAAAAAAAA
>Ga0181598_1003063_pt1 | contig 14725 bp, 10 predicted proteins | sample 041ome_4_FD_153295 | JGI IMG/M metagenome (GOLD analysis project Ga0181598, IMG submission 153295) | Coastal salt marsh microbial communities from the Groves Creek Marsh, Skidaway Island, Georgia - 041404US metaG (spades assembly) | ecosystem: Environmental > Aquatic > Marine > Intertidal zone >... | reverse complement strand
AAAACCAAACACAAGAACACGCGAGAGAGAGAGAAGTCAAATCATGAAGTAACGACCTACCTACCCGTGTGCCGCCCTGCCGCTGCCTTTTACGACGATAAAAAACGACTTGAAGAGAGAAGATGATAAAAAAGCGTTTAGGTTTATTCTGTTGTTCCGCTCTGTTCTTTTCTTCCTCTCGGCGCTGTTGTTCTCGTTCGTGTTCTTCTTCGTCGTCGTCGTCGTCGTGCCATCTTCAAGGACGACAACAACAACAACAACCGCGACGACGGCGCGAAGAAATTTTTAGAAAAAGCCAAAGTTTACTCTTTTCGTCTTCCTCGGCGAGTACTTTTTCGATGTTCGATGCCGTGAAAGGATTCTTCACCGGCGGCGGTAAAAAAGAAATGGAACTTCCACCGGAGACGTTCACTCTGAAAGAGCTCGTGGAGATGTTCGCGAAAGCGGAGGAGGAAGGCACGGACGCCGGAGTCGTAAACTCTGGTTTCGGTAAAATTGGTCTCGACGCGAAACAGTTGAAAAAAATATGTTCGTTCATGACGGAGGAAGAGTTGATCGATCCGACGTCGGTCGGGAAGCGAACGACGAGACTGAACGAGGTTGCGAAATTGTGCGAGGACGATGAGATTACGAGCGATAAGGTGAAACGAGTGATATTAGCGCACGCGACGACCAAGTTGATGTTCGGTAAGATTCGGAAAGCGGTGTTAAACGGCGCGAGCTTGCCGAAATCAGTCGCCGACTTTGAAAACATCGTGAGAGATTTACAAAAGAGCGGAGACATGAAACAAGAGGCGAGGAATTTGAAAGGCGCGTATTCGAACAATTCGCCGTGTCCGTGTAACAGTGGGAAACGATTTAAACGATGTTGCGGATCTTGATTTTGTGTTCACAATTCGCGTTTCAATTCGCGAAGAGCAAAAACTCGGGCCGGTTTTGCGTGCGTCGTAGTAGTACACGTGCTCGTTATGTATGTATTGTTTCCTATTAATGCTACATAATACTAACTAACTACAACAATAACATTTTACTACGAATGAAACGTTAATACGTCCACTGTCCGTCTAAAAACTTCTTCTCGAACGCGCTATCTTTAACCACGCAAAACAAAGTCGGGTGACCGCTGACGACGTAGTCTTTCTCTTTCAAGACGTCCGCGAGCGTCCAGTTTTCGCTTTTCAACTGAACGAATTTTCTATCTCTCGGATCCGTTCTGTGCGCTTCCAAGTTTAACTCTAATTCGCTTTGCATCATAGTTTCTTTCACGTCGCCGCCGGCGTATTCGGCAATTTTCATCGCCAGCGCTTTCTCTTCGTACGGCTTCACCGCGTTCGTTTCGTAATACAACCTGACTGAATTTCTATCGTACTCGTTCTTTTCGTCCCACGGTAACGGAGGTCCGTTCGGATCGAACAACACGTCCAAGTGCGCTTTAAAGCTATCGTGCTCTCGGAACTGCTGAATGACGTCGGTTTGATCAAACTCCGGATACACGATCAACGTGAAAAATGCAAACTCTTTCGCCTGCTCGTCGTACTCTGGTAACCTTTGCCCGGTGTGTAATCTCGGCGGCCCCCACTTGATTTTCTTCGTCTGCGTCAACGTTTTCGCCAACACCTCCGAACCTCGATTGATCTCTAATCTCCTCTCGTTTTCTGCTTTTTCCGCCTCGTATCGTTTTTTAGCTACTTTCTTCAACGTTTTCAACTCTGGAGCGTCTTTTTCCACCTCTAAGCCTCTCTTGCAAAACTTCAAACACCGCTCGTAATCGAACAAGTTTTTACACGCCGTCGCCGCTCTAAAATACGCCTTGATGTTCGTCTCGTCGAGCTCTAAACATTTCTCCGCGTCTTCGACGCAGCGCTTGTTGTTTCCTATGTTCAGCGCCGCGAACGCTCTGTTGTTATACAGTTGCGAGAGAAGCGTTCGAATCTCTCTTCGCTCTATCTCCTCTTTTTTTTCGTCGCTCGTCGTCGTCGTCGTCGTCGCTTCATCTTTTTCTTTTTCACCCTCTTCTGCCCCGCTGCTGTTCTTCTCGCAACGCAAAGCGTCTTCGCACAGAGCGATTCCCAGCGTGTATTCCTCCACCGCTTTCCGAATGTACATCTTCTGCATCTTATACTTCAACTGTCCGTTCCCTTTCTGCTTTTGCATCTCCGCTTTCTCTTTCGTCGTCAAATCGCCGTCGTCGAGTAACAGCGCTTTCAGCGCTTGAAACTCGTCCGAGTTTTCGTCGAACCAATCTTCCATGTTCCCGTTTTCGCCCTTCGTCCAAAACGCCGGATGGTTTTGCCAACTGTTATCGTTTTCGTCGTCTCCTTCTTCTTCTTCATCCTTCTTCTTCTCTCTCATCTCTTGGATGGCTTCGGCTAACTCGTCAAAGTTAAAGTTGGAACCACCATCGTTATTACTACTACCTTCTCTTTTTTGTTGTCGTCGTTGTCGTTGTCGTTGGCTCTCGCCGTCGCCGTCGTCGCCGGTCGTCATGTTTTATGTGTTATATATTTGTGCGTGTTGTTATATGCGCGCGCGCGTCTGCGTTTGATTTTTGTGACAACAAAAAGTGGCGGCCCCAACCAAGTGAATAAAATATCACATATAATGCGCGTGTGAGTGAGTGCGCTTCTTTCGATTTTTCCCCTCTCTCTCTGCTCTCTCTCTCCCTTTGCTCACCAAGTTAAAGAAAAACACGCGAAGAAGATGGTTTTGAGTTGAGAATGGTTTTGAGTTGTGAAAAGTTCACGTTTTCGGTTTTCGATGGTCGTCCAACCCCCGTCAAAAAAAAAAATAAACAACAGCTCTCTGCTGCGCGTCGTCGTCCTCCTCTCGTCGCACGCGCACCCACCCGTTTTATGTAAAAGAGAGCGGCGCGAGGGGACCTTTTTTTGTGTGCGTGGACGACGACGACGAGTAAAAAGCGCGTTAAAGCACGTGAAGGCAAAAGAGCGGCTCTTTTCAAAAACGAATTTTGTGTTTTGTGTGTGTGCTTCTTCATCACCCCAAAGCGGTCGCATTCACTCGGAACGGAAAATAGGGGAGAAGAGAAGAAGAAGAAGAAAAAGAGGGCGCGTTTTCTTTAAAAGTGTGAATGCAGACGACGAGAAGTAGTGCGAGCAACAACTTTTCCAGTTCGGTTTTATTCGTCTCGCGGCGTGGCAAGAGGAGCAGTGATAAGACTTTAACGAGAAGAGGAGGGCGTCGGGCGGGTGGAAATTTCGCTTCTTCTTCGCTCTTCGTCTTCGACGTGCGGGAAAGGAAAGGAAGTGAAAAAAGTAGGAGTAAATTTAGTAGCAGCGGTACTTTTATTAGGAAAAAGAACGACGAGGACGACGCTCGCGCGAACGCGTTGGTAGGAAGAGCAAACGACAAAAGAAGAAGAGAAGATAATTTAGAAGGAGAAGGAGAAGAAGAGGGAGGAGATCGCATTCCTTTATACGACGAAATCTTGTATCAATTTGGAGAGGATCAAGACAGTTTCGATAGCTCCCAAGACGAAGACGACGAAGAGGAAGAACGACTGCAAAATACAATATCGAGAACATCGAAGACGACGTCGACGGAGATTAAAAGAGTAACAAAGGTTGAAGTCATGGGGGCTGGAGACTCGAAAACGATGATTTCTTCGGAGCAACAAATGTTACAACAACAACAACAACAACAACAGAAAGAAAACAGACCGATTGATGTCGCGGAAGCGATGCGCGTCGGCGATAAATCAAAAGACGCGGGAGGTTTACATCCCAGAGGACACGGCGCAATGGGCAAACAACCTCTGAATAGTAACACTCTGAGCAGCGGCAAAGAGGCGACAAATTCTTCTACGAGCCCGAAGATGATTGGGTCTGGGCAGAAGTCGCCGAGACCAAACGCAGGGGCATCATCGCTCGTCACCCACAACGGCAGAAAAGAAAAAGAAATAGACTTTCCACCTTTGACGTTGAGACAAATCGTAAAATTTGCTGTTCCCGCGCTCGGTGCCGTATTATGCGATCCAGTTATGACTTTAGTGGATACTGCGTGCGTCGGTCGCATATCAGCGTCATATTTAGCGGCTTTGGGACCGAACACGTCCATTTTCGGTTTCGTGGCGATGATATTTCAGTTTCTGACGATTGCCACGACTGGCATGGTGAGTAGAAATATGGACGCGAAAGACGCGAAAGGATTAGCGATGGTCATCTCCGACGCACTCACTATTGCGATTGTTATGGGATTGTTGGCGGCGTTTAGTATGATTGTCTTCGCGGTGCCGCTTTTAGATCTCATGCAAACACAACCTCACGTCATGCAACCGGCGGTGACGTATTTAAGAACGAGAGCTTTTACGATGCCATGTTTTTTGATAACACTCGTCGGTACGGCGACGTGTCTCGGACAAAGAGATTCACAATCGCCGATGAAAATTTTCGCATTCGCCGGTGGATTGAATTTAGTCTTGGATTTGTATTTAGTAATTGGTCCACCGAAAATGGGCATCGCGGGCGCAGCCGTAGCTACTGCGATTTCGCAGACGTGCGGGGCTTTGATATTTCTGCGAAAGCTTTCGAGGAATCACAATTTGATGTTTCGGATGCCTACGAGAGCGCGTTCGAAACCTTTCATCACCGCCGGTGGTGTTTTATCCGTAAGATCGGTGTGTATTATGTTATTCTATAGTTACGCGGCTGCTTTGGCGTCGACAATCAACGTCGTTACAATTGCCGCGCACCAAGTCGTGGCGGGTATCGTTTCCGTGGCGCAGTTTTGTCCAGAACCGCTGTCGGCGTGCGCGCAATCCGTGCTCGCTACGGCTGGACCTAGGAATGCGAATGGATTCGCGACGAATAAGGAATCGCTTTACGTGAGAAGAGCTGGTAGATTACTTTTATTAGCTGGGTTGGGATTAGGAGCGGGAGTTGGAGCACTCTGCGCCTCTATTTTAGCATATCAACCGGAGATGTTTACGAAGAACTTGGCGGTAATGTCTGAGGTTGGATCCGTGGCACCGATGGTATTTTTTTCGATTTTGACGTATTGCTGCGTTTGCGTCACGGATGGGTTAGTTTTTGCCACCGGGAGAATAGAGTTTGCTGCTCTCACGCAAGTCATCAACTTGCCTCTCTCGGCGTACGCGTTGTGGTTTTGCGTATCGAAACAAGAGCTCGGGTTATTCGGCATTTGGCTCGTCGTCCTCGGACTCTTCATTTTGCGAGTCTCGGAGAATATTTGTATTTTAGCCAGGGACTTGGGACCGCAAAAGTGGAGAAAGATAGTCAGTCCAGCTGAACGCATGTCCATGGAGGAGGAAGACTTCAACGACGTAGAGAGCCAAAAGCAAAACTAGATTCTTACGTGAACGCGCCAAAAACGACACGACTGGCGCGAGAGCAGAGAAAAAATATATAAATCGCAATCTTAAACAACGGTAAATTATCATTATTATTAATATCACATGTTAAAATTAAACCGTAGTCAACTCTTTCTCCTTCGCTTTCACCGCATCGTCCGTCTTTTTCACGTACGAAGTCGTCAAATCTTCAATTTTCTTCTCGAACGACGCGAATTCGTCCTCCCCCAAAGTCTTGTCTGTCTTCATTTTTTTAATCTTTGTCATCGCGTCTCTTCTCACGTTTCTCAAAGCCACCTTCCCTTCTTCGCCCAATTTGCTGACTTGTTTTGTCAACTCTTTTCTTCTCTCTGCCGTCAACGGCGGCACGACTAATCGAATCACGGACCCATCGTTTGACGGAGTGATACCCAAATCCGATCTCACGATGGCTTTCTCGATTTCCTTCAAGGCGCCTTTATCAAACGGCTGAATAACGAGCGTTTGCGCGTCCAAGTTATTCGTGTTCGATATGGATTTCAACGGTGTCATCGCCCCGTAATAATCAACTTCTATTCTGTCCAACATGTTTGGGTTCGCTCGTCCAGTTCTCACCGTGGCAAAGTTATCCGACATCACTTCCATCGCTTTCTCCATTCGCTCCATGGCGTCCAACTCCACCTCCTCGGCTTCTTCCATGGACGCTCTGGTGAGCGATCTTAACCCTAACGTCGACGGTCGTCTGTTCCCGCCAACGAGCTTATTGCTAGAATTAGATACTAAAGCTGTGCCGTTGTAGCCTCGTTTGGCCGATAATATCTGTCGTCATTATGAACGAGAGGAAGAAAAAACGCGCGCGTTTTCTTTCTCGTGTTTCTTTTTTTTTGCTGACGTAAAAACACGTGCTCGAAATCGATAAGATCGATGCACGAGAGAGACGCTCTCATCATTCCCTTTTTTTTGTCAACTGCTATACGAGAAAGAGAGAGAGAGAGAGAACGAGCAACGAGAGGAGAAGAGCGCGTGAAAAGTGGGTTTTTTTACCTGTGCGTTTGCGAATGCGACGTGCATGATTGTTATATAGTAATATTATTATGATGCGTGTTTATAAAAAGAATGAGGTTTCCAAAAGTAACGATCTCTCTCTCTCTCTCTCTTCTGTTCGTTTTGTTTTTTTTTGCTTTTTTTGCCTTTTTTTGCTTTTTTCCTCTCTGTCATCTATCTGTCAGTTGCACTCGTGTGTCAACTTTTTGCACTTTTGGAGAGAGATATCCAACATTTCAATCATAATAACGCGCGCTGTGCTTATAGTATAATAATAACAACAGAAGGAAAGAAATGGTGACCAGCTGCTCAGCGGCGAGTGCGACGATGAACGCGACGACGAGTGCGACGAGTGGAGCATCCGTCCTTCGCGGACGACGTGCCGCTGCCGCTCGCGGTACTTTATCGTTACCGGCGGCGAGAAGAAACGCGATGAGAAGAAAAACAGGAGGAGGAGGAGGAGGCGCGAAAAGTAAAACTACCGTCATCACGAACGGAATGGAAGAAGACGCGATCAACGCGTACAACAACGCCACCCCGATGCCACCGAACGTCGCTCCGGAGGAGTTTGAACGATTTTATCAGCTGATTTCGTGCGAAACCACGGAGGAAGTCATCGCCAAAGCCGAGGAGTTTGGACAACAAGGTTTACTCACCGAAGGCGTGGTCGCCGCGTCGCACGCGATGTTGGAAGAATCGAAGAAAAGGAACGACGACGAACGAGTCATCGCGAGTTTGCAAGGCGTGTTGAGTTTTCTCGTGCAATTGTATCAAAAGTACAACGCGCCGCCGACGTTAGGAGTGATTGATAACATCATAAGAGAGTGGCAAATCATGGCGGAAAAAGGCGAAACGACGGATGAAAAGATGAAGGAAATCGTGCGAAGAGTTGCAAAGGAAGGAAACGTGGAATTGGCGGAATTAGCCGGCGCCGTGGACGGGTTTAAGGCGAGCATGGACGAACAAGACGTGCAGTTTGAGCAACAAGAGGCGGAGTTGAGAAGTCGACCGGAAGGTGTCACGCCGGAAGTGGACGAAGAGTTGACGCAGATGCGAACGATGCGTTTAGCGGCGAAGGAACAAATGGTATTAGTCGGGAAGATAGTCAAAGAGATCATGTGAAGATGATGTAAAGTTTCGGTTCGGAGAATAGTGTTTTTTTTAGTATCCATAGAATCCATCATTGAGCGCGTTGTTATTGATTTATGAACGTTAATAAGAAGAAGTCTCCACAAGAGAAAATGAAATTTTATACTCGTACACACGCATCGCATCGGAGATGCGATACAAAAAAAAATACACGCGCGCGCGCGATGATGACGACAACAACATCAACGCTAATGTCCACGAAGAAAACGAGACTGAATAAAAATCCTCGACTGACCGAGGACGTCGTCGCGAACACGCGGATTCAGTTTCAGCACGACGACGAATTGTTACACACGGTGCGCGTTAAAACTCCTCTCTCTTCTTTTACGTACGTAGACTATTATTTTTAACGAGGTTTTCACACGCGCACGACTTCTCCTTCGCGCAGGTGTACGCGGTTGAAATACTTCGCGACGTGGCGCACACGCTGAAAAGGAACGGAGAGATTTACCTGCGTCATCAGCGGTTGGCATCCGCAAAGTCTCAGACATTCGCGAACGAATTACAATCGATATCCAACCGAGCAAACAGCAGCGGTATCAATATCTCAGATATCGAAAAGAACAAGAAAAATTACGACTTGTTGAACGACGTGTTGCACGTCAACGGGTTCTTGAACGCAGTGTCGTACTCCTTGAACGAAACGAGCCAAGAGTACGGAGACTTTCTCGATAGTTTCGAACACACGCTCACAGACGTAGTGGCGAAGATGGAATTGAGCTTCGCGAGGAAATTAAAAGGTGCATTTGACGAACACGAAAAGGTTTTCAATCAACTCACGCCGTGTCGAGAAAAGCTGGCGAAACTTCGTCAACTTCCCGAGGAGAAGCAAGAGTCGCCCGGGAAAGCGAAAGAAATCGATAGATACGAGATTTTGGAGAATAAAAGAGAATCGCAATTGAAGGGGACGACATCGATGTTATTAGAAAGGTGCAAGTGTTTTCTCAGAGAAAACGAGCCCCGAGTGCGCATGGCAATCTTTTCGTACAAAGTTGCTGAGTACGATGCGTACGTCAAAATGGCAGATTCGATTAAGAAAATCGCGAGCGAGCGAGAAGATGGCATCGAAGAGCTGAAAAAGATGGTCGAAGAGTACGAAGATACCTCGAAACACGCAGTACCGAGGCTTTTGCCGCCAAAAAAAGACGAGCCTCCCTCGATTGAAGAGCCAAAGACGCCCGAACCCAAAACGCCGGGTATCGAGGACAGAAAAACATCGACGTCGAGAGTTGGCGGTGTGCACATTCAAGAAGAAGAAGAAGAGGAAGAAGAAGGAGAAGGAGAAGAAGAAACCGTTTCAAGCACGACGCCAGCTTAGTAGATAATACTACTCGAAATTTTGTTGTCATCATTGCTATTACAAACACAACCGCTTTTGCTACGTTTCTAAAAATTCTTTCTTTTCTAGCTTTTCTACATTCTCTCCCTCGCGTGCGCGCGCACGCGAGATATACAAAAATAAAATATTCATTGATCAGCTTCCTCCAATAAAGGTGGAAATACCATCCGCGCCTCCCCCGGTAACTTTTGCAGCGATCCAACTCAACCCTTCGTTCAACCCCATCCCGCTCAACGCGCAGCACGCTTGGACGTGCCAATCTCTGTTCGCAATCGTATCCAAGCCGAGCGTCTCGGTTAACTCCACCACCGTCATGGCGTCCGGCAAGTCTTGCTTATTCGCAAACACTAACACGCAACACTGTGGATTATTCTTCACCTCATCCGCGTCGAGCATTTTAAACAGTTCTTGCTTCGATAAATTCATCCTCCCTCGATCGGTGCTGTCTACCATCAACACCATCGCGTCCGAACTTTTATAATAACTCTGCCACGCGTTTCGTAAACTCGATTGGCCGCCTAAATCCCAAACTTCAAACGAAACGTTATCGTGCACCACCGCTTCGACGTTCGATCCAATCGTCGGTTGCGTTTGCACGACTTCCCCTAAGTGCAGTTTATACAAAGTCGTCGTCTTCCCGGCGTTGTCTAAACCGACGATGACTATTTTGTACTCTTTTTCTTGATTCGCCGAGAAGTACGACATCAGCGCGCTGAAAATTTGACCCATGTTTGTTGTTGTTGTTGTTGTTGTTGTTGTTGTTGTTGTTGTTGTTGTTTAGCTACTTATTATTGTTGTTGTTGTTGTTGTGATTATTATTGTTTATCGTCTCTCTCTCTCTCTTTGTGTTTATGCGTTTATGTGTAACGAAGAAGTAGAGGTTTGAGTTACGGGCTAAAATAAGAGGCTAAAGAACAATATAGTAGTATTACAGAATATATAAGGACTAACGATGATGGTACACGAAAAATCTCTCTCTCTCTCTCTCTCTCCCTACTCGATGTATATTTTTACTGAGTGTACCCTCCGCCTGGATTCTCCAACAGCGGCACCGCGCGATACCCGCTCGACTTTTGCGTGTAGTTCTGGGATGCGTCTCTCCTTCCTGGGAAAAAATCAGTCGGAGAGATCTTGCCGATTTCATTCCCGAGAAGTTCGTCCCACTCTTTCCCGGCCGTGTTTTCGGTCGGCGATAAAGCGACGACCGTTTTCACCTTGTCGCGACCGTGCAAGACCGGTTGGAACGCTCTACGACTGTCGCGAGGGTAATATCGCGTGTTGAACACGCGATCGGGTTCCGAGTTTGGTACTTTCACGTTTTCCGAAGGAAACGAGGCTGGGCTTCTGAAGCGATAGTCCTCGGCGGAGACCGGGACGTTCTGCCATTCGGGGTCGGAAGCTGGGCCCGTGATTTTCCACGGCGCGACTTTCTTCAGCGTTTGTTGGATGATGTTCCCCGCCTCCGACGCAGACGCGGGTTTCGAGATGGTTTGCGCCAGTTTCTTCGACGCCATTTTTCTCTTTATTTATATTTTTATTCCCGCCGTGTTTGGGGTGCTTTCGTGTGAGGAAGAAGAAATTTTTTTTCTTTACTTTGAGTACGCGCGAGTGTTTTGAGTGCCCCGCCGCCCGACTCGTGCTGCTCTCTTCACTTTCAACCACAAAGAAAGATAAACACATCATCACGCAAAAGAAGATATTGGATTATTGGTGCGAGGAACAAACACACACACACGCACCTGTCGAATTTGAGAAATCCGTTATTATTATCGTTATTGTTTAACACGCGCACCGTATTGTTTTATACGTCGTTGTCGTTAGTACACGAGCGGAGAAGGAAGAGTTGCGATGACTACGACGATGATGACGACGGCGAAGACGCCAACGACGACGACGACGAGGGCATCGCATCGCCCCGTTTGTCTCGGGAAAAACGTCACGACGAAGAGAAGAATTGGAGCAATAATCTCTTCGTCATCGTCGTCTCCGAATCGAAGGAACGCGAGCGCGAACGCCGCGTCTTCGTCGTCATCGTCAAAATCTGGCATGCCTTCATCTTCTTCACCGTCGTCGAATGGCAGAAGCAACGATTTCGACGATCGCGTTGAAGAAGCATCGATGGCGGTCCAACGCGCAGAGGCACTAGCAGCAGCAGCGGAAGCCAAGTTGCAAGCTTTAGATATGAAGTTGTCCTCTTCGAACAGCGGTGACGAGGACGAAGAAGAAGAAGAAGAAGAAAGAGGGAAAGGAGACAAAACGTCCTCGCGAGTGCAAGAGTTGAAGAAATCGTTGGAGGAGATGAAACAAGCGAACTTGGAGTTGAGGAAGAAGAAGAGCAAAGCGGCATCTTCTTCGTCGTCGTCGTCTTCGTCCCCAACGCCATCAGCGTCATCATCAGCGTCATCTACACCGGTATCGCGATTAGCGGCGATGGAACGAGAGGAAGAAGAAGAAAAGATAAAAGGAATAGCCAACAATGCAGATGTGGACACTGCAAACAATTTCGGCGGCGGTTCGCAACGACGCTTGTACGATCAAATGTTAACGTTGAGAACTCGATTGAATGAACGCGTCGCGTCTTCAAATGCATTCGCAAAGTATCTCGAGAAAACCCTTTTGACTCGCGATGACGATTTGAAGAGAGCGAACGAGTTGTTATACGGTGCGGCGAAAGAGTCAGGAGAGCTGTTACGTCTCATTCGAGACGCGCAGAATGATATTGCCAAAAGCGGCGACGACCCAACGCGAAGAGCGAGGGGCGAGCAAAAGCTCGAAAAGTTTGTCAATCGTTTACAACTGATAGAGTCGACGTTAACAAAGAATGCAAAAGAAATCGACTCAACGGTTGTTCGCACTGTGCCTCTCGAATATCACGGCATCGCATCGGATGTAATCATGATGGGTGATTTCGATGGATGGACCAGAGGAATCCAATTATACCCGAGTTTTGTGGAAGGTGGGAGTAGCACGTTTACAGGCGAAGCGAGATTGCCGCCGGGAACGTATTTAGTTAAATTCAAAGTCGACGGCGAATGGCGATTAGCTCGCGAGTGGCCGTCGAGTGGCGAAGGATTCGACGCGAACAACGTTTTGACGGTCATGTAATAAAATGTTTTTGTACCGGTACCAGACCAAAATAAAAATCACTACAATGCGCGAAGTGTGCTTTCATTTTATTTAAACATTGCTATCGCTATCAGACGCGTGAAGAAACTCGTATTCTCTAATCCTTTCGCTGCAATTATGTTCATTGCTTTTTCTATGCTGACATCGTCCTCGTCCTCGTCCTTGTCGTCGTTTTCTCTCATATCGCTAGAACTTCTTTCATCGTTGTCGAGCTCTTCGCGATGGAAATATCTAAGCGCTTGATGGTAAAACGTTCCGCTTCTTTCCGTCATATCCGGAGAATGATCCACGTCTTCCACAATCAACTCCCCAGAGTCTACGTTGACGAAACATCGTAACATGGCGACACCAGAAATGCCAGTAAGGTTTAAAATTCGTTCTATTCTAGCTTTCACGACGCTCTCAATTTTCTTTTCGTCAAAAAACAACTTTTTCGTTTTTCCATCCGTAACGCAATCTAGATACGCGTATTCGACGGTGGTTTTTCCTTTATTTTCAGAAGACTTTTCAACAAGACATGTGGGATCTAAGGCTTTCATTTTACCTTCGGGCCCGATACCGCCGGCGTATATTTTGAGCCAACGCGATTCGGACAGTGACATTTTTCCTGACTTTTGCTCATCTCTTTGAACGAACTGAAAATGCAATTCTTTACTACTCGAAAGCACCACTTTGCCAGTCTCCACGAACGGTTCGAGAATGAAATTATTCTGGATGTTGCTGTTTGACGAAAATCGTTGGTTTTTGTTGTATCTGCATTCGTACGCAAACGTCTCCAGATCCTTTGCACTTTGAATCCGAGTTACACTTGAATTTTCCGAGTTCTTTTCAAAAAATTGACTCTTTATGCACAATTCTGCGCAGTTCAACTCTTTCGTAGCCTCGGCGTAGGTTCGGACGGCGCGTTGAATGTTTGAGACTGATTTTGAAAACTCGTTTTTCTCGACGTATTCTTCGGCCATTACTGCGAGTGCGGATCGTAAGATGACTTTCTTGGGTATTCCCATGACGCCTGGAATTTTAACTTTCGAATTATTCAACGCACTCGAAAGGAACACTCTATCGGCAGCTCTCGTGGCAAACGCGGCGGACGTTCCAGTGAACGTAATTCCAGCAGATTGAAAGAGCTTTCGTAAAGTACAGTCGCTTTTGTGGTTGTTGTTTTTCTCTGACATGTTCGGAGCTATAAACACAACGGATGACTTCGCGACCCCCTGTGCAAACGCGGCGACGGTGATTATTGAAGGCTTTAATTTAACTTCTTCTTTTTCTTTCGGAAACTCGAGCAGCAGATCTTTACGAAATCTCTCCGGCCAGGTATTTTTGTTGTTCTTCTTGCCAAACACGAGCGTTTCCGCTTCTCTCCAATTGTCTGAATATACGCACTGGTAAAAATCGTTTATATGGTATTTCTTATCGAATATCCACACAAAAGTAGAACGCTCGATGTTTTCTTCTTTTGAATCACCATACACTAGAGCTACTGGTATTACATGACCATGATGTTGTGTAAAAGAATTTTTACTCAAGGACTCGTACGCTTGTAACGCGTTCCATTTGGACGTTTGTGAGTTCAAGTTGAAGAAAATATAATAAAAGTTATTATTTTCAGTTTTATGAACTCTTTTCAAACATAATCGCATATACTCCTCCTTGATCTTTCGTCGTGCATTTAAAGCGCCACTTCTCTTTTTGAAAGCGCCAATTGATGCCGCGAATAAATGGTGCGCCAGAAAATCGTGCGGCGGATAAGACGTGGTCGCTAAAACGTTTTTGTTTTGCAAAACGTTGACAGTTATTAATTTTAATAACGAGTGGATCTTTCCAGATTTTCTACTTATTGTATCTTCGATGTCGTCAGAATAACCATCATCACTTGAATCACCAACACCACCAGGTGGCAGAAGAGAAACAAGTTTTCCTTTTTTACCCACTAACGTAGTATCATCAACTGCGACGAATCTTACCATGTCACCATCATCTTCATCGTTTCCTGATGTTGCGTTTGATGGCTTTTTACGAAAGTCTAATACTACAGTTTTGACACTGCCACCATCTGAATCAAATGTATTGTTGTTACTATTATTATTGTATATATATACTTTGTGGATGATTTCATCATTTGCCGCCGCCATGCGATAAAAAGATGAGACGAGAAAGCGTTTTGCAATTCTTTCGTCGTCATCATCGTTTTCGTCATCAAATGCCAGCGCCACGTTGAACTTTTTCAGTATCAATGAATTTTGTTGTTCCTCTTCTTCTCCTTCTTCCTCTTCGTCTTCTTCGCGTTCTTCATCATCATACGAAGTGCTACGAGCAGTAGTAATAGTAGTGCGAGAAATAGTCGTACTAGTTCTAATACGAGTCGTAATACTACGTCTCCTTTTCAGCAAAGAAGAAGACGGCTGTTGGTGAAGTACTCGTGCTGCTTTTTGCATCAACATTCTCATGTGTTCACTGCTGCTACTCGATAACAAACGCAGTCACGGAACGACAACGACGACGTTAGAATAATAGCGACGAGTTTAATATCATCATCAACATAGCATCATCGTCGCCGTCGTCGTCATCGTAAAGTCGTCATTTTAAAAAACCACCCACCAGCAATAAAATGTGTAACAAGAATTATATTATGCGGTGGTACGATACAAGAAAGCTCTTTTTTCTCCCGCACTTTTCGTTCAAACACGCGGCCTGTGTATTTTTGCGCATAAGAGAGGAAAGAACCGACGATCGTTTTTGATTTTTTGAAGGTCGGTTTT
>Ga0181598_1003056_pt1 | contig 14741 bp, 9 predicted proteins | sample 041ome_4_FD_153295 | JGI IMG/M metagenome (GOLD analysis project Ga0181598, IMG submission 153295) | Coastal salt marsh microbial communities from the Groves Creek Marsh, Skidaway Island, Georgia - 041404US metaG (spades assembly) | ecosystem: Environmental > Aquatic > Marine > Intertidal zone >... | reverse complement strand
GCGCCCAATGGATCTATGAAAGATATGTGGATTAACAAGCACGAGAGGACCTCCTGATGAGACGTATTATTTCGATTTTGATGGAGAACGAACCCGGTGCTTTGTCTCGCGTTGTCGGGCTTTTTTCTCAGCGTGGTTACAATATTGATACCTTGAATGTAGCGGCCACAGAAGACCCTACTCTGTCACGGCTGACAGTCACAACGAAGGGCGACGATCGTGTGATCGAGCAAATTACCAAACAGCTGAACAAGTTGGTTGATGTGGTGAAATTGGTCGATCTTTCTGAGGGTGCGCACGTAGAACGTGATCTCATGTTGGTAAAAGTGCGTGCTGAGGGCGAGGTGAGAGACGAAATTCGCCGTGTCACCGAGATATTTCGTGGGCAGATTGTCGATGTCGGTCCCCAAGTCTTTACGATACAGCTGACCGGTGCCGCGGAGAAACTCGATGCGTTCATTGCGGCCTTGGAAGAGGGCGCGATTTTGGAGGTTGTGCGTTCAGGGGTCGTGGGCATCTCTCGCGGTGATAAAGTATTACGGCTCTAAACGGATAGCGCGGTTCGGCCATAGCTCTGCTGGCTCGCACAGCCGCAACGCGGTCGGGCCTTAAGAGGCTGCAGAGGTTCGGTATCTGGATTTCCTGAGAGCCTTGTCGATGCGACTCTCTAATGAGTGAACCTTGGCGATACACACGCCGTATCTAGTTAAACAAAAACGCCAGCTCAAGGGCTGGCGTTTTTGCGTTGTAGCGCTACCTATTCGGCGGAGTAGCTGGTTTTCGCCAATTGCGCGTCGCTGGATGAGTTGCCGATGTAAAAGGTGTATTCCCCCTTTGGTGTAACCCAAGTTTTACTCTCAACATCATAGACCGACAGCGGATGGTTAGAGGCAGTGGGGTCGATCGTGATCGTTACGCGCTGTTCCTCTCCCGCAGCGAGTTCAACTTTTTGAAAACCCACCAACCGCTTGGGGGGCTGACCTTCGCTTGGGATGCCAACGTATACTTGTACCACTTCACTACCGGCGCGATCGCCAACATTGCTAACCGTAATAGACGCTTCTATTTGGCCGTTTGCTGAATTGAACTCAGCATTTGTCAGCTCAAAGTCGGTGTAAGAGAGGCCGTGACCAAAGGGGAATGCCAGGCATGGGTTATGGCCATCGTCAGTGAGCGCGCAGTTGCCGCTGACGTTGGCATCATACCAGCGATACCCGATATTCAAGCCCTCTAGATATTCCACCGCGCCTTTGCCGTTGATCTCGACGCCCGGGAAATACCTAGGATCCTCTTTGATATGATCTAGGAAGCCGAGCCCAGCGATGGGATAGCTCACCGGTGCTTTAGCGCCTGGGTTGACTTTGCCCCACAGGACATCGGCGACAATATGACCGTCTTCTTGGCCCGGGAACCACGCCTCAACGATGGCGGGGCCGTTTTGGCCGAGAATGTTCTTGCTGTTGGGTAAGCTTACGCCGGCGTTATTCTTCATCACCAGTGCCGTTTTTGCATGCATGTCCTCGCTCATGCTCATGATTTGTTCAATCATGTCTACAGTGCCGCTGTTTTTCTCAGGATTCAGAGGCTTTTCATCGGTGCGCGTGAGGCTTGTGATTTGATTTGGGTGGTCCGTGTACCAGTCCAAGTTATCACCGATCTCCGCTGCACGACCCAGTCCCCGCTGATTTTCGAAAGTGGCTCGATCAGCTCCCTCCTCGGATATGGTTCCAGCCATAATGACGACAGCGTCGGCTGCCCGAATGCTATCTGCGTAGTCTGCCAGATTGCTGTTGGTGTCATCGATCAGGATGAGTTGAACGGCAGCATCCGTGTTGCCCAGTTCCTTGAGTACATTTTGAATACCTTCGGTTGGGCTGACGGTGTAATGAGGTACAACATCCGAGCTGCCGCCGCCGGCCCCCATCGGTTTGCCTACCATCACGCCGCCGGCCACTGCCTGTTGCGCATAGACTTGCGTGGCTTTGCCAATGACGACAATGCGAGAGACGGTCTCAGAAAAGGGCAGGGCGCCATTGTTCTGCAGCAAGACGACTGAATTTTGGCCAATAACGCGAGCCTTCTGACCGCCCCCTTCGATGTCCATTGGTGTTTGCACGATTTCCTTTTCAAAAATGCCCATTTTGAACATTTGGGTATAGCGACGCTTAAGAGCGAGATCGAGATCGGATTCGGCAAGCTCACCATTTTGAATTGCCTCGTTGAGCTTCTCGGGAGACCAGTAAAGTGGTTGCGGCATAAGATGGTCTAAGCCGGCTTTCATCGATTTAGCGGTGCTTTTAACCGCGAAGAAGTCAGATTGAACATAGCCTTCAAAGCCCCACTGGTCTCTCAGGACCTCAGTGAGTAGTTCGGCGTTTTCGCACATTTGATCGCCGTTGACATCATTGTATGAACACATCAAAGAGGCAACATCACCATCCTTAACTGTCATTTCGAAGGGCAGCAGGTACAGTTCGTGCAGAACCTGTCTGTCGATGGTTTGAGCGATATTCATGCGGTTGGTTTCCTGTTCGTTAGCCGCATAATGTTTCGCCATGGCGATAACACCTTCGCTCTGAATTTTCTTGATTTGTGCCGTAGCTATCGTACCAGCAAGGAAGGGGTCCTCACCGTTGTATTCAAAGTTCCGGCCCAGCACTGGGTTGCGTGCTAAGTTGATACCAGGCGCTTCGAACACATGTAAAGCGAGCGCGTTTGCTTCATCTGCGATTACCTCGCCGAACAGTTCCGCCATGTTGGTATCGAATGAAGCGGCCACGGCCATCGCTGACGGCAGTGCCGTCGCTTTAGCGGAAGAGGGGTGAGTGTAGGCTGCGAACAGTGGACTGTTCTCGTTAACCTGATTTGCATCGACGCAATCGTTTTGCCCGATGCCGACGGGTCCGTTTGTAATACGTAAAGTGGGGATGCCGAGTTCGGCGATGCCTCTCACGTGGCGCGCGCCGAAGCAGTTAGGTAGCTCGGGTACAATCTCAGGTACGTTTCCGACCAGCTGCTGTTGCTTTTGGTCGAGTGTCATTGCCTGCAGTAAGGCCTCCGCGCGCAGATTTGGCGCGAGATTGGTGTCTTGCCAGGCAGGACTCGAAGATTCCTGACTGCTCTGCGAACAGGCAAACAGCGTGAGCGCGAGCGAAGCGCATCCAGCTGCCATAGATATTTTTAGAAATTTGCTCGGAAACATATGATGCTCTTTGTGTTTTGAGTGGTGCTCGATGGTACCTCATATTGCTTATTTTGGTAAGACCACTTGACCACTTTTGCGAATATGGGTTCGGATTGAGGTCGAGGAGGACATTAAGCGGGTATGCCTTGTGATCTCCCGCCTTCGGTTCCTACGCTTTTTTTGGGGCGAAAAAAAACCGGGGATAACCCCGGTTTTGCGAGACGCGTGACTTAAAGCGATTTCATCGCCGTCATGAAGCCACGTAGTTTTTTGCCAACCACTTCGACTGGGTGGTTGCGAATTGCGTCGTTCACTGCGATCAGCTCTCGGTTATCAACGCTGTTGTCGGAGCCGATTCCCTGTCCAATCACATCAATGGTGATTTTGCTCATAAAATCGGCAAGCAAGGGGCGACAGGCGTGATCAAACAGATAGCAGCCATATTCAGCGGTATCGGAAATGACGACGTTCATTTCATAGAGTTTGCGACGCGCAATGGTATTGGCGATCAGCGGTGTTTCATGCAATGACTCGTAGTAAGCAGACTCCGCGATGATACCCGCAGCGACCATTGTTTCAAACGCCAGTTCTACGCCCGCTTTAACCATGGCAACCATCAGAATACCGTGGTCGTAGTACTCTTGCTCAGTGATGTTCTGATCGGTATTGCTGGCTTTTTCGAACGCAGTTTCCGCTGTCGCTGCGCGCCATTTCAGTAGGTTGGCGTCGTCATTATCCCAGTCCGCCATCATCGTAGAAGAGAACTCACCCGTGATGATGTCGTCTTGGTGTTTTTCGTACAGCGGACGCATGATGTCTTTGAGTTCTTCCGCAAGGTAGAAAGCGCGAACCTTGGCGGGGTTTGACAAGCGGTCCATCATATTAGTGATGCCGCCTTGCTTTAGACCTTCGGTTACCGTTTCCCAACCGTACTGTATCAATTTAGACGCGTAGCCCGCATCTATACCCGACTCAACCATTTTATCAAAGCACAGGATTGAACCTGTTTGAAGCATGCCGCACAGGATGGTCTGTTCGCCCATCAGGTCTGATTTAACTTCTGCAATGAATGAGCTCTCTAGCACGCCCGCGCGGTGACCGCCGGTGCCTACGGCATACGCTTTTGCCAGTTCGAGGCCTTCGCCATTCGGATCGTTCTCAGTGTGAACTGCGATCAAAGTTGGCACACCGAAACCGCGCTTATACTCTTCGCGCACCTCGGTTCCAGGGCATTTTGGAGCCACCATGATGACCGTCAGGTCTTCGCGAATCTGCATGCCTTCTTCAACAATATTAAAGCCATGCGAGTAGGACAGGCATGCGCCGTGTTTCATAAGTGGCATAACCTGCGATACAACGGAAGAGTGTTGTTTGTCAGGTGTGAGGTTTAACACCATGTCTGCAGTTGGGATCAATTCTTCGTAGGTGCCTACTGTGAAGCCATTTTCCGATGCATTTTTGAAAGACTGACGTTTTTCAGCGATGGCTTCCGCTCGCAGAGCGTAGCTCACGTCGAGGCCGCTGTCTCTGAGGTTTAGGCCTTGGTTAAGGCCCTGTGCGCCGCAGCCAACGATGACGAGCTTTTTGCCTTTGAGTTTTTCGACACCATCGGCAAATTCGCTTGAATCCATGAAGCGGCATTTGCCAAGCTGTGCCAGTTGTAAACGCAGGGGAAGCGTATTGAAGTAGTTGTTACGCATGGTCTTCTCCAAAAGTGACATTCATTTTAAGTGGCGCACCATACGCTATTTCAATTCTTGCGTAAAACGCTAAAATAAAAATACTGTTTTGCGGAAAATGAAAAGAATGGATCCCAAATCATTGCGTGTGTTTTTGAGTGTGGCTGATGCTTTGAATTTCTCACGAGTCTCAGAGATCAGTCATATGAGTGTGTCTGCAGTCAGTCGCATCATTGCTCGCCTTGAAGATGAGGTGGGTGTGTCTCTGCTGCAACGAGATCGGCGCTCTATGCGATTGACGCCGGCGGGACTTGAGTTTGTTACCTATGCACGTGATGCCCTGAATCGATGGAATGAGATGCGCCGCGTTCTGGGTTCGCCTGAGCATCTCCGGGGGGAGCTGAGTTTGTTTTGTTCGGTTACCGCCAGTTTGAGTGTGCTGGGCCCGGTAATCGAAACGTTTCAAAATCGCTATCAGCAAGTAGACTTGATGGTTCATACGGGCGACCAGGCTGATGGTTTTCAGAGGGTACTATCCAGAAGTGATGATTTGGCAGTGAGTGGGCGTCCTGAAAAATTGTCCCCAGCCTTGGCATTTATTGAGCTCTTGCAATCACCCTTGGTGCTATGTGCACCTCGACGCGATTGTACGGTCCGCGTTCAATTGGCTGCAGGTGATCCCGATTGGTCGCAGTTGCCCTTTATCCTACCCGAGCGAGGCGTGTCGAGAGAGCTTCTCGATCAGTGGTTTCTGACCTTGGGTATTCAGCCCAAAGTCTATGCCCAAGTGGCGGGTCACGAGGCGATCGTTGCGATGGTCAGCCTAGGTTTGGGTGTTGGTGTGGTGCCGAATCTAGTGCACGATGGCAGTGGCATGGCGGATCAGGTTGAGATTGTTGAAGGCCCAGGTGGTTTGCCCTCGATGTCAGTGGGGCTGTGCACATTGAAACAGAGGCTGAAAGATCCTCTGCTATCAACTTTTTGGTCGGTGGCGGCAGAGACTTATTCAAGCTCGTGCTAGACTAGGGATGGACTTGTTTGGAACGCCTGTATGAGTGAAGATCAAACGAAATCGCAAGCAAACTCTGGAATACCCGGCCTCGATGCTGATGACTTGGCGGCGTTGGAGCATTTGGTGGATGATCATGAGGAAGAGGTAGAGGAAGGCGGCAAGACTGTCCGGCGCCGTGGCGTCTATTTGCTCCCCAACCTGTTTACCACTGGTGCGTTGTTTGCTGGGTTTTATGCCATTATCGCGGCGCTGCAGGGTAATTTTGAGGCCGCACCGATTGCCATTTTTTTCGCCATGGTGTTTGACGGTTTAGATGGTCGAGTTGCGCGCATGACCAACACGTCGAGCAAATTTGGGGCTGAATATGACAGTTTGTCTGATATGGTGTCTTTCGGTGTTGCGCCGGCGCTCGTTATGTTCAGCTATGCCCTGGAGGGAATGGGGAAGTTTGGTTGGAGCGCCGCGTTTGTCTATGTTGCGTGCGCCGCTTTACGCCTAGCGCGGTTTAATACCAAGATCGGCAGTGATGACGGTAACTTCTTTACAGGGTTGGCGAGTCCTGCGGCGGCGGCTGTTGTCGCCAGCGCGGTATGGCTGGCCTACGATCTCGGGATGACGACTTCCAAAAGCGTGCCAGCCGAGTTGTCGTTCATTCTTGCTGTACTCACCGCACTCGTAGGCGTTGCGATGGTAGCCAACTTTAAATACCCATCTTTTAAGGGGATTGACGTTAGGGGGCGCGTTCCATTTGCGTTTATCTTTATCGTTGTCGTCGTATTCAGTTTGGTGACACTGCATCCGCCCACCGTATTTTTGGTGACATTTTTAGTCTACGCGCTATCGTCGCCCGTATTAACACTGGTCAGAAAGTTAAAAAGTGTGGGGCAGCCTAAGGCGGCCAAAGACGATTAAGTACGGAGGCGTAAGTGAGATCTCGACACTTGGATTTAAAACTGCCGAAGATCCCCTCATCTGAGATTACTTCGGAATCCGTCTATCTGCGTAGGCGAGATTTTATAAAAGCCGGATCACTTTTGGTTGCGAGCGGGTTGACGGCCGGTGGGTCGGTGTCGGCAGTTTCATCTGTTGCAGGCGGTGAGGCCCGCTCACCTGAGGCTTGGGCTTTAGGGCCAAATGATGCGCTAACCCCTTATGACGATGTCACGTCTTACAATAATTTCTACGAGTTTGGGATGGATAAGTCAGATCCAGCCCGTTACGCGCATGAACTCACTTTGTCCCCCTGGCAAGTTCAAGTAGATGGTGAGGTGGTGCAACCTCGCACAGTCAATCTTGAAGATATTCTGGCAGCAATGCAGGAGGAACAGAGGATCTACCGCCTTCGCTGTGTGGAGGCTTGGTCTATGGTCATTCCTTGGGATGGTTTTTCGTTAGCAGAGCTTATTCGCTGGCTGAAACCCACCTCCAAGGCGAAGTATGTTTATTTCGAGACGGCATATCGTCGGGAAGAAATGCGCGGGACACGTTCGTTTTCGTCGGTGATTGACTGGCCTTACCGTGAGGGGCTGCGTCTAGACGAGGCGATGAATCCACTTGCTTTTATGGCCACCGGCGTCTACGGCAAGGCACTTCCTGCACAAAACGGCGCGCCTCTGCGCTTGGTGGTGCCCTGGAAGTACGGATTCAAAAGTATCAAGTCGATCGTAAGAATCCGGTTTACTGAAACGCAGCCTAAAACCAGCTGGCAGGGCATCGCTCCGCATGAGTATGGTTTCTACGCCAACGTCAACCCTGATGTAGACCACCCGCGTTGGAGTCAGCGCTACGAGAGACGGCTACCTTCATCACTTTGGAATCCCAATCGAATACCCACCCAGTTATTCAATGGATACGGTGAATTTGTGGCGGATTTGTATAAAGGGATGAATCTCGCCAGATACTACTAGTGTGAACGCGAGTCTCTGCTTAGCGTGAAAGCGATTATCCCGACTACAGATTGCTTGTATCGATGGCGTGGGCATCGGTCCGAGTTAGACGAATTTTGGCTGGCTCGCGTTCCCCTTAGCGGCGCCGATAGGCCTTTGGCGCGTTTTTCTACTACGCTGTTGACCTGGCTGGTCAGGTGGCTAGTGTGAGTGTGCGGCCACATCCCCTTCCGGTGGTCCGTGCGGCGATCCACGTATCTATTTTTGTTTGGCTGCTCTTCTTGGGCTATCGAGCGGCGACGGGTTTGGATGGCCCTGATCCTATTAAATCGCTTGTATTGAGTTCTGGCGAAGCGGCATTAATTCTCTTATTTGCTTCTCTAAGCATAACGCCCGCCAGACAGCTGCTAAAAACCCCGTCGTTTATTGCTCTGCGTCGGCCTTTAGGGCTTTGGGCATTTACAACAGCTACGCTCCATCTGCTTGTGTTTGCTCACGGGTACTTGGGGTGGCAAGTGCAGCTGTTTTTAGAGGAGCTTAATGACCGACCTTACATCTTGGTAGGAACCCTGGCTTGGGTCTTACTCTTGCCACTTGCTGCAACTTCGACGCGCGGTTGGCAGCGCTCTCTTGGGCCGAAATGGAAAACGCTGCACCAAGCTGTCTATTTCTCAGGTTGTCTTGTCTGTACCCATATTATTTGGCAAGTCAGATCCGACTGGATTGAGGCTGGTGTTTACACCCTGATCTATGTTTTAATACTCGGCTCGCGTTATCGAACTGGCCTGATTTTTAGGCTGACTCGGTAGCACTCTCAGAGTAACTTGTCGGGTATTTTTGAGAGTTTCTTTCAAGCAGTAAAAAAATTGAAAGAAAGTGAAAATAGCGCTTGCGGTCCTTTTTGGTTTACGTATAATGCGCCTCCTCGGTCGGGGAGTTACCCAGCCGAACACTAGATCCCAAGCGGGTTTAGGTTGTTTAACAGACAGATGAAGACAGAAATGTGGGCACTTGTTAAGGTATGTATTTACTATATATCAGACACAAGTGAACCATTAATTCATAGTAATTTTTGATTTCGAATTGTGTCTGAGCCGAGATTTGTAGGTTGGCGCTGGTTAAGCGAAAACCTGCCCTCTTGCTAACGCAGAGGATAAAGATTGAACTGAAGAGTTTGATCATGGCTCAGATTGAACGCTGGCGGCAGGCCTAACACATGCAAGTCGAGCGAGAAAGGTTTTCGGACTGAGTAAAGCGGCGGACGGGTGAGTAACGCGTAGGAATCTACCCAGTAGTGGGGGACAACTTAGGGAAACTTAAGCTAATACCGCATACGCCCTGAGGGGGAAAGCGGGGGATCTTCGGACCTCGCGCTATTGGAAGAGCCTGCGTTAGATTAGCTAGTTGGTGGGGTAAAGGCTCACCAAGGCGACGATCTATAGCTGGTCTGAGAGGATGATCAGCCACACTGGGACTGAGACACGGCCCAGACTCCTACGGGAGGCAGCAGTGGGGAATATTGCGCAATGGGCGAAAGCCTGACGCAGCCATGCCGCGTGTGTGAAGAAGGCCTTCGGGTTGTAAAGCACTTTCAATTGGGAGGAAGGGTTTAACGTTAATAGCGTTGAATCTTGACGTTACCTTTAGAAGAAGCACCGGCTAACTCCGTGCCAGCAGCCGCGGTAATACGGAGGGTGCGAGCGTTAATCGGAATTACTGGGCGTAAAGCGCGCGTAGGCGGTTTGTTAAGTCGGATGTGAAATCCCCGGGCTCAACCTGGGAACTGCACCCGATACTGGCCGACTTGAGTGCGAGAGAGGGAGGTAGAATTCCATGTGTAGCGGTGAAATGCGTAGATATATGGAGGAATACCGGTGGCGAAGGCGGCCTCCTGGCTCGACACTGACGCTGAGGTGCGAAAGCGTGGGTAGCAAACAGGATTAGATACCCTGGTAGTCCACGCCGTAAACGATGTCTACTAGCCGTTGGGGAACTTGATTCTTTAGTGGCGCAGCTAACGCACTAAGTAGACCGCCTGGGGAGTACGGCCGCAAGGTTAAAACTCAAATGAATTGACGGGGGCCCGCACAAGCGGTGGAGCATGTGGTTTAATTCGATGCAACGCGAAGAACCTTACCAGGTCTTGACATCCTGAGAACTTAGCAGAGATGCTTTGGTGCCTTCGGGAACTCAGAGACAGGTGCTGCATGGCTGTCGTCAGCTCGTGTCGTGAGATGTTGGGTTAAGTCCCGTAACGAGCGCAACCCTTGTCCTTAGTTGCCAGCGCGTAATGGCGGGAACTCTAAGGAGACTGCCGGTGACAAACCGGAGGAAGGTGGGGACGACGTCAAGTCATCATGGCCCTTACGACCTGGGCTACACACGTGCTACAATGGGAAGTACAAAGGGTTGCGAAGCGGCGACGTGGAGCCAATCCCATAAAACTTTTCGTAGTCCGGATTGAAGTCTGCAACTCGACTTCATGAAGTCGGAATCGCTAGTAATCGCAAATCAGAATGTTGCGGTGAATACGTTCCCGGGCCTTGTACACACCGCCCGTCACACCATGGGAGTGGGTTGCTCCAGAAGTGGTTAGTCTAACCTTCGGGGGGACGATCACCACGGAGTGATTCATGACTGGGGTGAAGTCGTAACAAGGTAGCCCTAGGGGAACCTGGGGCTGGATCACCTCCTTAAACGAAAAATACTACTTTGGCGAGTGTTCACATTTTTGTCTTCATCAAACGGTTTATGCGATAGAAGAATCACGAGCTGCGCTGGTCTTCATTGGCAGAGTTTCGAAAGAAGTCTATGTTGATGGAGGGCTGTAACGCAGAATGATGTTGATGTGTTAAGGCGTTTGGCGAGATATGGAGAGAGTGTGCAAGTAGCACATGACCGACAGATCGAGGTAAGCAACGCAAACACGACAAGATCAGGCCAGTTACAGGAGGCCTGTAGCTCAGTTGGTTAGAGCGCACCCCTGATAAGGGTGAGGTCGGCAGTTCAAATCTGCCCAGGCCTACCAAAATTCCGCCAAGCATCGTTAAGAAATCGCTCGTGTATTGTTTAATACACGTCGCTCATTCTTGCCTCGCCTGACGAAATTTGACTTGGTTCATGTTGGTTATGTTCTGCAGTCATTATTTGGTGTACTTGGCGGAATTTCGTGATGACTGCGTAGTTTTTGGGGCTATAGCTCAGCTGGGAGAGCGCTTGATTTGCATTCAAGAGGTCCGCGGTTCGATCCCGCGTAGCTCCACCAATATTGGCTGCTACTGAGTGTTGTGTCTTCGTCGTATAGGAAGTTAGAAACGAGCGCATGTTGTGCGTTGGTTTCTGGTTTTTGCGACCGGAATGTTCTTTAACAAGATAGAAAAGCTGAGTCTAGAACTGATGATATTGACCTTTGGGTTGGTTATCACGGTTCGAGATTAAAAAGTTCAGAATACGCTTAATCAATTCGGCGTATTCGAAACGAGTTGTAACAAAAAACTGTGACTCAAGCGTCACAGACATCCGGCGAGCGCACAGTTAATCTTGCTGTGCGTTTGTATTAAGTACCTAACTTTTGCTAAGGGGGTTAGGGAAAAGTCTTTTGATTGATAATTTAGGTTATATGGTCAAGTGACTAAGCGCATACGGTGGATGCCTTGGCAGTCAGAGGCGATGAAGGACGTTGTAGCCTGCGAAAAGCTTCGGGGAGTCGGCAAACAGACTTTGATCCGGAGATGTCCGAATGGGAAAACCCACCCAGCATAAGCTGGGTATCCTACACTGAATACATAGGTGTAGTGAGGCGAACCTGGGGAACTGAAACATCTAAGTACCCAGAGGAAAAGAAATCAATTGAGATTCCCCTAGTAGCGGCGAGCGAACGGGGAACAGCCTGCAAGTGATATTATTTGCGTTAGTGGAACGGTCTGGAAAGTCCGGCGATAGAGGGTGATAGCCCCGTACACGAAAACGCGAATTTGGTACTAAGCTTGCGACAAGTAGGTCGGGACACGTGTTATCTTGACTGAAGATGGGGGGACCATCCTCCAAGGCTAAATACTCCTGACTGACCGATAGTGAACCAGTACCGTGAGGGAAAGGCGAAAAGAACCCCGGAGAGGGGAGTGAAATAGAACCTGAAACCGTATGCGTACAAGCAGTGGGAGCACCTTCGTGGTGTGACTGCGTACCTTTTGTATAATGGGTCAGCGACTTATTGTCTGTAGCAAGCTTAACCGTTTAGGGGAGGCGTAGGGAAACCGAGTCTTAATAGGGCGCATAGTTGCAGGCAATAGACCCGAAACCGGGCGATCTATCCATGGCCAGGTTGAAGGTGCCGTAACAGGCACTGGAGGACCGAACCCACTAACGTTGAAAAGTTAGGGGATGAGCTGTGGATCGGAGTGAAAGGCTAATCAAGCTCGGAGATAGCTGGTTCTCCTCGAAATCTATTTAGGTAGAGCGTCGTGTCTTACCCTGGGGGGTAGAGCACTGTTTGGGCTAGGGGGTCATCCCGACTTACCAACCCCATGCAAACTCCGAATACCCAGGAGTACAATCACGGCAGACAGACGGCGGGTGCTAACGTCCGTCGTCAAGAGGGAAACAACCCAGACCGCCAGCTAAGGTCCCTAATACCAGTTAAGTGGGAAACGATGTGGGAAGGCTTAGACAGCTAGGAGGTTGGCTTAGAAGCAGCCATCCTTTAAAGAAAGCGTAATAGCTCACTAGTCGAGTCGGCCTGCGCGGAAGATGTAACGGGGCTAAATTGGTAACCGAAGCTGCGGATGCGTGCTTGCACGCATGGTAGAGGAGCGTTCTGTAAGCCGTTGAAGGTGGATTGAGAAGTCTGCTGGAGGTATCAGAAGTGCGAATGCTGACATGAGTAACGACAAGGGGGGTGAAAAACCCCCCCGCCGGAAGATCAAGGTTTCCTACGCAACGCTAATCGGCGTAGGGTGAGTCGGCCCCTAAGGCGAGGGTGAAAACCGTAGTCGATGGGAAACAGGTTAATATTCCTGTACTTCTTGCTATTGCGATGGAGGGACGGAGAAGGCTAGGTCATCAGGGCGTTGGTTGTCCCTGTTTAAGGTGGTAGGCTTGAATCTTAGGTAAATCCGGGATTCTTTAGGCCGAGAGCTGATGACGAGGCTCATTATGAGCTGAAGTGATTGATGCCATGCTTCCAAGAAAATCTTCTAAGCTTCAGATAGTAAGGAACCGTACTGTAAACCGACACAGGTGATCAGGTTGAGAATACCAAGGCGCTTGAGAGAACTCGGGTGAAGGAACTAGGCAAAATGGTACCGTAACTTCGGGAGAAGGTACGCCGGTTTGGGTGATGAGACTTGCTCTCTAAGCCTAGGCTGGCCGAAGTGACCAGGTGGCTGCGACTGTTTATTAAAAACATAGCACTCTGCAAACACGAAAGTGGACGTATAGGGTGTGACGCCTGCCCGGTGCCGGAAGGTTAATTGATGGGGTTATCTTCGGAGAAGCTCTTGATCGAAGCCCCGGTAAACGGCGGCCGTAACTATAACGGTCCTAAGGTAGCGAAATTCCTTGTCGGGTAAGTTCCGACCTGCACGAATGGCGTAACGATGGCCACACTGTCTCCACCCGAGACTCAGTGAAATTGAAATCGCTGTTAAGATGCAGTGTACCCGCGGCTAGACGGAAAGACCCCGTGAACCTTTACTATAGCTTCACACTGGACTTTGACCTTACTTGTGTAGGATAGCTGGGAGGCTTTGAAGCGCAGACGCCAGTTTGCGTGGAGCCGACCTTGAAATACCAGCCTGGTAATGTTGAGGTTCTAACTTAGGTCCCTTATCGGGATTGAGGACAGTGTGTGGTGGGTAGTTTGACTGGGGCGGTCTCCTCCCAAAGAGTAACGGAGGAGCACGAAGGTGCGCTAATCATGGTCGGAAATCATGAGGTTAGTGTAAAGGCACAAGCGCGCTTGACTGTGAGTCTGACAAGACGAACAGGTACGAAAGTAGGTCTTAGTGATCCGGTGGTTCTGTATGGAAGGGCCATCGCTCAACGGATAAAAGGTACTCCGGGGATAACAGGCTGATACCGCCCAAGAGTTCACATCGACGGCGGTGTTTGGCACCTCGATGTCGGCTCATCACATCCTGGGGCTGAAGCCGGTCCCAAGGGTATGGCTGTTCGCCATTTAAAGTGGTACGCGAGCTGGGTTTAGAACGTCGTGAGACAGTTCGGTCCCTATCTGCCGTGGGCGTTGGAGAATTGAGGGAAGCTGCTCCTAGTACGAGAGGACCGGAGTGGACGAACCTCTGGTGTTCGGGTTGTCACGCCAGTGGCATTGCCCGGTAGCTATGTTCGGACAGGATAACCGCTGAAAGCATCTAAGCGGGAAGCCCCTCCCAAGATAAGTTCTCCCTGACCCCTTGAGGGTCCTAAAGGGCCGTAGAAGACTACTACGTTGATAGGCTGGGTGTGGAAGCGTTGTAAAGCGTTGAGCTAACCAGTACTAATTGCCCGTGAGGCTTGACCATATAATCTAAGTTATTAAAAAGACTATGGATGTTTGTGGCGAGTCACAGAAAGTGAATGATTTAATCAAGACTCAGTTATCTATCGAATTCGGTGCCTGAACAGCACCAACCAGTTTGCCTGGCGACCATAGAGCATTGGTACCACCTGACCCCATTCCGAACTCAGTAGTGAAACGATGCATCGCCGATGGTAGTGTGGGGTTTCCCCATGTGAGAGTAGGTCATCGCCAGGCTTCTAAATTAAAAAGGGTCACCCGTTGGGTGGCCCTTTTTTATTGGGTTCCGCGGAGGTCAGGCGCCAGCTACTCAGCGCCGTCGAAGAAATCTTTAAAGCCGGACCGCGCGTGACGGCCGATGATGAGGCTCTCTAAAATGCCGCAGCCAGAGTCGTCTTTCTGCGTTCCGATTGCGACTTGCTGGATGTGGATGTTTGGGTAATCAAGCGGGTTGATTTCGTCG
>Ga0181598_1003052_pt1 | contig 14750 bp, 21 predicted proteins | sample 041ome_4_FD_153295 | JGI IMG/M metagenome (GOLD analysis project Ga0181598, IMG submission 153295) | Coastal salt marsh microbial communities from the Groves Creek Marsh, Skidaway Island, Georgia - 041404US metaG (spades assembly) | ecosystem: Environmental > Aquatic > Marine > Intertidal zone >... | reverse complement strand
AAAATGGATGTTGGTCCTATCTGGGTTAAAGCACAACCACGTTGGGAACTAGGTGGCAACAACACTAACGATATGAAGATTGATGATATCAAGTACGAAGCAGGTTATGACTGGACACTTAGTTCAGACGAGAACAGCAGTGCAGTGTTTACACCGTACATTCAGTATCAAACATCAGGTGACGAAGGTGATTGGGCAAAAGAGCACATGATCCTAGGCACACGTTTAGCAGTTAAATTTTAATTGACATCATATTGTTAATTTCGTATAATAAAGGGGTAGTTTAACTACCCTTTTATTTTGGAGCAATTATGCACTTTCACTTACACGGATACGGTTATGTAGGCAGAGCCGTAGTAAACAAGTTTGCTGAACGAGATAGTTTCACTATTTTCGATCCACTTTACCCGGAACTAGAAACTTGCACAGACAAACAACCAAAAGGTGTTATTGTCTGCGTACCAACGCCAGAATATGAAGATGGCAGTTGTGATTACACACAGGTTAGCAAGGTTGTAAAGCAGTATGACAAGAACATACCTATTCTAATCAAGAGCACAATTAGTCAAGAAGCCGCTGACCATTTAGCAGACTGGAACATCACATTTAACCCAGAGTTCTTACGTGCTGAAACAGCAGATGCAGACTATGCTAGTCAAACACATATCTATATAGGTGGTGGCGATACTGCATTTTGGGAGATGGTATTCTTTAGACATTTTAGCAAAGCCTACATTGCCAAAAGTGATATCCCTACACTGATACTAACCAAATACTTTAAGAATGCTTTCCTAGCAACAAAGGTTGCGTTCTTTAATCAAGTATATGACATCTGTCAGAAACAGGATATTAGTTTTGAAGATGTTAGACGTTTTGTAACCGAAGATGCAAGGATTGGCGATAGTCACAGTTGGGTAACAGAAGAACGTGGCTTTGGCGGAGCCTGTTTCCCTAAAGATACACAAGCATTAGTATATGAGCATCCAGAAGCAACACTGGTAAAAGAAGCAATAACGTACAACGACAAAGTGCGTAAAATAAATAATACTGTTCAACAAATGAAAGATTCAAATGAAATTAATTTCAGGCAATTCCAATCCAAAACTGGCTGAAGCAATAGCAGGGCACAGTTTTAATTCACTTGTTGGTGCTAAGATAGGCACTTTTGCAGACGGTGAAACTTCAGTAGAATATTTAGAAAACTTGCGTGGAGAAGATGTATTTGTAATACAGTCTACATCAACTCCAGTTAACCAAAACTTTATGGAATTATGCGTCATGGTAGACGCCGCTAAAAGAAGTAGTAGTAAACGTGTTACCGCAGTTTTACCCTACTTTGGTTATGCAAGACAGGACAGAAAGAGCGCATCAAGGACTCCTATCAGTGCAAAACTAGTAGCCAACTTGCTTAGTATTGCCGGGGTAGACCGTATACTTACAATGGACTTACATGCAGGACAAATACAGGGCTTTTTTGATATTCCAGTAGATGATCTAAGCAGTAGACCAATATTTGTAAAAGACATACAACAACAAGAATTAACTGACACCATATTTGTATCCCCAGATGCAGGTGGTGTTGTTAGAGCTCGTAAATTTGCTGACGCTGTTAATGGTGGTGTAATTGCTATTGTGGATAAACGTAGACCAGAAGCAGGTGCGTCAGAAGTAATGAACTTAATTGGTAATGTCAAAGGCAAGAACGCAATTCTTGTTGACGACATTGTTGATTCAGGTGGTACGCTATGTAATGCGGCTCAGGCAATTATAGACGCTGGCGCAAAGTCAGTGAGAGCATATATAACACATGGTGTACTAAGTGGCAAGGCTTGTGATAAAATACAAGACTCTGCCCTGGCAGAATTAGTTATAACAGACAGCATACAGTTTCATTGCCCAAAAGCCGTAGATAAAATCAGAGTAGTAAGTGTTGATGATCTATTTGGTGAGGCAATCAGACGTGTACACAACGAGGAATCTGTAAGTAGTTTGTTTGGCTAAACATTGGTATACATAACATCCGAGTGGTGTTACTATATTAGTATATTAAAAGGAGAATACAATGAGTACAATTACTCAGTTAGAAGAAGCAGTAGCGGCATGGAAAGCAGAAGACGACAAATTTGAAGGTGGTAACAATGCCGCTGGTACAAGAGCTCGTAAAGCACTACAGGAAATTGCAAAATTAGTAAAAACCAGACGTACAGAAATTACTGATACCAAAAACGCTAGAAAAGAAGCAAAACAATAAACTGCTAGTTTATATGAAGCCCATGTTCTTAAATACTATATGCTGGTTGAAAAGAACATTGGGCTTCGACCTAATTACCACGTATATCCCTGGCAAGTTCAAACACCATGGATAAGAGTAGAAGGTTGGAAAGAAGCAGAGTACTGGTGCATTCACACACTAGATTGTACGTGGACTAGATACGGTGCGTTCTTTTATTTCGATAAACATGACTACGCAACAACATTCTGTTTAAGATGGTTAGACGAATTGACTTAAATCATATCCAATTAAAGTATGCAGTCGAAATGCGTAGTGCAGAGTTAGTCTGGAACGCTCAAGAATATTGCAGACAATGTCAAGGTACTACGTTAATAATGCAAAAAAATGACTATACAAATAATAACGTATTGTTTGAGGACGAACATGAAGCCTTGATGTTTGCACTTAAGTTCTCATAATGAATTTAGATAACACAGAATTTTTAAAATACTTTGATTTGCCACCACTGGCAGATGACATCTTTGACTACTTTATGGACATAGGTGCGCAAACCTATCAGTACCTATTAGAGACTAACTTCCAAGATAAGCAAATTATAGACAAAGATTTGTGGCACGAAAAACAACCAGTACATAATCAAACAAGTGCAAAGTATGATTGGAGTCTTAACGATCCTACAGTATGCAAACCAGGCACAAGGTTCCAGGAAGTCAGAGACTACATAGAGCAGTATTTTGCCGACTTAGGTATAATTGCAAAACAAATTAGTCCGGTTATACAAGTCAACATGATACAGGATTTGGAAAAATATGCAACTACTGCCGCTCATGTTGATATAGAACGCCCAGTGAGTATAAGTATGCTAATACACAAGGGCGGTGATGACATCATAACAAAGTGGTATAACGTGGTACAGGAACAGCCAGTAGATTATCCACATTGTTATCCTGCTGAAGAATTAATAGGACCAGTATTCGAAACACGTATAGAACCTAGACAATGGCATTATTTCAATGCTGGCTTGCCACATAGTATACACAACATAGAAAGTTATAGGACTATGTTAGCAGTACAAACTGACAATAGTCAGGAAGATTTGTTGAATAAATTACCTGTTAAATGACCTACGATATAAAAATATTCTGGGAAGACACTCATTACAACTTTGTAATGAATAAAAACGGCAGAGAACGTAACTGGGATAAACTATGCAAGGAATCTATAGATATGTTTGGCGTGCCAGGTCCTGATCAAAACTTTGATTGGTCTGTAGATATTGACAGTATGACATTTAAATTTAAAGAAGAAAAAGACGCACTAGCGTTTAAATTAAGGTTTATATGATGAAAGACATTCCTGGGTGTATTGAGTATTTAGATTTGCCTCCTATTCCCAATGACGTTCGAGATAAAATAATACGGGACGCTCACTATTTTATTAACATACCCATTACAGAAGGGGATAAAACCTATTACTTTGAACAGATACCTGCTAGGTATGGTCCAGATACGGTGTACTTTAAGTACTATATGTATCCTCCTGTAGAATTTGTACAAGACGTAATACAACCTCTGTTTGAAAAACCACTTGTGTATGTTCTAAGTGTTATTAAAAGTCATACTGGCAATCCCAGTATGTTCTGGCCACACCATGATCATGACAGGTATAGTGGGATACAAATTAATTTAGACAATGGTGGTGATAATGTGTTAACTAGGTTTTACAAGCAGTTTCCTAGAAGACCTAATATGTACGATAATTTATATGACTTCGATCAGATCGGAGACATGCACGAAATACAGACAGAAGAAAATAAATGGGTAATATTTAATCCCACTATAGTACATAGTGTTCATAATGTTACAGATACTAGAATCACACTAGCAATCGATACAGGTGATCTAATACACTACGATGTTATGTATTCACACTTTAAGTAACTTCTCTCTGAATATCGTCTTCAATACAACTATCTCCGTATTGAATCTCAATCACACGGCATTCCATATCAGATTCGTTACAGAGCTGATGCCAATCACCAACAGGCACTCTGTATTCATCGTGAACCTTTAGAAGTTGTGGAGTACGGAAGTTGCCAACTGGTGTTTTGCTTCTTACAACACACTGACCAAATTGTACCATCCAAAACTCACTACGATGTTTATGCCGTTGCATACTTAGACTTTTGCCAGGCTCTACAACTAGCTCTTTTACTTTCATCTGGGTAGCATTATGTAGCACCCTATAATATCCCCACTGTCGCAATACTTTTTCGTTTTCCATTTTCTTTAATATCCATGAACTACTGTTCTTCTTATCGTTACCACCTACGCCAAATACAAATTTAAGTTTATCGTCTATTATTCCCTGCTCGGGAATATTGTCAGAGGTGCGATCACCTCCGTTGGCAAAGATAATAATGTCATCAGGAAACAGTTCACGAGTGCGTATTATTGCGTCCGAGGCTGAGCCATCATCGTCATTGAATCTTATTACTGCATCTACATCTTTTAGTTCTGATAATATACTGAAACGTTCATCTTGACTCTGATAGAACGCACCTTTTTTGCGCTCAAGCCAAGCATCACTGTTAACACCCACAATCAATATGTTGCCTAACGATTTGGCTTCTTTAATATATGCGAGGTGTCCTGCGTGTAATGGATCGAATCCGCCTGTAATCAAAACTACTTTCATGTGGATATTTATTATGGTTAAATTGGGCTAAGTATTAATGAGGGCAAGTTAATGCAGTTTAACATGAACTATTTTTGGGATATCCAAGACTGGTTGAGTGAACTACCAGACGATGATATCCAACACTTTACAACCTACATTGTAACTAAAGGTTCGTTTTTTGTAGTAGAGTGCGACAATGAAGAACTCTTATGTTATATGGCATTGTGTTGGTCTGAAATTGTTGACAACTGATTGGAGTGACAGTATAATAGTTCTTATAGGCTAACATTTTGAGGTGATTATGACTTTCTTTGATTTACTACTTTTTCTAATTATAGGATTTTGTTTATACAAAATTGTGAAACAGTTTGTTGAAGTTGAAGTGGAGGTAGTACATGAAGAAGATTTGGTTATACAAGCGCAGAAGGAAGCACTACTAGCCCAGCCCTATTATTACTATGAACTAGTTAAAGACGGTCAAGGTGGTAAGCAATACTTGCTGTACAGAGTTACTGATGATGAATACGTAGGACAGGCAGGTACATTAGCAAAAATTAAGAAGTTAGCCAAAGATATTAATCCTGACTTCCCTAATGTGTTCTTAAAGAATACTTCAACAAATAAAATATCGGTGATCTAATATGACCATGCACCTAGTAGGTCCATATCTGACCACCACCTCCTACAAGAAGCGTAAAATGAAAATAACAAAGACAGCTCTAGCAAACTACCAGATGGAACACAAGGACTACAATCGTAGACTGAAACAGGCTGGTAGACACAGTGAGCAACTAACACTCGAGCAGTACATAGATTATCGTTGTGGTAAACTTAAGTTAAATAAAGAGGAACCTAAGTTTACTACATATACTCCGCCTAAGAGGTATCGTAGAGAAACTCCTGCTATTCCCAGCCATAGTACAGGTGTTGGTACAGCAGTTAGGGCACCAGATAAAGTGTACACAGGTAATAAAATTAAAGGCATTGGCACAATGCATAAATCAAATGCTGTTCCTATCTTCAGTGATGAAGAAGCAGTGGCAATCAGCAAAATGAGGAGATAGTTTGGCAAAAGAAGATGATACAATAAAGATGGACTGTGAGGTATTAGACGTACTGCCTAATGCTATGTTTAGAGTAAAAAGTAAAGAAACAGAACACGAACTTATTGCATACCTAGGCGGTAAGATGCGTAAGGCTAGAATTAGAATTACGCTAGGTGATACTGTAGAAGTAGAACTTAGCCCTTATGACCTTAGGAAAGGCAGAATAACGTACAGAAGGTAATGTACAATATTGAGGATATTCAAGAAGTCCATTTAGAGATTTCAAGTTTATGCAACGCTCGTTGTCCAGAGTGTCCTCGCAACTATCGTGGCTTTCCGTACAACGATGGTTATCCAGAAACAAACCTAACACTAGCTCAAGCACAAAAGATATTTGAGCCACTGTTCCTACATCAGTTACAGACTATACTGATTAACGGTAACTATGGCGACATAGTTATGAACGAAGAAGCCATAGATATCATTCGTTATTTTAGGCAACACAACAAAACCGCAGATATTTACATCAGCACAAATGGCAGTGCTAGGCGTGATAACTTTTGGCAAGAGCTTGCAGAGTTAGACTGTAAAATAGAATTTGACCTAGATGGTATGGCAGACACACATACCTTGTACAGACAAAACACAAACTGGAATACAGTAATAAAGAATGCCAAAACATTTATAGATGCTGGTGGGTATGCTGTTTGGAAGTTTATTAAGTTTAAACACAATCAGCATCAGGTTAACGATTGCGAAGAACTCAGTAAGCAATTAGGGTTTAGTGTATTCAAAGTAGTTGAAGAAGGTAGAGACCAAGGCCCGGTATACGATAAACAAGGCGAACTTGTACACGTAGTAGGAGACTGGACACATCACTGGGACGGAGTTGACCACAAAACTGTAGAGCCATATATTGCTAAACGTAAAGGAGAGATGTTACTGTTTGACGACATCGCACAATACTTTACACCAGCAAAACAAATTAACTGTGAAGTTAAAAAAACTAAGAGCGTGTACATCACAGCCAACGGAGAAGTTTATCCTTGTTGTTACCTAGGGTTTTATCCACTTACTAACGTGGGATTCGGTGAACAACTGGAAGTGTTAAACAAACAACTACGTCTGCTTATTAACAATAATAATGCATTAGAACATCCGTTGTCAGAATGTATTGCATGGTTTAACGAGATTGAGAAGTCTTGGTCTTGTTCTACATATAAAGACGGCAGGCTAATGAAATGCGATCAGCAGTGTGGCGCTAAATAGTACTATGACTGCTAAACAGATTCGTGAACATCTAGATTTAATAACTGATACAAGTTGCCCAAGGACTAAAGCGTCGGCTTGTCAATGTGAATCTGTAAAGACTTTAACAGAAGATGATGCATTTATATCAGCAGTTTGCGAATTAGAACACAGTGACGAGGTAAAGGGTTCAATACTTTTACTGAGTAAGCCTGGTAAAGGCACAGTTATCCGAGGAAAAATAACAGGCCTTGAACCTGGTGAGCATGGGTTCCATATACATGAATATGGTGACTTAAGCAACGGATGCGAAAGTGCCGGGGGACATTATAACCCAGATGGAACAGATCACGGTGATTTGGCACAAGGACATGTAGGCGATCTAGGCAATATTATTGCTGACGATGAAGGTGTTGCTGATTTTATAATTAAAGCACACCGAGTAAAACTAACAGGAGAACAAAGCGTAGTTGGTAGGGCAATAGTCGTACATAGCGGCAAGGATGACCTAGGTAAAGGAGGAGATGCTGAATCTCTCAAAACTGGCAACGCAGGTGATAGATTAGCCTGTGGTGTTATCGTGTTACGTGATTCAGAATAAAGATCATGCATAATTTTATTAAAGGATTTTTAGCAGGCTGTGTCGTAGGCGCTACAACATGGGTAGTAACAGTAGAAGCACAAGAAATACAAGAAACACCTGCCGATCAGTTTATAGAAGCGACCCCACAATCTAAACCGGTAAACTGTTGGCCTCTGATGTACACATTAGACGGCATTAAATCACAAGGGCTAAATGTTCTCTGGCAAGCGAAAAACAAAGACGACGGATTTAATAACAACCAGATATTGTTTACTAATGATGCAAACATGTGGGTGTTATTAGAAATGAATGATGAGGTAGCCTGTGTACTTGGATCAGGTGATGACTTCCATTTATTAGATAGAAGATATAACCAAGGAGATCAAAAATTATGATTACTGAATGGGTAACTAAACGATTAACAGAACGCACAAGTTGGGACGGAATTGTTCTAGTTGGTGCAGGTGTTGCATTTTTAATTTTCAAACCAATCGCTAGTCTTGTTGCATACGGTGCTATTGCGTACGGTGCTTGGACTATTTGGAAAAAAGAAGATTAAAAAGTCTTTGCAATTTTATTAACAATCAACTATAATTAATACATGACTTATATTGTAAATGACGCCTGTGTACGTTGCAAATACACAGACTGCGTAGACGTCTGTCCAGTGGACTGTTTTTACGACGCAGGTACTATGTTAGTAATTAATCCAGATGAATGTATCGACTGTGGAGTATGCGAACCAGAGTGTCCAGCAGAAGCCATTAAAGTTGACACAGACATGACGGAAGAACTAGAGTTTTTTAAACAGTATGCCATAGAACAATCTGAAGGCAAAGAACCTATTGTTAAAAAGGTAGATGCTTATCCAGATGCAGATGAAATGAATCCTGTATTAAATACTAGTGTAGGAAATAAAAGACACTTACTATGATTGAAATTACTGAATCAGCCTTGGGCAAACTACAAACTATCCTAAACGAGGAACACCCTGGTGGTAAACTTCGTATCTTTATTCAGGGTGGTGGTTGCTCTGGCTTTCAGTATGGTTTTGCTATTGAGGAAAATCAAGAGGAAGACGACTTCGTAATAACAGAGGGCGGTGTAAGCGTATTAGTAGACTCAATGAGTAGCGCATACCTACAAGGAGCCACAGTTGATTACGCCGTTGATATTAACGGTGAGAGTTTTACTATAAAAAATCCTAATGCCGCATCTACCTGCGGATGCGGTTCTTCATTTACTCCATATTAAACTTAGACTTTGATTGCTGAAACTAATAAATAACAGTAATCGAGGATAATTTAACATGGCAAGACAAATTATTAATATTGGGTCTAGTGCTAACGATGGCACAGGTGATCCATTAAGAACAGCGTTTGATAAAATAAACGACAACTTCCAAGAAGTTTATGGCGCAGGTGCCGCTGGTACTAATATTGATATAAGCACAAATACAATTGCAAGTACAAACACAAACGGTGATATCACACTTGATCCCAACGGGACAGGCTTGGTTGTTATTAATGATGACCAATTTAAAATTAGCACAAGCAAAACACCAGCCGCATCAATAGGTGCAGATGGTGATGTTGCAGGATTGGTAGCATGGGACAGCAACTACATTTATGTCTGTACAGGAACATACGATGGATCAACAGCGATTTGGGCAAGAGCCGCTATAAGCACTTGGTAAGGATAAACAATGGCAAGACAATTAATTAACATAGGTACCATTGAGAACGACGGCACCGGGGATAAACTCCGTGATGCAATGGATAAGATTAATGATAACTTCCAAGAAGTATATACTGAACTGGGTGGTGATTCATTAAGCAACTTAGACTTTAGTGTCAACACTATCAGTTCTGCAAACAGTAATGGGGACATTATTCTCGACCCCAATGGTACAGGCAAAGTTAAAGTAGACAATCTTGCTATTACTGGTAACACAATTTCTAGCACAAATACAAATGGCGACATAACTTTAGACCCTGATGGCTCCGGTACAGTAGTTTTAACAGGTCCTGTTAGCATAACAGGAGCACTAACCTTAAGCACAGCACTGACAGCAAACTTAATAGGAAATGTTACGGGTAACGTTACAGGCACAGTCAGTAGCCTTAGCAATCATGACACAGATGATCTAACAGAAGGTTCAGGCAATTTATACTATACCGATGCTAGAGCTAGAGCCGCATTAAGCGCAACAGGTAGCATTAGTTACGATAACTCAAGCGGAGTTATTAGTTTTACAGATGCAGTTACTAGTGTTAACGGGAAAACAGGCGCAGTAACGATAAACTTAAGCGATATTGCAAGTAGCGGACAACTAGACGGTGATATTAAAGGTTCGGTATTTGGTGATGATAGTACACTACTAGTAAATGGTACCAGCAACGAAATAGTTGGGACAATTAATTCTAGCTCTGGTACTATCACAACACTTAGTGTTACTACACTACAAGGCTTTACAAGTTTACAAGGTCAGGCCGATGGTAGTATTAGTACTGGTGTGTTTTATGGTGATGAAACACAGGTAGACAGATACCTAATGAAAGATTCATCTATTGTTATAGATGAGACAGGCACTTTAATAGGCGCAGTAAACACTAGCGCAACGAGCACATTTTCAGGCACACTAAATCTTTCTGGCACTGTGGACCTTAATGGTGCAACAGTAACAAATGCGGCATTTGATCTAACAGGCGATACTACTGGCACACATTATGGTTTTGTAGATGGTGATCTAATAGGCAGTGTTTTTGGAGATGACAGTACCTCAATTATTGACGGTATTAATAAAACAGGAACTCTTACTGAATTAGATGTGGATGACATAAACATTGATGGCAACACTATTAGTGCCGCTGGCTCACCAACGAATCAGAGCCTAATTTTAAATGTTAAAGGCATTGCCGCTTTACAGACTAATTCTGACACCTTTATTTTACAACCTAGAACGGACTATGGCGTAAATGGTGTGGGATTAGCAGGAGACATAGATAACTGTATAAGCCAAGACGATGATTATTTGTATAAGTCAGCCACAGATTATGACGGTAGTACATTAATTTGGAAACGTGCTAAGTTAAGATATTTTAATGAGCCATTATTTTACGTTGGTGCTGACGACAGCACAATGCGTGGCATCGATGACTTAGAAGGTATTAAGTTTATAGGTGGTACAGGTATCACTACATCAAGTGATGCAGAAGGCAACATCACTATTGATGGTGCAGGTGCAACTTACAGTTGGAGTATTGGTGCAGACGATTCTACACTTAGAGAAATAGGTTCAGGTGAGAGTGTTAAAATTATTGGTGGCACAGGTATCACTACATCAAGTGATGCAGAAGGCAATATTACAATCAATGGACACGGTATATTTGGATTTAGTGTAGGTGCTGATGATTCTACACTTCGTGAAATAGGTAGTGGTGAAAGTTTTAAAATTATTGGCGGTACAAATGTAACTACAAGTTCAGACAGTGAAGGTAACATTACAATTGATGCTACTGACACAGGCATTAGCAATGTTGTAGAAGATACAACACCACAACTTGGTGGTGAACTAGATGCACAAAGTAACAATATTACAAACCTTGGTACACTTAATACACATACAGTACCAGGGGGTACAGGAACACTTGCTCTAACAAGTGATATAACAACAAGTAATTTAACAGGTACAGTATTAAACATTGGTGCTGATGACTCAACATTAAGAGCAGTAGGTGTTGGCGAAGGCATAAAGATCATTGGTGGCACTAACGTAACTACCACAAGTGATAGCGAAGGCAACATCACAGTAAACACAAGTGCAATTACAAGTTTTAACACAGCAGGTAACACAGGCACTGGTACCGTTGACGTAGGTGGTGGTGAATCATTACTAGTAACAGGTACTACAGGTCAAATTAATGTTGCGGCTGGTGGCTTTGCATTAACTTTATCATTAGACAGCAACATAAACAGTATTCAAAGTATTGCATTTGAAGGCTCTACAGATGATAACAACGAAATCACACTTACTAGTGCAGACGCAACAGCAGACAGAACAATTACATTACCTGACACAACAGGTTATCTAGCAACATTTGATACAGATCCAGGCACAGATACTATTACATCAACTGTAGCAGAACTTAACTACATGGACGGTGTAACAAGTAATGTACAAACTCAGTTAGACAGTAAAGCAAGTGCAACAGGTACTGTTATAAGCATAGGTGCTGATGATTCTACTCTTAGAGCAGTCACTTACGGCGAGAGCATAAAGATTATAGGTGGCACTAATGTAACCACTACAAGTGATGCTGAAGGCAACATTACTGTTAATAGTAGTGCAAGTGGCGATGTTGCAGACGATACAACACCACAACTTGGTGGTGACTTGGATCTCAACGGACACAGCATTACAACAGCAAGATCCAATGAGGATCTAAACTTAACACCAAATGGTACTGGTACAGTTACTATTAATGGTGGCTTAAAGTTAGAAGAAGGCACACAAGAAAAGTTTAGCAGTTTAACTAGTGCAACAGGCACAGTAACACATGACTGCTCGAACGGTAATATATTCTATCACACAAGTATAAGTGCTGACTTTACAGCAAACTTTACTAACCTACAGTTAGACTCAAGTTACGCAACAACAGTAACCTTAGTGTTGGTGCAAGGGGCTAGTGAATTTATTCCTACAGCAGTACAAGTAGCAGGAGCGGCACAAACTATTAACTGGCAAGGTGGCTTAGAGCCAACAGGAACAGATAATGGTATTGATATTGTAAGTTTCACAATACTTAATAACTCTGGAACATATACAGTATTAGGACAATTGGTAGACTTTTAATAAGGGGTAATTGATGCCATTTACAAGTTCTTTCAATGGATCATTTACAGGCGGTAGAAGATCTAGCACAGACTCTTTTGGCGCTAACACTAGCACTTTAAGATTAAAAAACTGTATTGTACATTACGATGCTAGTAATAACTCTAGTTATGGTGGCTCAGGCACTACTTTCACTGACCTAACATCAAACGCTAATAATGGAACTATAGTTGGTGGTCCTACTTTTGATACAGATAAGTTTACATGGACATCAAGCGACTATATTGTAACACCCGACATAGCAGATCATATAACGTCTCTTAATAAGAACCATACTGTTGAAGTTTGGTGTAGACCTACAGACGACGGTGTTGTAGTTACCTACGCAGGACAAGCGGACCCAACTGCAGGTTATCACTTCTCAGCAATAGAAATTGTTGACAGTAACGTAGAATTTGGAATGTGGACAGGATCAGGCATAACCTCATCTGGACCAACAGAAACACTTACACTAGGTCAGTGGTATCAACTTACTCTAACATATAGAGGAACCGTAGTAAGAGGTTATGTTAACGGCAGACAAGTATGTAAGTTTAATGCTACCTGGGACCCACCAATGGACAGTACTGGTGCTTTATACATGGCGGCAGGAACTAGTGATATTACTAATCAAGGTGATGGTACAACATTTGACGGTGATATAAGAGTTATTCGTGTGTATGGACATCCATTACGCAGAAATGACATTAAGAAAAACCTAGCAAAAGGCAGAGGTAATGATAATGTTACGCCTTCTTCAACTACAACCTCTTTTACAACAGCAGAATCTACTACTTGGACAGCACCATTAGGTGTTAAGAGTGTAGAGTATCTTGTTGTTGGAGGCGGAGCCGGCGGTGGTAACGGTTACGACACCGGTGGAGGTGGAGGTGGAAGTGCTGGCGTCGTTCTAACAGGAACCAAAAAAGTAAGACCTAATAGAAATTATGACATAGTAGTAGGTGCTGGTGGAGCAGGCGGTGCCGATACTAGAGCGAACAGGAACGGTTCAGACGGTAGTGATTCCACATTCGCATCAATTACTGCATCGGGAGGTGATGCTGGAAATGGCAGTAGAACAGTTCAAAGATCGCATAGTGATGGTGGTGATGCACAAGCCGGCTCAACTGTAGGGCAAGGAGGCGATGGCGGCGGCAACGCAAGTTCACCTGGCGGCGGCTCAGGAGGCGGAGGCGGCGGAGCCGGAGGTGCTGGTAGCAACGGATCATCGGGTGTAGGCGGAGCCGGAGGTGCTGGTACAAGTTCAAGCATATCAGGTTCAGCAGTGACTTACGGTGCGGGTGGTGCAGGTGCCCGAGGTAATTTTAACACTACAGAAGGTGCCAACGGTAGTGCAAACACCGGTAATGGTGGAGGTGGAGGTGGTGCGGCTAGTGGCAATTCAGGTGGCGGTGGTACAGGCGGCAGTGGTATAGTTATTCTAAAGTATGGCACAGTTGCGTGGGATCCTGCTAACGATATTACACCAGCATATTGGTTGGATGCCAGTGATACCTCAAGTTATACACTAAGCAGTTCAACACTGAATACCGTAACTGACAAAGCAGGTAACTTTACTGTTACGATAGATGGAACGCCAACAAGAATCAGTAGTAGTCTTAACAGTCTAAATGTTTGGGACTTTGACGGTTCAGAAAGTTTAATTACAGGATCAGGACCATACACCAGCAGTGGTAATCACTGGGCCATAGGTGTGTTCCAGTACCACGCCACAGATAGCACTAAAGACTCATTCTTCAGTGCTGATGGCACTAGAACTTACGCTGTTTCAAGTAGCCAGAGCAACAACACCTGGACTGGTGAGATTGACTACGACGGTAGTAACAGTATCGTGACTGGCACTGCCAAGAACGATTTCACAACCAGTATCAGTATAAACACTTGGGTAATAGTCAGCATAGTATTCAATAAAACAGGTAATCAGATCTTTGGTAGAATAAACGGCACAACAGCAACTTCAACAGATGCTTACAACCTAGCAATGGATACCAATGCCACTGATGTGCGTATGATGCGTAACAGAGCAGGTGTTAAACTAGACGGACGTATGGCAGAGTACTTCCATGT
>Ga0181598_1003035_pt1 | contig 14806 bp, 13 predicted proteins | sample 041ome_4_FD_153295 | JGI IMG/M metagenome (GOLD analysis project Ga0181598, IMG submission 153295) | Coastal salt marsh microbial communities from the Groves Creek Marsh, Skidaway Island, Georgia - 041404US metaG (spades assembly) | ecosystem: Environmental > Aquatic > Marine > Intertidal zone >... | reverse complement strand
CAATATTTTATATACTATTTATTCTTGTGGTTGTAATGCAGCTGCAAATACTTGTAGTTCTCAAAACAATGTTATTGTTCCATTAGAAGCTGTGGTAACTTTGGTGAACTGATGAATAGATTTATAATTTATATATTTGGAATTTTTCTAATAGCACAATCAAATGCTTTAGCTTGTAGCTTTAAAATTGCAGATTTTGGAAGCCCTAAAGAAAAAATAGAATTTGAACAAAATATACCTCAACCAATGTTGTTACCAGATAGATTTGGAGGAGAAAATTTAATTATCCCCTTAGAACAAATTTGTGAGTTAAATAAAAAACTTTATGGAACACAACTTGTTTATTTATATATAGATAATAAGCTTTCTCGTATTCAACTTTATAGACCAATAATGCCAGATAGAAACCTAATGGATTTTGCAATGAAAAAATATGGAAAGTTTAATTTACCGGAAGGTCTTCCAAAAGAAAAATGGAGAGGAAATCATATTTGGGATTTAAATCTTGAGGTGGTTGAATATATAGTAACTGATATTCATGATGGTCATGTTGAAATTATTGATATTGTAAATAAATTATATTTACCAATTATTGAAAGTTATAATGAAAAGGTGGGAGAGTGGTTAGATACTGGACAATAATTTTTAGTTTTTTAATAGCTTTCAGTTTTACTAAAACTGAGGCCAAAAACCCTCCTCCAGGCACTGGAACAACTGACATACCTGCAAATATTTTAATAATGCTTGATAATTCGGGCAGTATGTCAGCCAGATTGGCAGGGGCAGTACAAATTCATTATCCTGTTGATGTTAATGTAGACAGGTTTGGAAACATCTATGTTCTTGAATATTGGAATAATAGAATTAAGAAATTTGATAGTTCAGGAAACTATATTAAAGCATTTGGAGGGCCAGGCAGCAATTGTTCTCAATGGAGAAATGCTAGACAATTTGATATCAAAGATGATGTAATTTACATATCAGATACCAATAATTATCGATATGTAACGCTTACTTTAGATGGAGCTTGCAGAAGAACAGAAACGGTTTGGTCTTTAATGAAAAATACGCCTATAGCAATGGCAGTGGGAGGTGGCTGGGCTTGGGTAAGTACTCCAACTAGAATTGGAAGTCATTATACACCTAGCATGTATCCAAACCCTGGTAGAAATGTTTACAATAACGAAGGTGGTGGAAGTAATTTTATATGGGGTATGAGCTGGAATAGATCAGGTTCGAGAATAGCATATGCAAACTATTCTAGAAATAGAGTAAGAATAGCTTACAGATCTGGACATCAATTAGTTGGACAAAATAGTCCATATGCAAGTAATAGAGTAAGAAATTGTTCTGCTAATAGACCAACTGATACTGCATGGGATAGTTCTGGAAACGTTTATTATACATCCGTAGGAACACATGCTGTATATAAAATTAACCCAGATACTTGTAGTGAGAGTAAATTAGTAGGATCTTGGTCAACATCTAGTGGTTTTAGGTACCCGTATGGAATTGAAATAGACTCAGCTGACAATATTTATGTAACTGATTATTATAATTTTACAGTCAGAAAGTACAATACATCTGGTTCAGAAACACTTTCTGTTGGAGGTTCTAATACAAGATTAGAAGCTGCTAAAAAAGTAATTAAAAAAATTGTCTCTAATACAAATTTAACCTCAGGAGCAAATTTCGGTTTAATGGAGTGGGGAAGTTCTGGTAGCCGAACAAGAATAAGAGTTAAAATTGGTAACAGTGGAGCTAAACAAATTTATACAGATGTAGATAGTATTTATGCTAGTGGTGGAACCAATCTAAATAACGCTTTAAATAGAGCGAGAGATTATTTTAGAAGTGGTCAAGTTGATAACTGGAATAAAACTTGTTCTAAAAATTTTTTAATAGTTATTAGTGATGGTTATTGGTCAAGTCATAGTTCAGTTTTATCTATAGCAAACACTTTAAATAAAGCAGATAATGTTCAAACATTTGCAGTTGGTTTTGCTTTAGGTGGATCAAACAACAATTACAAAACTTTAGCTGAACAAGGTGGTACGAAATCACCATTGTATGCTGAAAATGAAACAGATTTGCTTGCAAAACTAACTGATGCCATAAAGCAAGCTATTTCTGGAAGATTAACATTTACAACACCTGCTGTGATGTCGGATGTATCTAAAGGTAATTTTATCTATCAGTCAACATTTGAGTATGAAAAAAATAAACAATGGAAGGGAAGAATAAAAAAATACAAATTAAACTCAAATGGTACATTTGGATCTGAACAATGGGATGCTGCTGATAAATTAAATGCCAAGAGCTCCTCTTCAAGAAACATTTGGACTTCAGGTATTTCTGCATCGGGCATTAATAATTTTACTACATCTAATAGAGACACTCTAAAACCCCTAATGTTTCCAAGTCAATCTCCAACAGATACAGAAGTAGATAATTTGATAAATTTCATCAGAGGAATTGATACTTATGATCAAGACGCCGATAACAATAAATCAGAAAGTATTCATAAGCTTGCTGATGTGTATCACTCAGAATTAATTGTTGTTGGTCCACCAGAAGCTCCAAGTGCAGGAACAGGAAAATCAAATCATAATAAAACAGACAGTTATTATAGATATCAGAACAGCTATAATAATTTTATAAATGGTTCTAGTTGTGGTGGTCCATGTAAAAATAGAACAGAGGTAGTTATTGCAGGATCAAATAATGGAATATTGCATGCATTTAAAACTTCTAATGGAGAGGAGTTGTGGGGATATATTCCTCCAGTTTTACTTGGTAATTTAGAACAAATTCCATCATCTCAGGCCAATACCACAAATGCAATATATGGAGTTGATGGGTCTCCAACAGTAAAAGATATTTACTTTGATGATACACCAAATGATGGAACAGATAATCCAAGATGGAGAACGATTTTAGTTGGTGGATTAGGCGCAGGTGGAAACGCAATTTACTCGATTGATATAACTGACATTAATAATCCAAAACATTTGTTTGCTGTTCAAAATGATCCCTCTAACCGAGAAATTAGTCACTGGAATTTATCGGGTGCAAAAAATATATATAGCTATGGATCTGGCAGTGGAAGTATTTCTAAGGACTTAAATTATAGTAAATTAGGTGAAACTTGGTCAACTCCAAGAATTATAAGATTGAAAGTAAATAATAAAGACAAATGGGTTGCAGTATTTGGTGCTGGATACAATGCAGCAGTAAATCCAGATATAGGATCAGCAGTTTATGTAATGGATATTGAAAACGAAGGAAAACTTTTAAAAGATATTGATATACAAGATCAAGTTAACGTAATGCATAATTATGTTTTTGGTATTCCAAACGGTAATACTAAAACTGAATTTAGTATGTCACAGTATGGCCTTACATCTTATAACGTAAATTGTTGTAAGATTAGAATTGCTGGTGCTGGAGATATAAAATATACGGTTACAGGTACATTAAATGGTGACACTATGTCGAATGTAAAAATTAATTTTGAAAGGGCTCCATCAAATGTAACTATTACAGCAAGTAAAGTTAATAAAACAGATATTATTAATTCATTACCTGCAGATTTAAGTGTAATTACTGCAGATGGAACAAGTAAAGCAAATTATGATGGTGCATTGATCTATGCATCAGATCTTGAGGGTAAAATTACAAAAATTAATTTAACTGAAAATTTTATTTTAAATAGTGATAATATTTTAAAAAATGTTTCTTCAACAACTTTATTTAACGCACAATCAAATTCTGAAAATGGAAGATACATTTATACGAGACCAGAAGTAACTATTAACAACGATAACAATTTATGGCTCTATTTTGGAACTGGAAATACTCAAAAGTTACACGAGCAGTCTAACAAAATTAAAAACAGGCTTTATGGCATAAAAGATACAGATTTTCCCCAATATTCAAATATTTCGACACCTGGAGATGTGAGTAAGTGCAAAACATCACCAAATTGTCCACAATCTAACGATCTGGGCTGGTACATCGACCTTCAAAACTATCAAAAACTTACTGCAGAACCTACAGTTGATAAAGATAGGGTGTATTTTCCAATTTACGAGCCCACAACTGGTTCAAATGCTTGTAATACTGGAAAAGCTATTTTAAGAGCGTTTGATACAAAATGTGGTAGTTCATTATTAAATGTTAATATGGGTACCGGAGTACTATCAAAAGTTGTAAAACAAGGAGATAATCTATATTTAGGTATATCTGGAGAAGCAAATAAGAATATTAGTGGATTTACATCAAAAGATAACCTAATTACAGGTAAATCAAAGGCAAAAGCATCTTCAGGAGCAGTTCAGTTGGAAAGCTGGAAAGAAAATTATTAAATTATCAAAACTCTAACACTAAAATATAAACTCTAACACAAAAAATTATAAATTAAAAAAAGTGTTGTTTTATATAGATTTATTAAAATATATAAATAAAATTTAAAAATTTAAAACTCTAACACAAAATTTTTTTACTCTAACACAAAAAAATATATAGATACAAAACTTTTTAGTTATTTTTTACTAAATGACAAAATGTTATATAAAATAAGAGTTATTTAAATATTTAAGATAGTTTTAAAAATTTATATTGAAAATAATATCTCTAACACAAAAGTATTTTACTCTAACACAAAATAATATTGACGATATTTTACAATTGTGTTAGAGTTTTAGTAATTTACAGAGAATTTTTATATGGAAACCATTCATAAAAAAAATGGAAGGCTTCACATATATGTTCGGCAAGATAAGTACAAAGGTGAGCTTAAATCTCATAATTGGGTCGGAAGAACATATATAAATGGTAAACAAAAAGTTTCTTCATCAGGCACCACTAACCTTGAAGAAGCTATACCTATTCTAGAAAAATGGTTCGATGATCTCCAAATTCAAAAAAATGAGGTAAAATCTGAAATTGATCAAAGCTTGGATCAAAAAATAGATGAAAAACAAAATTCTCCTTCAGTTTTTGAAACACAGTCAATAGAAACAACTCAAAGCAAACCTGAAGTTGAAGCTATTCAAAATCCCCAAAAAGGCGTAACAATTGGAATGTTAGAAAAATTAAAAAAAATAAAATTTTCTAAATCAAAAGAAGATGTATCGCCTGACAATCAAGCAGTAGACAGCTCAGCAAATCCTAAAAATAAAGATAATAAAATTAAATCATTATTTAAAAACTTTTTTCAATCTAAAGTAAGTAAGCTTAGTGTAGCCGGTGAAGAAATTGCTGGATTAGATATTACTAAAGAAGCAATAAGAGTTGCTCAGGTTTCTCAAGATAGAGATGAAAAATGGATCTTAGATAAATTCTCTTATCGATTACTAGATCAAGAAGTTATTACTGATAATGTTTTAGAACATAAAGATTATTTAGCTGCAGAAATTGAGTTAGCGTTATCTAACGCAAAAATAACTTCAAAAAATGTTGCGTTATCAATTCCTGTAACAAGTGCAATCATTAGAGTGGTCACTAGTCCTTTAATGTCTGATGATGAATTACAAAAAGCAATTGAAACAGATTCTCTTTGGGAAAATTTAGTTCAACTTGCTGATAATTTAAATGATTACTCAATCTTTCATCAAGTAATAAATAGAAATTCGAAAAATAACACAATGGAAATTTTATTTGTTGCCTCAAAACTTGCTGATGTAAATGGTTACTCTTCTATTGCTAAAAAAGCAGGCTTAAATCCAGTTATTATGGATGTTCGATGTTTTACTTTGAAAAATGCTTATGACAATACAAAATTCCAATCAATTACAGACAAGGGAAATTCTGCAATTTTAGAATTAGGAATAGACGAGAACTATATGATGATCATTCATAACAATACTCCTATTATTACTGATATCTTTTTAAGAGAACAAGAGAAACAATATTTGAATGACGTTACTAACGAACAAATTTCAACAGAAGCAGATGCTGTGATTAGAAGATATGCAATGCAGATTAAGCAAGCAATTACAGATTATGAAGCAAAGTATGAAAATAAAATAACAACTATACAAATAGTCTCAAGTTTAAAAAATATCTCATTTTTACTGCCAGTATTTAAAAAAAACCTGCCAACAACTGGCTTTGTTAATTTTGACCCTTTGCAAAGTGTTAGTGTTCCATCTTATAACAATGAAAAAGTTCCAGATAATAACAAATCAACTTTATCTTCAGTACTTGGATTGGCGTACAGAAAACTAGATGTATTTGGCTATTATAAATTTGTAACTGCTGTAAAAAATATCAACTTATTACCCAATAGAGATGCGGTTAGACAACAAAATAGATTAAAGTTTTTATCTGGCTTTGCTTTTAAGGGAATAGCAGGTGCGGTGGCTGGAATTTATTTAATATTAATTGTCATGTCTTATTTCCAAATAAATACCAATAAAGAAAAACTAGTAGAATTTGATCAAGTTCAAATGGAATTTGATAAATTAAATATCCAATTTTCAAAATTAGCAAAACAAAGAAGAGAGATGCAAAAATCATTGGATCTCGGTAAAATGGTTAATTCTAACCAGGCCTCTTCTTATAGAGCCTTAGCTCAAGTGACTAGGAGTGTTCCTTTACGAGTAAATTTTGAAAAAATTTCATTTGATGGTGAAAATTCATTAATTATTGAGGGAGTTGCTTTTTCTGATCAAGATATTTTAAATTTTATTGCGAACCTAAATGCTAAATCATTAATCGAACAAGCGTCTTTGGCTGCAATGAAGGTTCAAACTGGAGAAAGTAGTTCAGGAAGTAACAATAAAAAAGGATTTATAATTAATTGTAAATTGAAGGAAGTTTAATGGATTTAGCAAGTTTAAAAAATATGGATTTAAATGATCTAATGAGTAAACTAAAGAGTGGGAGTTTGGCAGATAAAAAAACTCTCATTAAGTTTGGAATTGGTTTAGTTGCAGTATTAGTTTTTTTAATTGGCTATTATGTTTTTGTATCTCCAATTATTAAATCACAAGAAGAACAAATAATGTTGATGGAAGAAAACAAAAATAAAATATTAGAATTTAATAATAATATTGTAACCGTAAAAAAATCTATTAAAAAATTAGAGCCTGAATATGAAAAAAATAGTAAATTATTTCATAGTAAAAAAGAAGTAGAGGATCTCTATCAAAATATTAGTAAGTACGCTTTATTAAATGGTTTGTCGATAATTAACTTAACAAAGAGTGAGCCAAAACCAGTAAGTGGCTCTGGATCAGCTGAACAAAATTCAAATAATTCAGACCAAAATACTTCAAACCAAAACCCTGAAGGACAACAAGTTCTGTATTATAAAATTCCAGTAGATTATGAAATTCAAGGAAATTTTTTGAGTTATTTAAAATTTAGAAGAGCGCTATCAAAATCACAAAAAGTTATAAATTTTGATAAAGAAGAAATTACTACGATAGCACAAATGCAAGGACAAATTTTGTCAAAAGGAACATTATCAATTGTTGGATTACCAGATGAATATAAATAAAAAAAAATTATTAGTTTTATTTTTGACATTAGTGTTATGTCAATTTCAATTATCCGCATTAAAAGCTGAAGATGTTAAAAGTATTGATGATGAAGAGTTACCAGCAATTGATCCATTTGCAGGCGGAACTGCTGGTTCTACCAATCAATCAATAGATTTAGGTGAAACACAGCAAAGTTCAGATAGTGGATTGTTAAACAACATGAGGTTAGTAGGGACTATTATTGGCAAAAATAAGCAGATAGCAGTTTTTTCTTCTCCTGATGGAGGAGCATTTAAGTTTGAAGCAGGCGATCTACTTACAACTAGTACTGTATTATTAGAAATTTTTAGCGACGTTGTAATTGTTAAAGACCAGGAAGATGAAAAATTTGAAGTTTATATGAACAATATAATAAGACCAAGTGAAGGCTAATAAGAAAATGATTGTAAATAAATATATAAAATTACTGATACTATTTTCTTCGATAGTTTTACTTCAATCTTGTGCATCAACTACTAAAGAACCAAAAAAAGTTCATGGTGATCTCCCATTAATTGACTCTAAAAAAGTAATTCAAGACGGTAAAAAAGATATGGACAAGAAAGTTAGTGAAGGTCCAAAACCTTATGATACTGAATTTACAACTAGGCCAGATAAAAGAAAAGTGATTACAACAGAAACCGTAAAAAATTATGTTACAATTTCGGATGAATACCCCAACTTAAAGCAAAACATAAACATAAACTTTCAAGGCATGGACTTTAAATATGTAATGTCATTGATGGCTGATATTGGAGAAATCAATATTCTGGTAGGCGATGAGGTTAGTGGAACGGTAAATGCAAAAATTGATAATGTTGGATGGGATATAGCATTTCAAACATTGTTAGACATGAAAACATTAGTTGCGGATGTTGATGTGGCAAATGGAATTATCAGGGTTCATACTCCTGAAAAATTAACTGCTCAGGAAACTGCAAAGTCAGCAAGAGCAGAAGTTTTAAAGAAAAAAATAGAATTAGAGGAGTCCGTTGAGCCGATTGTAGCAGAGATATTTAGATTATATTATATCAGCCCATCTCAAGCCAAAACTACTTTAGAGGCTTTGTTTACAACACAGGGAGCAGAAGGTGCTGGTACAATGTCTAATCTTTCAATAACAGTTGAAGACACTACAAGATCAATAATTGTTAGAGGGCATGAGCCAGATCTTGATACAATTGATGCAGTTATAAGGGAGATTGATGTAAAAACTAAACAAGTTTTAATAGAAGCTTTTATAGTGGATGCAACATCAACTTTTGCTAAGGCTCTTGGAGCACGTGTTGGGGCTATGACCAGGCAGGGAGAAGGTGATACGGGAACAACAATTAGTGGAATAACATCAGGTGGAAATGCAGCCACAACAGCTGGTGGCATAACCTTAGGAGCAGCCGCAGGAACAATTTCAAATCAAGGAATTGCCGGTACAAGTGGAATAGGGATACTTAAACAAATGGGCGCTAGTGCTTTAAAAGTTGAACTTGAGGCTTTAGAGTCACTTGCATTGAGTAAAACTCTTTCTCAGCCAAGTATTTTTACACTTAACAATCAAGAGGCTAAAATCACTCAAGGAACTCAAATTGCATATCAAACTACTGCAGATGGAACTACTACTACAGAATTCAAAGAGGCAGCTTTAGCGTTAACAGTTACACCAAGTATAATTGGCGATGGTAATGTCTTATTAGATATTAAAGTAAATAACGACTCTGCTGTAGAGGTTCCGGGCTCAGATGAACCTGGAATTAAAACTAACGAAATTTTGACCAAACTATTAGTTAGTGATGGGGATATTGTGGTCATTGGTGGAATTAAAAAGAATACAATAAATAATGAAAACAGCAAAACTCCTGGAGCAAGCAATGTACCAGTAGTTGGAAATTTATTTAAAAGTAAAAACAATACAGATGAACTTGTTGAGCTTTTAATATTCATCGCACCAAGAGTTATAGATTAAGATGAGTAAAACTAGATTAGATAATACTAGTGAACAAAATATCTTGAATATGTTAATGGAAAGTTCAAGTATTTCTGTTGATCAGATGTCTAAAATTAATACAACTAGCTCTGAAATAGGTAAAACAAAATTAGAGACAGCTTTTGAATTAAATTTTACTGATGAAGACAGGATACTTAAAGCTTTATCCACAAATTACTCTCTACCTTCTATAGATTTATCAAAAAAAGTAATTGATCCAAAAATAAAAAAAATAATTGACATCAGGTACATCCAAGACAATTTGCTAGTTCCATTTGAAATGTCAGGTGGAGTTTTAAAAATTGCAATAGCTGACGCTTCAAAATTAGGATTAATGAAAAATTTAAAAACAATGACAAAAATGGAACCAGAATTATTTGCAGCTTCTATTACCGATATAAATGAATTTATAAACCGACTTTCAAAACAAGATAGTCAAAAAATTTCTGATAAAAATGTTAAAGTTGAAAAAATTGAAACAAATAAAGATGAATTAATTGAAGTTGGAGGTGAAGTAATTAATTTTGGTAATAAATTAATTACAGAAGCAATTAATTTAGGAGCAAGTGATATCCATATTGAATGCTTTCGAGATAATGCGCAAGTAAGATTTAGAATTGATGGTATTTTAAAAATCATGGATAGTTATTCCAAATTTTTACATGAAAATTATTCAGCTGTTGTTGCGAGAATTAAAATCATTAGTAAACTTGATATTGCAGAGAGAAGAGTACCCCAAGATGGAGCTTCAACTTTTAAATCAGAAAATAAAGAAATTGATTTAAGGGTTTCAATTTTACCTACAAAAAATAATGAAAGAATTGTAATGAGGATCTTAAATAAAGACGCTGGTGATAAAGCTCTTGCTGATCTAGGATTTGAAACCAATGATTTAGAAAAGCTTGTTAAAGCGATAACTTCTCCCCAAGGAATGGTTCTTGTTACTGGTCCAACAGGAAGTGGAAAAACAACAACTCTTTATAGCGTTTTAAAGCATATTAATAAGCCAGGAATGAACATTTTAACAGCCGAAGATCCTGTTGAATACGAAATGGATGGAGTAGGGCAAGTTCAAATAAAAGAGGCAATTGGCTATACTTTTGAAGAAGCTCTTAGATCTTTTTTACGTCAAGACCCGGAAGTAATTTTGGTTGGAGAGATTAGAGATAAGGCTACAGTTGATATTGCTCTTAAAGCTGCTTTAACCGGACACTTAGTTTTTAGTACACTTCACACCAATGATGCTCCAAGTTCTATTACTCGTTTAATAAATATGGGCACTCCAAACTATTTAATATCTGCAGCTGTAACTTTAATTATGGCACAAAGATTAGCAAGAAAAACTTGCCTAGAGTGTAGAATTCTAGACGAAAATATTACTCCAAAACTGTTAAATTCTATTGGTTTTTTACCAGAGCAATCTTCAAGAGCCAAAATTTATAAAGGCGCTGGATGCAAAGAGTGTAGTGGAAGTGGCTATAAAGGTAGAATGGGAATTTATGAAATTCTTGAAATTGATCATGAATTAAAGGCTGGAATATTATCAAATCTTCAACAAACAGAATTAAATGCAATAGCAAAGAAAAATGGATTTAGAACTATGCAGGATATGGGTCAGGACATGTTATTAAGTGGAGATCTTTGTTTTGCAGAATATGAGAGAGTTTTACAGTCTAATTAATGTTAAATTTTGAATATAAAGGAATTTCTCAGGGTAAATATGTTGAGGGAGAAATTGAGGCATTAAATAATGCAGAAGCTGCCCATAAACTAAAAGATCAAAAAGTTATAATTACAAAACTTAAAGAGGCAAAAAAAAAGAAACTAGTTAGTAAAAAAGAAAAAACATCATTTAGCTTTGGAACAGGAATAAAAGCACAAGAAATTTTAATCTTTTGCAAACAATTTGCAACAATGCTTAGAGCAGGGCTGCCTGTATTAAACACTTTAGAAATGTTGGAGGGTCAAACTACAAGACCACCAATGAAAAAAGTAATCCAAACTATTAAAAAAGATTTAGAATCTGGAAATGCATTATCTAAATGTTTTGAAAAGCATCCAAAAATTTTTGATACTGTAGTTGTAAATTTAATTAAAGCTGGTGAGGCCAGTGGTAAACTCGATACCTTTTTACAGAAAATAGTTATCTCTCTTGAAAAAAGAGAAAAAATCAAATCACAAATAAAAAGTGCATTATTTTATCCAGGTGTTTTATTTTCAGTTGCAATATTGGTAACAGTTTTCATGTTAATGAATGTAGTTCCAACCTTTGTGAATATGTATGAAGGCATGGGTATGGGAGATGATTTACCCACTCCAACTGCTGTAATTATGTCAATGAGTGAATTTGTTCGTTCATCTGGTGGATTATTTCTTTTAATTTTTATTATTTTATTTGTAGTAGGTTTTAAATATCTAATTAGTAAAAATTATGGTGTAAAAAAAGCATGGCACCAGATCATGTTAAAACTTCCAGTATTTGGAAATTTAATAAATAAATCAATCTTAGCAAAAGTATCTTTGGTTTTAGGAAATCTTAACCAAGCAGGCGTTGATTTAATTGAAAGTATTGATATTGCAAAATCAGTTACAGATAATGTAATTGTAATTGAGGCTTTAGAAAATATCAAAAAAGGTGTTTTTTCAGGTGAGACTTTGACGGATTTATTTGCCAAAGAAAAGATATTTCCTCCAACATTTAGCCAATTGATTTCTGTTGGAGAGCAAACAGGGAGTTTAGATGAAATGTTTGGTTCTGTTGCAATTTACTATGAAGAAGAATTTGATGTTGCGGTTGCAAACCTTGCAAGTTTAATTGAGCCTATAATGATTGTATTTATGGGAATAACTATTGGTGGCTTAATGTTAGCTATGTACGCTCCAATATTCAATGTTGGTGCTATTATCGGTTAATATTAAGTTATTTTAGATACATAATAGGTTTTATCCAAGGATCACTAATTATATTGACCTTTAATTGTATTCTGAATATCTTAGTTTTTAATAGAAAAAGAGGTCTTAATGAAAAAAATTACAAATAAAGGTTTTACATTAATTGAATTGCTAGTTGTTGTAGCTATCATAGGAATTCTAGCAGCGGTAGGTGTTGTTGCATATAATGGTTATACTTCTTCAGCAAAAGTAAATGCATCTAAAACAATGCATTCACAAACAGTAAAATATATTTCTGCTGAAATTCAAAAGTGTTCTTTAGGAGAGTCTAAATTTATGGGCACCAATCAAGATTGTCCTGCAACGGCTGCAAAAGCTGTAACAGGAGCCGTAAATACAATGACTGATAAAAATCCATATAGCACTGCTAACAATGCTGTTGTTTCAAGTTCATCCTTTGTAGCTGGTCAAGTTAGTGTAAGTTCAAGTGGAACGACTGTTACGGTCAAAACTTGTACGAAATCAGGTTGTGGATCATCTGATCAATTAACAGGCACGATCGCAGTAGACTAAAAATTTATGAGGCGCTACAGCCAAGGTTTTACATTAATAGAACTTTTGGTTGTAGTTGCTATCATAGGAATTTTATCAGCAGTAGGAGTAGTTTCTTATAGTGGTTACAAAGCATCAGCTGAAAAGAAACAAGCAGAAATAACTCTCAATTCAATTTATTTAGCAGAGCAAGAATATAAATCTAATAATGGTGAATACTACTTTAATTCCTCTACTTCAAATTTAGTTACTAATTTATTTGATGGTGTAGATGATTTATCTGAACAATCGTTTAATTTTAAAACTACAAACGCCAACACTTTAACAATTACTGCTACAAAGAAAACAAATACTAGCTGTACTATATCAATTACACAAACCAATAAAAAACCAAACGTCAGTAATAGTTGTTAACGAGATATGGAAAAATTTTTATTTTTCAACATTATCATAACAGCGTTAAATATATTCTTAATTGTTTATGCTTTTTCATTAAATTTTTTTCCAAAAAAATGGAGAAAGAAAGTCAATCAAGATACTTTAGTTGGATTAGCTTTAATATTTTTAACAATGTTTACATGTTTTCTTTGGGTTTTTTATTTTTACTTTAAATTATTATAAACTCTAAAATTGTATGAACCGTAAAGCTTTCACACTTATAGAACTCTTAGTCGTCGTAGCTATCATTGGTATTCTAGCAGCAGTAGGGGTTGTTGCTTATAATGGGTATACGAACAGTGCAAAAGCTTCAACCATGAAATCAAATCATAATTTAGTAGTAAAACAAGTTAACTTAATTTTAACTAGCTGTGAAATTGAAGGTAGTGTTCAATTCATGAGTCAACTTAATAGTAAAAAATATTTTACTCATACGTGTTATGGAAATGTTCAGGCATTTTTTCCAGAATATTTTAAAAACCATATTAATAATCAATTGGAGTGGATTAACAAATCTTCACTTACTGGTTGGAATGGTAAAAATTTGTATGTATTACAAGAAGGTAGTGGGCATAATTATTATGCGGGATTTGTATTCATACGAGTGCCAACAAACAGTAATAAGAAAGTGTCGGTGTATATAGGTTCTTGTATTAAACAACCATGCTCTGATGTTAAAAATCAGCTAGAAACAGAAATATCTTTCAATCAATGGTAATATGAACCGTAAAGCCTTCACCCTAATAGAACTCTTGGTCGTTGTAGCTATCATCGGCATTCTAGCTGCAGTAGGGGTGGTTGCATATAATGGTTATACCGCAAGTGCTAAGAAGGCTGTAGTAAAGACTAATCTTAAACAGATAGAAAAATACATTAATAATGAAATGATGAAATGTATTACTGGTATAGAAATGGAAGCGTATGAAAAAGGAATAAGTGGTGCAAAATCATGTTCTTACATATCATCAAACGGAACAGAATTTGCATTCAGAAATGCTTTAAACGCTATAACTGAAATTCATTTTAAAAATACAAATAACCCATTTAACAATAATGAATTGATGGTTCATCAAAGATGGAACAAATCTGGTCAAGGAATGCCTACTGTTGATCAAGCAGGAAGAATTCATTGTAACTGGGATGCTGCTGATGCTAATGGAACATGGGATAATTTTATGAAAAATAATATTGGTGGATGTGATGCTAGATATGGAACTGGAAACAGTGATACAATGACAGTATATTTTAAAACTATTTCAGATTACGATTATCATCGAGCCAGTTGGAAATAATGAACCGTAAAGCTTTTACCTTAATAGAACTCTTAGTCGTCGTAGCTATCATCGGAATTTTGGCTGCTGTCGGTGTGGTAGCTTATAATGGGTATACTAAAAGTGCTAAACTTAACTCTTTA
>Ga0181598_1003034_pt1 | contig 14807 bp, 13 predicted proteins | sample 041ome_4_FD_153295 | JGI IMG/M metagenome (GOLD analysis project Ga0181598, IMG submission 153295) | Coastal salt marsh microbial communities from the Groves Creek Marsh, Skidaway Island, Georgia - 041404US metaG (spades assembly) | ecosystem: Environmental > Aquatic > Marine > Intertidal zone >... | reverse complement strand
ACCTAAAGTGACCCTACCCTTAGGTGTCCAACATTGGACAGTTACCTATTGCATGGGGGTATGCAGGGGCCATGGGGGGTACACTGGTATATGTATATGGGCTGTTACACAGATCAGGGTTTGTGGAGGGGTTAAAGGTATCTATCTGTTAAGCGATGATACTGCTCACCTGCGCAACAATACTGAAAATTTTTGTGTTGGCCCGTTTTGCAGGTGTGAATTCAAGGTAAAGATTTGGTTTGCGGATGGGTTGGTTCTTTGGCGGTCTGAGGATGATATATAGATTTATGGAGGATGCTAGTTGTGCTTACCCACCTGCGTGGGCTTTCCTGAGATCAGCGTCCGCTTCCCAGTCGAACACCGATCTCCCTTGGAGAAGAAAATAGCTTCAAGTTATCCCCGGTGCTTAGCTGGCTCATTTGCGATTCACTTCAAGTAGGCAAAAAAAGCCAGCTTCTCAATTTAAAAAAGCTGGCAAGTTAGTCGGTCCTCTGACTACAGGTTGGGATGCCTTTGAGAGGACCTGTTCCGGACCTTACGGAGTGCTTCTATTTCATGAATTTTTGTAATTTTAATCCAGTCTTAATTTTAGATTGGTTATATTAGTTCACACCACAGCCCATGAGGTACGTCAGAGAGCCAGATGCCTGAGGGTAACAACACGTATCAGATCGTTTACACGGGTAACTCTGACATTGCGATGGATGGGACTTGGATTGCCAGCACTGGATTGCCGAAACAAGTGCCTGTTGCTTATGGTTTGCAGTTGGGTCATGTTGTCAGCATCGAAACGGCTGAGATTGAATAAATGAAAATCAAGATATTTATCAGAACATTCACGACAGCCGAAGATGCAGAGATGTTCAATAGTGTTCTACATACTAAGTGGCCAACACTATTGGAGGGTAAGAGAGGCGCACGGTTTAGGTTGATCTTTGACCCAAAAAAACCGCATGTATCCACGGTAGTTTGGGAATTTGAAAATGAAAATATACAAAAAGAGATAGAAAAAGTAATCTCTGATGAAATAGTAAAGTTTACAAAAGTTCTTTCGAACAAAGAAATGGAGTTTAGCGGTGAGGTTATGCTAGACTTTGCGACTTAACGGGAAAATAATTTATTAAATGATCAATACATATGAGCAACAAACATTCATCAGACTAGCATTATCCGATGGAACTCCTCGCAAAGCATTTCTTACTGCCTGTGTGGTGGGTACCGTTCTCATGCTTATTAACCATGGTGATGTTATTTTACGTGGCGAATCGCCCTCTTTAATAAAGATATCTTTAACCTATTGCGTACCATTTTGTGTCACAACGTGGGGTTCTGTACTTGGCAAAAGAGCTGCTTTCAGCCAGAGCCAATAGTTTTTCTAACAATAAAAGCCGTTCTATAAGATTAAACTTGGTTGCTGTGGGTGGTAGCTAACCTGATTGCTGTCGTTGGAGGCGACGCCACAGCCCATGAGGTACGTCAGAGAGCCAGATGCCGTAACTGCGGCGTGAAGGGTAACAACACGTATCAGATAGCTTATACGGTTCATTCCGGTGGTAGGGTAGATTATTGGGGATTGAATCAACAACCTTGAGCAGACGAGCGCTGCACAAGGTTCTTTTTAACTTATTGGCAGTTAGTTAGCCTTGTTGAGAAGCAAGCATAGCCTTTACTAACTTCCGAGCTGTGTCGTCTTCCACAACTGGAGTCACTGTTGGAAAAGTGCATTGCCCTGACCAACCCATAATCCAAGTAGTTAACGCTTCTTGATCATTGGCTTCCACAACTATCCAGCCATTACCATTTGGAACATCATGCCATCGACCAATTTGCGTGACCCCATCGGGATGTTCTCCTGCAATTTGCTCTTCAGTCATGTTCGCAAAAAAGGCCTGAGTATCAGCCTGTTTGTCCCGGTCGACCTGATAAGTACACATAAAAATCATATTGCTCTCCATTGATAAAGTTGTTTAAGTTTTATGCGGAGGTCGAGCTAGGGTAAGCTAGCAATCACTCCCTTACTTTTATATTGGCTACCTTTCGGATCTAATTTGGTCTGGATGCTTATTACTAGTCTAAATATAGAAGTAGTCGGCCTTCTGCACCACAGCCCACGAAGTACGTCAGAGGGCCAGATGCAACAACTGTGGCGCCAACTATTGAGCGCATAGGTTCAGGCTGCGCCTGCAATCTGATGCGAGTTCTCATTCGTCTGACAGCACCGCAGCGGTCGTTTCTGACCCATGATCCGACCTTTATTCCATGCATTGTGTTTTGGGGTGACTGCGGGAAGTTGGACTCTTGGCATAATATGCCCTCCTATCCACCCTCCATACCCTGACATCATCACCGCGCTGACGAAGACAACATAGCATTCGTTCGAATGATCGTCGTGAAACGGAACTCTCATGCATTAACTCTGCAATTGCATCTGGCAGCTACGAGCCCAAATCGACCAGTACAGCGCCTTGCGACAGCGTCAGAGCACGGCGATCATTTGACAACATCTTTGCACTCTCTCATCGACAAATCTTTGTCTACCCGTAGACGCATTAGGTGCTGTGAACGAAATGTCGCTCAGGACAAAGAAATGGATCGCACAGCATGCTCGACAGCGGCTTTCGTTTGTTCCAGATCCTCTTCGATGATCGCAAGTGACGGGTAGAGCTTACCCGGAGACTTGAAAATCCCATGCTGACGCAGCGTGCTATTGTAGGTCGCGTTGCGTGCGGGATCATCATGCTTGGCGGAGCGGTAGTCGCGACAGGGACTGGTCGTGAAGAAGATATCGAACAATGTTTCATCCCCGCAAATTTGGTGCGGAATACTTGCGGCATCGAGTGCGCTGCTTTGCATGTCCTGCAATGCGCGACCAACTTCGCGCAAGCGGTCATAGCTGCCTTTGCGTCTGAGGATTTCCATGGTCTTGAGGCCCGCCGCCGCTGCAATCGGATTGCCCGATAGCGTCCCAAGTTGCATGAGCCATCTGTCACCGCCCACGATGGATTTGTCGAAATGCTGCATGATCTCGGCGCTGGCTCCGAGGGCGGCGAGCGGGAACCCGCCGCCAATGATCTTGCCAAGTGTGCAAATATCGGGCGTCACGCCATACCGTTCCTGCGCGCCGCCATAAGCCAGCCTGAACCCTGTGACGATTTCATCAAAGATCAGCAAGACGCTGTACTTGTCACACAGATCGCGCAGGCCTTGAAGATAACCGGGGGCGGCGGGAATGATCCGTTGCAGAGGTTCTGCGATAATGGCTGCGACGTCGTCGTGTTCGCTCAGCAAAGTCTCAACAGCTGCTAGATCGTTGAACGGTGCGATCAGCATCTGGTCCGCGACGCCCTGTGGGATACCCGCGCTGTCTGGCACCGCTTGAGGAAAATTGACGCGCTCGGCGGGTGCAAGGCTCATCTGGGCCTCGGCGCTCATTCCGTGGTAACCGCCTTCGAACTTCAGGATTTTGTTTTTGCCAGTATAGGCGCGTGCAAGACGAATGGCGTACATATCGGCCTCGCCGCCTGACGCGACAAAACGGACCTGTTCGCAACAGGGAACCGCATCGACAATCGCCTCTGCCAGCTCGATACCTTTGGCGTTGTTGGCAAAGAAGGTCATACCTTTGGGAAGTTGTTCCAACACCGCCTCCATGACCTCGGGGTGGCCGTGGCCAAGCAACATCGGGCCAGACCCGATCAGGTAGTCGATGTATTCGTTGCCGTCTTCATCCCAAACGTGGCTTCCCTCCCCCTTAGCAATCACGATGCCGGGGTCGAAATTGCCAAAGCCGCCTGCAGGTAGAACGGTTTGTGCGCGGGTGATCCATTCAGATTGTGATGTCAGTTTTTGCATGATTCAGGCCAGTTCAAGTATGGGGGTTCCAAGAAGGTCCAGATCGGGATTAACCCCAATCCCCGGACCGGTCGGCGGCGCAATGCGGCCGTCTTTGCGTGTCGGGCAATCGGGCGCTATGCGCGGGCTGACGTAGGACGACAAATCGCAAGTGTTCAGGAGTGCGCCCTGCGGGGTCGAGGCGGCGAAATGCAGCGACGCGGCGGTGACGATATCAGACCCCCATGTGCATTCGGCGCAAATCTCTGCCCCTAAGTGAACTGTAAGGTCGCGTGCGCGGCGCATTGCAGAAAGCCCACCAAACTTCGACAACTTCAGGGCTACCGCGTCCAACACGCCAAGCTCATGAGCACGCATCAGGGATGCCAGATCATATGCACCTTCGTCGATCTTCATTGGCAGGCCAGTGGCTTGCCGGACAGCGGCACAGTCCTCAAGGGTTTTGCACGGCTGTTCTAACATGACATCCAGATGCGCAACGGCACGGCCTGTGCGCGTGGCATGCAGTTTAGTCGCGCCGCAATTCCAGTCGCCGTAGACCAATGGTCCGCTACCCACCGCCTCGCGTACTTTGGCCAGTCGTTCCGCATCGGCCTGCCAATCTGTATCCGCGCCCAGTTTGACCTGGAACTGGCGGATGCCTGTGCCGTAGGCCTCCCGCGCTATCCGCACCATCTCGTCAGGTGCGATGCAAGTAATCGAATGGTAAAGCGGCATGTCAGCGCGCGTACGCCCACCTAGCAGAGTATACAACGCTTGGCCCGATGCCTTGCCGAACAGATCCCAAAGCGCCATATCCACAACGGATTTTGCGTGCAGGTGGCCTTGCAGGACCCCATCCAGCTTGCGCATGGGCGCGTCAACGCCAAACGGGGAACCCCCAATTATCGCCGGCGCCATTTCGGTGATAGCACTGGGCACGCCATCAGCGAAAGCAGGCAGGTAATGCGGGATCGGGCAGACCTCGCCCCAGCCCTTTAGGCCGCTATCTGTATCCAGACAAAGCACGTGGGTTTTGACCGTATCGCAGGTCTTGCCCTCGGCCATGTAATAAGTCTCATGGCTGGTCAGATCGACTGACCACAAGGTGATCCGGTTGACCTTCATGAATAGACCGCAACCGGCGCGCCAAGCATGTCCGGGTCAGGTGTCACCCCCAGCCCCGGCAGTGATGGTGGCACAACGTGACCGCCAAGGTTCCGCACGCCTTGCCCCGATACAGGGTCAACGCTGAGGTGGTCATGCGAAAGCCAGCTCGCGAGCCGGTTTGGCGCGGGCGTTGAGGCCGCCAGATGCAACGCAGCCGTATCGGCCAAAGCAGATCCGCCCACATCTTCGATATGCATCTGCCATCCAACCGCGACGCCAAAATCGCGCACTTGCCGTGCCTTGGTCAGTCCACCCAAACGGTTTGGCTTTACTTTCACTCCTTCACAAGCCGAACTCTTCCAGGCCTCCAGGTGGTCATTGAAATCGGACATGCATTCATCAAGCATGATCGGGTTAGACACACGGGCCGCCACATGCGCGCATTGGTCCAACGTCTGACAAGGTTGTTCGACCCAATCACGTGCTTTCACCGAATTTAGAACCTCGATCGCAACAGCGGGCTGCCATGCGCGGTTCACGTCAAACGTGACTTTGTGCCCTTTTGGCAAACTTGCCGAAATCATATCAATCCGCTCGATATCAAGGCCGACGTCGGTGCCTCCGACCTTAGCGGAGTGCACTGTATAACCTTTGTCTGCGGCGGCCAGGATCAACGCCAGCATATCCTCTGGTGTGCCCGTTGAGATGGACGAATTGATCAAAACCTCATTTGGCGCATCGCCGCCAAGCAATTGCCAGATCGGCATGTTTGCAAACTGCCCCAGAATATCCCAGCACGCCACATCAATGGCGGATTTGACGTACGGATGACCAGGCAGTTGCAGGTCCATAATTTGCATCACGGCTTCGGGGCTGCGGGGATCAACACCGATCAAATGCGGTGCCAGTATGCTCAACCCAGCGCGAATGCCCGGCCCATGGGCGGGCAAATACGTGTGCCCCCAAGGCGTGCCTTCCCCCCAACCGATCAGCCCTGCGTCGGTTTCCACTTGAACAAAGGTTGCATCCAACGTTTCAAACTTGAGCCGCCCACCCGACAGCCAATAGGGGTGCGTCAGCGGCAGGTCGATTTGGTAGACCAAAACCCGAGTGATTTTCATGGCGCCACCACGATGTTGCCGGTGTGTTTCTTGGCGATGAATGCCGCCTGGGCTTCGCGCAATTGATCCAGCGGATAAGTCGCGGCCAAGGCGGGTTTGATCTCGCCGTTCTCGATATAGCGGATCAGGTTTGGCATGACCTCGGGCGTAATCACTGTAGAGCCAGTGAAGGTCAGATCGCGCAGGTAGAAGGTGCGCAGATCAAGCCCGACCATCGGACCAGCGATTGCGCCTGAACAGGTATAGCGCCCGCCGCGTTCCAGCACGTCAATCAGTCTCGGCCAATATGGGCCGCCAACAACATCTGCCACGACGGTGATTTTCTCATTCCCCAAAGCTGTGCGCAGATCATCCGGTGCGCGGGGCAGGATCATGTCAGGGCCAAGTTCGGCGACGTCCTTGTGTTTGGCCTCAGACGCCATGGCAATCACCCGCGCGCCGCGGCGCTTGGCCAGTTGCACCAATGCGCCACCAACACCACCCGATGCGCCAGGCACCAGCACAGTGTCGTTTGCACGAACTTGGGCCCGCATCAGCATGCCCTCGGCCGTGGAGTATGAACACGAGAATGTCGCCAGTTCCACGTCGCTTAAATCAGATTGTACCCTGAGTGCGTTGCGCGAAGGGGTCGTGGTGTACTGCGCAAACCCGCCATCGCGTTCTGATCCAAAATACCCGGTCTTGTTCATGTCATCTGGATCGTCGGCATCGCGCAACCACCCGTCGGTGATCACACGTTCGCCAATGCGCGACGGGTCGATGTTTTCGCCTACGGCCACAATCTCTCCGCAGACATCTGCGCCTTGAATGCGGGGAAAGGTAATCGGAGCGCCGCCCCATGTAGGGTCGTCTTCACCGACTTCAGCAAACGCTTCACCGGTCGTTGCGTCCGTCACTGTCTTGGAATACCAGCCAGAGCGCGTGTTCACATCGGTGTTGTTCAATCCGCAGGCACGCACCCGGATCAGAACCTCGTCCGGCGCGGGGTCTGGGCGGGGCCAATTCTCGTGCAGGACCATTTGATCCAGATCGCCATGGCCCATTGTGACCATCGCTCGCATCGTTTTTGGCAGCGTCATGAGGCATCCGATCGTGGTTTCAGGCTTTCAGGGTCGTAGGCAGCTTCGCCCAAAACGCGGGCCGCACGGGGTTTGCCGTGGATCACCACCTTTAGCGCGGTGTCAGGCTTGGCAGCTTCGGGTTTGATATAAGCGAACGCGAGGATCTTGCCGACGGTGGGTCCGTATGCGACCGAGGCGGTGGAGCCGACAACTTGACCGTTTAGCATCACGGCCTCGCCTCCGTGACCGTCGGCCTTTCCATCTGGCTCAATTTCCAGATAGGCGCAGATCCATGGCAAATCGGTGTTTAGCGTCTTGTCACGGCCAAGGTAATCCTTGTCACTGCGCGCAAATCGCAGAACATCGGCCTCGGCCAAAGTCACCTCGTTGGTCAACTCACCAGCGCCCTTGAAACCTTTCTCCATGCGCATGACGTTCATCGCAAAACTGCCGTAGTCCGCAATATTGTGGGCCTCGCCCGCAGCCCAAAGCGCGTTGTAAACATCAGGGCAGGCCGCGTCTGGCATGTGGAACTCCCAGCCAAGCTCGCCCGCATAGGACATCCGGAAGGCCCAGATGCTGTGTCCTGCGACCGTAATCTCTTGCGCGGATAGCCAACGGAATCCTGCGTTGCTCAGGTCGGCATCCGTGCATTTCTGCAATACATCCCGCGCCCGTGGTCCGTTTAGGGACAGCGCAGACCAGTCAGACGACAACGCTGTGATTGTGGCGTTTTCATCCGCAAGGTTGTGGTTAAGGTGATCAAGGAGACGTTGCTCAAAGAACGCAGCACAGACGAGGTAAAACTTGTCCTCTGCCATGCGAACAATGGTCGTTTCCAACTCAATCCGGCCAGCGCGGTTCAGCATATGGGTCAGCGTGATCGACCCAACCTTTTGCGGCATTCGGTTCGCGGTTAGGCGATCAAGCAGCGCATAGGCGTCCGGCCCTTCGACGACGACCTTGGTAAAGGCAGTAACGTCCATAATACCGACGTTTTCACGCACGGCCTTGACCTCGGCTGCAACCACATCGTCCACAGCTGTGCGATTGAAGGAATAGTGATCCTCCTGTGCCACGCCATCGCTGGCAAACCAGCGGGGGCGCTCAAAGCCGTAAACTTCCTCATGAACGGCACCTTTGGCTTTCAGCAATTCGTGCAATGGCGAAGGCTTGATAGGCCGCCCTGCCAATCTGTTGAAATGCGGGAACGGGATTTCGTGACGCAGACAGTAATCTTCTTCGGCTTTCACCACCTGCCATTCCTTGTTGGCATAGCTGCCAAAGCGGCGCGGATCGTATTCACGCATCGAGATGTTGGCTGCTCCGTGTACCATCCAGCGGGCCAGCTCGCGGGTCAGCCCCGGCCCCCAGCCGATGCCGATCTGCGTGCCGCAGCAGCACCAGTAATTGCGCACGCCGGGGGCAGGGCCAATCAGCGGGTTGCCGTCGGGCGGGTGGCTGATCGCGCCGTGCACTTCGCGTTGAATGCCAAGCTCTGCAAAGATCGGCATGCGGTTCAGGCTTTCCTCAAGATATGGCATGACCCGGTCGTAATCGGCATCAAACAGCCAGTTTTCATAATCCCACGGGCAGTGATCGTGCCAGACAGAATTGGGGTTCTCTTTCTCATAGATCCCGATGAGGCCGCGCTTTTGCTCCATCCGGATGTAGCCCGACACCTTTTTGTCGTCGCGGATAACAGGAAGCTCTTTGTCGAGTGCTTCGAATTCGGGCACCGGTTCGGTGACAAAATAGTGGTGAGTCATTGAGGTCATCGGCAGTTGCAAACCTGACCATTCACCCATTTGGCGCGCATAGGTGCCGCCCGCATTGACAACGTGTTCGCAGGTGATCGTGCCTTTGTCGGTCTCGACCTGCCATTCACCCGAGGGCAATTGCGTGATGTTGGTGGCGCGGCACTGGCGGATGATTTTAACACCTTTCTGCCGCGCACCAGCGGCCATGGCCATCGTCACGTTCGTGGGGTCGACATGGCCGTCATCGGGCGTGTGCAGGGCGCCCAACACACCGTCGAGATTATAGAAAGGGTGCAGTTCGGCGACCTTCTCTGGGCCCACCAACTCGATGTTGAACCCCAGCGACCGACCGACCGACAGCGTGTGGCGCAACCAGTCCATTTCATCTGTTGTATAGGCCAGCCGGAAGGACCCACACCCGTGCCATGTGACAGGCTGGCCCGTCTCGGCCTCTAGCCCGCCGGAATAAAGCCCGATGTTATAATCAACACATTTGCCCAACCCGAAACTGGATGTCGAATGGGTGATCTGGCCTGCCGCATGCCATGTGCTGCCCGATGTCAGTTCGGCCTTTTCCAGCAGAACGGTGTCGTTGCCCCAGCCTTCGTGGCCCAGATGATAGGCCAAGCCCACACCCATGACGCCACCGCCGACGATGACCACCCGTGCAGTCGATGGAAACTCATTTGCCACAGTTATCCCTTTCAGCGAGTCGATTTTTCTCTCGACAACCTAAGCAAACAAAAATACCATCGTCAATCATGAATGGGACAAATGTATCAATTGCGATTCTGGAACGGCTGGCTCAAGAGCTACCCGACCTGACGCCCGAAGCCCGCAAGGCGGCCACCTATGTGTTGGAAAACCCGCGCGATGTGGGTGTTTCAACCGTGCGCGAGATTGCGCAGGCGGCAAACGTTAAACCCAACACCGTGGTGCGGATGGCGCGTCAGGTGGGATTTGAAGGCTATGAGGATTTCCGCGCGCCTTTCCGCGATGCCATACGGCGCGGTGCTGCCGACTTCCCCGACCGTGCGCGATGGCTGCAGGATATCCGCAAGTCGGGTGATCTCGGCGGGCTTTATGCGGATATGCTCAAGGATGCGCTGCGCAATATCGAAGAGACATTTGCCGCAATCTCCACCGACGATCTGAAAGCCGCCGCCGAGGCGATCTGGGCTGCGCGGCGGGTCTTTACGCTGGGGGTCGGTGTAAACAATTCTGTCGCGCGGAATTTCACCTACCTCGCCTCGACAGGCATGACGGAATTCCACGCGATCCCGCGGCCGGGGTCAACCCCGGCTGATGATCTGGCTTGGGCCGATGGCCGCGATGTGCTCATCGCGATGACCAGCCGGCCTTACCGCACAGAGGTGGTCAAAGCGGTCGAGATTGCCCGCGAACAAGGCATGACAATCATCGCGTTGTCCGACAGTCCGGCCAGCCCGATCCTGCGCGGTGCCGATCACGGATTCGTCGTTTCGGTCGACACGCCCCAGTTTTTCCCGTCGTCAATCGGCACCATTGCCCTGCTGGAGACGCTTTTGTCTTTCGTCGTTGCCGTGGCCAGCGAAGAAATCGTCGAGCGGGTAGAGACCTTTCACAAACGCCGCCACCAGCTTGGCATGTATTATGCGGAGGACAAATGACAGAACCGATCCGGTCGCTTGATGCGCGATACTATACCGACGCCAGCGTGTTCGAGGTGGAATGCGCAGGATTGCTGGCGCGCACGTGGCAATTTGGGTGCCATGCATCCGAAGTAGAGGGGGTCGGCGCCTACGCCACCTTTGAAATTGCGGGCGAGAGCCTGTTTGCGATCCGCGGCCGGGACGAGAAAATCCGCGTCTTTTACAACGTCTGTCAGCACCGCGCCCATCAACTGGTCAGCGGGTCCGGGACAACGCGGGTTGTCGTTTGCCCCTATCACGCCTGGACCTACGAATTGACGGGCGAGTTGCGCGCCGGCCCGAACCTGAAGGCCGTCGACGGGTTTGACAAATCATCCGTTTGCCTGACCGAGGTCAGGGTTGAAGAATTCCTTGGCTTTGTCTTTGTGAACCTTGATCCCGATGCCGCCCCGATGGAAGACTGGTTTCCGGGCGCGCGGGCCGAGTTGGAAGAATGGGTGCCCAACTGGGCCGCGTTGAAGCCGCTTGAATGGGTGGAAATTCCCGAAAACTGCAACTGGAAGGTCTCGGTCGAGAATTATTCAGAATGCTATCACTGCTCTTTGAACCACCCAACTTTTGCCAATGGGGTGGTGAAGCCAGAGACTTATGACATCCAGCCGCAGGGCATGTGTCTGCGCCATACAACGGAATGCCAATCGCTGGACCAGATGACCTATGACATCAACTCGGGGTTCGAGCATGCCGACGAATATTCCAGCTGGTTCCTCTGGCCGATGGTGTCGTTTCAGGTCTACCCCGGCAATGTGCTGAACACCTATCACTGGCGTGCGGTGGATAAGGACCACGTTGTCGTCTGGCGCGGCTGGTATTCTGTCGATGGGATTGACGATGAAAAGGTTCGCCTGCTGGCCAAGCAGGATCGCGCGACGACCGTAGAGGAAGACATTCATCTGGTCGAAAGCGTACAGCGCGGGTTGCAGTCACGCGGTTACAAGCCCGGCCCGCTGGTGGTGGACCCGAAAGGCGGGGTCAATTCCGAACATCCCGTCATGCATTTGCAACGCTGGATGAAGGAAGCGATTGATGGCTGATACCTTAATGCCCACTCAATGGACGGCAGAGCAAAAGCTGTTCCCCCATCAGGTCGGCTTCACTTGCCCCCCGTTTGATTTTGACGCCGCCCCGTCGGATTTCCTGCGCATGTCGCCGGATAGTGTGGGGGTGCACGGCTGGATGCTACATGTGCCCGACTACGCGCATGGACTGGACCAGCGTAAAAAGAACTTTGGAATGCTCGATGATTTTGTGCATTGCATGGCGCGCAACGGGGTCGATGTCTGCGGGCAGGTCGGGTCAAACTGGGTCCATGCCAGCGGTTTGGGCGTTGAAGGCATCCGTCAGCATTGCGCCGACCTGTCCGACAAATACGAGACCCGGTTTCACATGGCCGGCTACGCAATGGTCGAGGCTTTGCGCGATCAGGGCATCGAAAAGGTAGCCTTGAATGGTGCCTACCACTGGCCCGAATGGTGGCAGGGCACCGCCGGCTTCCTGCGCGAAGCAGGGTTCGATGTGCTTTGGGCGGGCAATTTTGTGGATCAGGGCTGGTTCCCCGATCAGGCCACGGTCAATGCCAAACGCTGGATTTTTGATGGTGATTTGTTTGAGCAGAGCTTTTCCTACGTGGCCGATAAGGCGCCAAAGGCTGACGCCTATCTGATCAACGGCATGTGCAATTTCCGCTCTGGCCCGTCGGGTTTGCCGCAACGACCGCTGCATCTGGCCCGTGCGATGGAGGCCCGTTTGGGCAAGCCTGTGATCGGCCATGACACCGCCCTTTATTGGCGGATCATGAAAGATCTCGGCATCGCGCCGACCACACCGCAAAGCCGCCTGTTGGAGAGCCTTCATGCATAAGATCATAGCACTTTGGGCCATCCCGCGTTCTACCTCCACCGCATTCGAATGGATGATGCGCCAGCGCGGTGATCTCGACTGCCTGCACGAACCTTTCGGCGAGGCGTGGTACCAGGGCGAAGACCCGCTTTGGCCGCGTTTCAAAGAGGGGGAGAAAACCACCAAGGGTCTGACCATTGAAAGCGTCTGGGACGACATTCAGGCCCGCGCCGAAAAAGGTCCGGTCTTCCTCAAGGATTTCCCCCACTACATCAACCACATGTGGACGCCCGACTTTCTGGGGCAGTTTACCCATGCCTTCCTGATCCGCGATCCGGCCAAGACGATCTCGAGTATATATAACAAATGGCCCGACTTTGATGAGCTGGAGGTCGGCTTTCCTGAGCAACGCGCCCTGTACGACCTGCTGACCGCTTTGAACGGCACGCCGCCCCCCGTGATCGACAGCGACGATCTGCTTGAAGACCCAGACGCCATGGTCGCAGCCTTTTGCGATGCAGTGGGTATCCCGTTTCTGCCAGAGGCGATGTCATGGGCCCCGGGCGGAGATCCATCAGCCCATTCGTGGTGGGATGGGGGCAGCTTTCACGCCAATCTGGCGCAATCCACCGGCCTGACGCCGCAGACGCGCCGCTACGTCGAAGTTGCCGATGCCCCCGAACGCGTGCGCCGTGTGCACAGGCGGATGAAGCCGCATTACGATCACCTTTACCAACACCGGATCAAAGCGACATGAAGACCTATTGGCAAAACTACATCGACGGCGCGTGGTGTGATGGCGGCGCGGGACGCATCGATGTTATCAACCCCGGAACGGGTGAAAAACTGGCGGAACAGGCGCTTGCCGATGCGGGCGATGTAGACCGTGCGGTCATGGCGGCCCGTCGGGTCCACATGTCCGGCGACCTATCGGACCTGCGCCCCGTAGAACGGGGCCGGATGGTGCAGGCAATGGGCCGCTTCTTGCTGGACCACATCGACGAGATTGCCCCCGTTCTGACGCTCGAACAGGGCAAACCGCTTTGGGAGGCGCGGATCGAGGTCGAAGGGGCTGCGCGCTATTTCGAGTATTATGGCAATCAGGCTGAAACCGTCGAAGGCCGCTCGATCCCGCTTGGCAAAGACTACTTCGATTTCACCACCTACGAGCCGTTTGGTGTCTCCGCCCAAATCATCCCTTGGAATTATCCTGTTGAAATGACTGCGCGTTCGCTGTCGGCCGCACTCGCGACGGGCAATAGCTGCGTCATCAAGACACCCGAACTCACACCGCTCAGCAATGCATGGTTCGCCCATGCGGCTGAGGCGGTTGGCTTGCCAAAGGGCGCGGTGAATATCCTGTGCGGGTTGGGCCATGAGGCAGGAGCGGCTCTGTCCGCGCACCCGCATGTAAACCAGATCGTTTTCACAGGATCAGTACCAACAGGGATCGCCATCGCGACGGCTGCTGCGCAGAACGTCGTTCCGTGCGTGTTGGAGCTTGGCGGCAAATCGGCTGCCATTGTCCATGATGATGCCGACCTTGAGGCCTTCGAGACTGACGTACGCTGGGGCATCTATTTCAACGCAGGTCAGGTCTGCTCGGCGATGAGCCGCGTGATTGTCCATGACAGCGTGCATGACGCATTGGTCGAGCGTATGGTGGGTGTTGCCCAATCGCTGATCGTCAAACCAGGGATTGATCAGCCCGACTTTGGCCCGACGATGGGCGCGATGGTGTCTGACGCGCAGCGCGACCGCGCCGTTGCCATGATAACGGCCGCACAGCATGAAGGGGCCACTGTTGCGACCGGCGGGCACAAGCTGAATACGCCCGGAGCATTTCTTGAGCCGACGATCCTGACCAATGTCACGCCAGATATGACAATCGCCCAGAGCGAAGTCTTTGGCCCGGTTCTTTCCGTCCTGAAATTCTCTGCCGATGACGAGGCGATCAAGATCGCGAACGGCACGCCTTATGGCTTGGTTGGTGGCGTTTTCACGAACAATCTGGATCGGGCCACAAGCGCCGCACGGCAGTTGCGGGCGGGGCAGGTTTTTGTGAACGAATGGTATGCAGGCGGGGTGGAAACGCCCTTTGGTGGCTACGGTAAATCCGGCTATGGCCGCGAAAAGGGCCGTGAAGCCTTGTGGAATTACGTGCAGACAAAGAATGTCGCAATCAAATTGAAGGGCTGACACATGAGCGCATTTGACGAAGACCTGTTTCTGAAGGGCCTTGAGCAACGCAAAGCAACACTTGGCGCAGAATACGTCGAGAAGAATCTGGCCGCCGCCGATGACTTCACGCGCCCCTTTCAGGAGGCGATGACAGCTTGGTGCTGGGGCTTTGGCTGGGGCGACGATGTGATCGACGCCAAGACACGATCGATG
>Ga0181598_1003023_pt1 | contig 14848 bp, 13 predicted proteins | sample 041ome_4_FD_153295 | JGI IMG/M metagenome (GOLD analysis project Ga0181598, IMG submission 153295) | Coastal salt marsh microbial communities from the Groves Creek Marsh, Skidaway Island, Georgia - 041404US metaG (spades assembly) | ecosystem: Environmental > Aquatic > Marine > Intertidal zone >... | reverse complement strand
TATGCTGGCGTTTTCTCTTGCAAACCATGGCGCGTTTTCGCTGATGATGTTCAACGCCCCCTGTTGTTCATCGCCTTCCATGGAAGCAAGAGCGTACTCCATCAACTCCCTCCACAACGGTCGAGCTTCATCCTCTCCATACCAGTAATCGGTGAGGAGAGCGAGCCGGTTCAGCGCACGGGTGTAAAAATACACTGAACGCTCCTCTCTTGAAAGGTCGGCTTTGGTGGACGCGATCAACTCAGCGAAGAGGCTGAACTTCCGACGGAGTCCGGCCTGATCGGAGTATCGAATGGCGAGTTCCCACATGCTTCGCTGCCAGTTGGCGTATCCCTCGTCTCCGGTTCGAGCAAGCAGGGCAACACGCGCCTCGAGGTACGAGATGACGTCAAAAGGGTTGACGACAGAGCCGCCCGGCGTATCTTGAGCTTGCCAGAGGACCGAGTGAAGGTTGAACAGCTCCTCGCAAACATTGAGCATGTCTTCAACGCTCAGGTTTGCTTCGTCGAGGTACGTTTCGTATTCCTCATGATGCGCGTGCCTTGAAATCAATTCCATCAATTGGTTGGTTGGCTTGCTGTTCATTGGTCTCCCCTCCCTTTTCCCTTAGTTGGTTTAAATCGGATTGGACGGTCGTTTTCGTTTCCAATCGCTTCTTCATGTTCGCCATCGGAGGCAATTTGACCGCTGGCCAGGTCCATCAAGAAGGCGACTTGGCGCGGGTTCATGCAATGTGGGCTGCGGATTTCACGAACCGCATGGATGGCCTCGCGCATGTTCATGCCCCGTAACCAAAGGTACAACGAGGCAAAGGTCCCTGCACGGCTCAAGCCCCCCATGCAGTGCACCACCACCTTGGCGCCTTCTGGAACGGTGGTCAAGATTTTCTGCAAGACGGGGCTTGCCATGTCCATCCACGCATCCGTGGGTGCGGTGGTGTCGGCAAAGGGAAGGTGCTCCCACGCTAAACCGTTGTTTTGCAACTGCTGAGGAAGGTCTTCAACGCGCAGAACACGCATGTCGTCGTCGGTGATCAGGCTGATGACGTGGGAGACGCCCATGTCAACCAGCGCTTGAACGTCCACGTCGAGTTGACGGTCCCAACTGCCCGTGGACGCAACGGGTTGGTACTTTCCCGGACACAACGTAAGGCCCAAGGCACCCTCGTCACCTTCGAGTTCAATCCACGACACGTAGAGTGGATGGGTGGTGCTGTTGCGCATTCAAACACCCCCTCGACGGTTGCGGTTGCCATACGCCCACATCGTTCGCCAAACATCGAGGCACACATCGTGGTAATCGTCATCGGGAATGCTGTTTTTGAAATTGTCATACGCCATGGACGACAAGTACGCAGAAACCGCTTCTTGAACCGCCTCGCGAGGCAAAACGGTGCGGTAGGGGTAATCAGCCGCACCAAGATGAATCACCTGCGCCTCGGGGAAGACGGCGTTGATGTGGTCGGGGTGACGAGCGCGCACGAGGAGGTCGTCGGGCTGGTGACGGTGGGCGACGATGGACAGAAAGCCGCCGGAAACGTAGAGCCACATTCAAGCCACCTCCATGCCGACGACGGTCGAATCGTGGCCAGGTGCCTCTTGGTGTTGGGCCTTGAGTTGGTCATCGCTCGCCTCGACCTCGTCACGCTGGTCGTTGGCGACAAAGGGACGGACGACGGTGTACGGGGCGAGCTCAAGACTCCCACCTGCAAGCACGATCGTCTCGTTCGCCATGGCGAGGGCGTGCACTGCAATCTCGTGATCGACCATGTAAACGCATCGCAGCACGCCTGCACCTACGTTTTGCAAGGTAAAGCCGAGGTGCTCAAACCAATGGAGCCGCCCAACATTTTCTTTGGCCATAAAGTCGGCCATGAACTGAATGTCATCAGGTGCGGCGGCTGCGTGAAGGGCGGACGCCGACAACGCTGGCAATTGCTCTTCGCTGAGCGTGATGTAGCCGGCTTCGGTGTAGATGCCTTTTGTCATGATATTTTCTTCCATTTTTCTCTCTCCTTTTTCCATTGCTGGTAGTTATATATACCAAAGTCATAAGGTATAAAGATTCGAAAAAATGATGCCTTTCAGTCTTCTCTTTCCAAAATTTTAGAAGAATATTGTATCGCTTTTTGAACAGTTAAATACGGTCCAACCGTACCCGTTGTATGGAAGTGAACAAGCCCAGCCTCCAAGAACTTCGAAGAAGCAAGTATACCAAGCGGGCAAAACACTCCCTTTCAGGCATCACCCACGGGAGATTGTGGGAAACCTCCACACCAATTCACAGAGAAAAAAACTGCACGGAGTGCAACGAGCATTGCGTACAAAATCGTCAACACACGCTGCGAATATCATCGGCATTTGCCGCGGCTCTAAAATCAATGCCGGGGAGAAAAAAACGATACTCAAGCCGAGTCCCTGGTCCAACACCGGACGATTCCTATATTCAAGCAGGTCAACGAGCGAGCGGCTTGCCCCATCAACTTCGACGACGGATGTGTCTTCTGGTAAACATGAACAATGATCGAATCCAGGACATGTTGGAACGCCATCCGGAGTACAAGCCTGCGAAGGGAAAGGTCAGCGTGGTGATGTTGATGCCCTCGCTCGAGTTAGCCGTCGAGGAGCTCTACCGAGAAATGCTCAACCGAAATCCTGAGTTACGATTCCATCCGGTTTTCAAAAAACGCTGGGCACCTGCGGTGTGCAGGTTAATGGAACTCCACTGGTTGGCAACGCATGGAAATTGAGGGACCCCACGGACATCCCGACCGACCTTTATGGCCCATGTTCACCTATAGATACATGAGAAATCATGAGAGGCAAAGGCTCCCAAAAGAAGGCTCGCTTGGAACGCTTGAAAAACGAAATCGTCGATTACGTCACGAACACCCCCGGCGTCTCCGCAGCGGACATCGTCGCCTTTCTTTCCAACGAACGAAAGATGCGAAACCACGGATTGACCACACGAAAAGTTGGTTTGTTCATCCCCCTGCACCTGGCCGACATGATCAATTTCCGTTTGGACGCTTCAACCGGCAAGCGAATCTACCACGCCGCCGCCTGAGCAAACACCACCTTCATGCCTCAGAGCTTCATGGCGTGGCCATGGACTGGCAGAGCATGACAACAGCGGCCGCTCTTTTCCCATCGTTTGACGGCACCGAGGACGGATGTTTGCCGACCCTGCCTGTCAGGGGCCCAGTCTGGACCCTGCTCAACCCGAACGAGGCGACCGGTTTGAAGGCGCAAATGAGCGCCCTCTCCGGGGCAATTGATGTTGACAACCAGGGTTTCTTTGTCCGCGGAGAGGGGATCATCATCGATGCCTCGGCGACCGTCGAGGCGGGGGCCTACCTCATCGGCCCATGCTACATCGGTCCTCGGGCCGTCGTCCGCAGCGGGGCCTATGTTCGAGAATATTCGTGGATTTGTGCCGATGCGGTCGTGGGTCACGCTACCGAAGTCAAACACAGCATCCTCCTGCCGGGCGCCAAAGCGCCCCATTTCAATTACGTCGGCGATTCCATTCTCGGAAAGGACGTCAACCTTGGCGCAGGTACCAAACTCAGCAACCTTCGCAACGACGGCGGTGAAGTTCACCTTCGGGTCAACGGCGAGCGGGTTGCGAGCGGGTTGCGAAAGTTTGGCGCTTTGTTGGGTGAAGGCGTCGCCTTGGGCTGCAACTGCGTCACCAACCCTGGTGTCATCTTGGGTTGCGACAGCGTGGTTTGGCCCAACGTCACGGTAACGGGCGTCCATGGAGCAAAGAGCGAACATCGTTGAGGGAGCCCCGTGGAATCATCGTTTTTCGGCACGGACGGGATTCGGGGAAAGACCTCGGTCCAGACGGTGGACGAGGCCGAAGCCATCGATCTGCTCGTCAACGAACGGACGCTCACACCTGCCTTCATGAGGGTGCTTGGTGAAGCGCTCTCCCATGTCCAACCGGGCCTGCCCGGTGAAGGCGAACGCGTGGTCATCGGCTGGGACCGCCGACCGCACAACCCCGATCTGGTTGAGGCGTTGACACTCGGTTTGCGCCTTACGGGAAGTGAGGTCGTTCACATTGGCGAGTGCGCAACGCCCACCCTTCATCACGCCGTGCTGGCCTTTGGGGCTCGAATCGGGTGCATGATCACCGCCAGTCACAATCCAGTCACCGATTCGGGCATCAAGGTGTTCGATGCGAACGGGTACAAATCCACCCCCAAGACCGAAGAGGACATCAGCCGTACCCTTCGACAGCTCGCCGCTGAAGATCGGGAAGTGGACGAGGTTGACCGACGTTCTGCCGCTCGTCCCGACGCCGTCCATAAAACGTGGTCTGCAGAGGCTCACGCCGCATGGCTGACCCACCGATGGGACCTCTTTGGCGACCTCTTCGGAGGGTGCAGCGAAGCCTTGGCTGACGGCACCTTCGCCGACCCGCTTCTGCTCGATTGTGCGGGCGGCTTTGGACGAGGATGGCTCGCACCGTGGTTCGCTCAACGAGGGATCGCGTGTCGCGAAGTGAGCCAAAACGTCGCCCTGCTCAACGACGGTTGCGGGGCAGGCGACTTCTCACCAACCCAACGATGGACCCACGAGGAGGCGGCCGCCTCAACGCACCGGCTCATCAGCCAACTCAAACCCGCCCCCGAAGGGCAGTGGGTGGGTGCAGCGCTGGACGGGGACGGGGACCGATGTCTGCTCATTCAAGCCACCTCAACGGGCTACAAAGTCGTTGACGGTGATGCGATGGCGGCCGTGTTGATGGCGGCAAGCCGAGACAACGGGTGGTCGTTCGCTGCGAGCATTGAATCCGATGTTGCACTGCCGTCCTTTGTCCGCACTCAAGATCCCACGGCCAAAACTCACGAAACCGCCGTGGGCGACCGATGGCTGGCCTTTGCACTGCGACCCGCCGAAGGAGGGCTCCTTCAGCACACGTCGATGCCCCTGTGCCTTGGGATCGAAGATTCAGGTCACCTCATTCTTCCTGCCCCGCATCCTATGGACGACGAACGTTGGAGCCTCGTGGGCGACGGGGCAGCAACATTGTGCGCCGTCCTGCAAGCCGCTGACCGGGGTGCTTCGGTTGACTTCGAGCGGGGTTGGAAGTCTCGCATTTCAGTCACTGAAAGCCATCGAGAACGCTGGCATCCACGGGCGGAGGTCTTTGAAACCGTGGCTCAGTGCATTGAAACCCACCTCCGGGAACACGTTGGCTTTCCAGAGAGAAGGACCGTGGAAGGCGAAGCGAACCTCTTGCTGATTGCTGCGGAGGGCCCCGGAGGAGCAGCCTCCGTGGGGGTTCGAAACAGCGGGACGCAAGCCAAAACAACCCTCTCCGTTCGGTTGTCTCCGGGCACGCCCGCCGAACCGTTTGTGGGGTTGATGACCGAAGTTCGGCATCTGCTCGCCTCTGCGCTGTGCGAGGCTTAGTCGTCCATGAGGGCAACTTCGTTCGCCTGCGTCAGAGCGGTCACGGTGAACAACAAGACCGCTGAAGCAACGAGAAGCACGAGCACATAGCTCGCCGTGGCTCCGCCGATCAGCGCCACGGCTGCAACCAACCACGCAACGACCAAATCGACCGCACCGACCACGCGCCAGGATTTCCTGCGGGTCAATATTCCCGATACCCAAGCCGTTGCCGAAACCAGCAGCCCCACCAAGGAAAGCGCGACGAGTGAGCCAGCCATGACGGCTGACGGGAAGAGCAGAAGGTGGCAGGCCCAAAGGGCTGAGCTCAGCCACAACCCGTGCCGACCTTGAACGGCCAAACCGGCCCAAAGAACGGCGACAACCCCCGCTCCAGCAGTGCTCACCGGGAACGTTAAGGGCGGCGAAACGGGGGAGAGCACCCAAACCGTGAGTGATTGGACCGAGAACGGCACCAGCACGAGGACCGTCAAGGCAACGGCGGGTTGCTCCCAGGCTCGCCCCCGACGCAGACCGGTCGCTAATGCGAGGACGGTGGCCAAACCTAACGAGAGGAACGCTGCTCCGACCAGCCAAGCGGTTCGCCCTCCTGCCGTGCGATGGTCGGCGAGACCGCGATTCAACCGTTCGCCTTCGACCCAATCGTACACCAGCACCATCCCGAGAAGCAGGCCTTCCATCGCTAGCAACGGTACCGTCCACGACCACGTGCCGTCGAACGGGTCGGTTTGGAAGGGAACGGGGACCTCCCCCCCCAAGAGCAGGCCCAACAACCGGTCGGCCACGAGAGCGACAAAAACGAATTCGAGCGCGCTTGGGAGGCGAAGACCGAGGTCGTTACGACCGCCCAGACCCATGGCGGCAAGCGTCATCACCGCACCCATGAGAACGACTTGGTGAAGCGCATCGTCGCTCAGGACGCCAACCGTCATTCGTCCAGCGAGGTGAACGAGTACCAAACCCCCCATAGCGACGGCGATGGGGAGTTCCACGCCCAACACGTCGGGCAAACGCAAACCGATGGTGTTCGCCCGCAACCGAGCGAGCCCCACCAGCAAGACGGCAAAGACGGCGCTAAACACCAGCGCTTCAAGTCCGTATGCGGTGGCGTAGGCGAACCAAGCCGAGCCGAAGAACGCCACGAGCAGGAACAAGAGCAGCACGACGGGGCGATAGTGAATATCGCCCACCAGCAAGTCGTCCTCCTGTCCCACATCACTGCGTTTGGCGCGCTTGCGCTGCCGCTCAGCCAGCGCCAACAATTCTGCATCCAAGCTCTTGAGAGCGGTTGACGTGGCATCGGAAGAACCGTCGAGGAGCCGGTCAACACGCGCTCGTTTTTCGGCGTAGGTCGCCAGGCGCTCCTCGCGAACCGTGAGCGATTTGAGGCCCGAACGAACATCGGCTTGGAAAGCCAAATATGCTCCAACAAGCACAAACAAGACCCCTGCAGCAAGGACTGTTTCACTGCTATCAAGCGCTTGTCCGGCCAAGCCCATGCTGACCAGGAGGCCAACGGCGCCAAGCGAGGGGAGGAGCAAGACGTCCAAGACGCTAAGGCGTTGCAAATAAAGTGCCAGGGAAATGGCTCCCATCGCAGTCAACAGACGTACATTGGTCTCGGCTGTGAACCAGGCCGAACCCGTAAGCAACGCGCCCCGTTCAGGAGCGAGCGCCATCGTGAGAAACAGAGCGGTGACCACACCGAGATGAAGGGTTAAGAGGCGGCCGGGAAGCGATTGCTCCTCTCGTTGCACGGTGCCTTCCGCTGTGGCGGTTTCAAGTCGATGGACTGACGACTGGACGAACAGAAAACTTCCAGCGGTCAACATCACTGCCCAGGTCGCCTCGTCTCCGTAGCGCCATGCAAGTGCGACTGCGGCAACGGACCAAACGAGGACGAGGTTTTGGGGGCGACCTCGGTGAAGGTTGAGACGAACCATCGCCGCATGCGCAACGAGCAACGCCCCCATACCCCCAACCAACGCCAGCGATGTCAGACCGTCGGGTCGAGCCATTCCCACATAGGTCAAACACGCTGAGATGAAGCCGAGGTTCCACAAATTCAACGACTCGCTGTCCCGCAGGCGTCCGCTGATTTCGCTACGACCTGCCAGGCCAGAGCCGAGGTTCAACGACGCTTCGCCTAAACGCGAACAAACGCCAACTTGCAAACCCACCAGCAGGAACATCCACCACCCAACTTCGCTTTCTCCAAGCACGATGGGAACCACGTCGGCGTTGACCAGCCTCGCTTCCACGTCCGTGGCGAAAGCAAGCAACCACCCGTAGGGGGCCAGCACAGCCACGCCCGCCATGCTCGGAGAGGCGCGTGCGACGGCCAAACCGGCCAAGACCGTCCACACCACGCCTTGGCTGAAGAGGAGGAGACGGGCTCCTGTCCCTCCATCCTCTGCGGGAACCAAGAGGGTGAGCAGCACGACCACCGTTAACGAACCCAACCACAGAACATGATCGGAGACATTGGTTTGGTGCATCAACAGCACCGTGACGCAAAGCACCGATGCGACGAGGGCGAAAACGGCGTACTCGGTCAACGAGAAGGGAAGCGTGATGTCGACCGCCCCGGTGTTGAGCAGGGCGACAAAGGCCAACATGAAAGGGAGTGGTGCCAAAACAAACGGCATCAAGGAAGGCCAAGGAACACCACGGACCACCAGATAGGAGGCGACGAAAGCCAACGTGAGCAACATCAACTGAGCAAGCGCATAACCCGTTTCGTCCCGGTGCGCAGCGATGGCCATCAGGGCGCCCACCATGCCGAGCGAAACCGAGACCGCCCAAAGGCCGGGTTTGCCGAGACCAACGGCGCTCACGGCTTGGCTCAACCAATTCTCATGATGGACGAAGCGAGTCGCCATCGCCGCATTCGCCGCCGTCACCACCGCCAGCAAAACGAAGAGGGTGAGACCGTCGTCAAGGCGGACAAGGGTCAACGACCCGATCGACCAATCGTCGGACAGGGCATGAACGCCCACCCAAAGGTAGGACATGGAAATGCCGAGGCTTGCGAGGTTGCCCGAGGACCGCAACCAAGCCAACCCGTGCATCAACACCATCGCAAGGACGAGCATCACGGCGATGCCGTTCTCCCCGTAGACCGCTCCCGCTGAACTGCCGACCGCAAAGAGAACCAGGGCGGACTGCGCGGCAACGGCGTCCTCGTCGTGGCGAAACGCGAGCGCGACGTTCAAGCCAACCAGTCCCACGAGCAGGCCTCCAAGTGCATGGCCTGAGCTGGGGCCAACCCCGTCAAGCCAACCCCAACGCCAAGCATCAAGGGCCAATCCGTAGAGCAGTTTCATCGATATGATCACCCATGTGATGCCCAGAACGTGCATGGCATCCCGTTGAATCCAACGTTCGCCCAATGCCAATCCAACCGCAGCCATGGCGAGCAACCCCAACGCCCCGAGCACCGGTGGAAGCACCGTTCCAACGAGCGCTCCAATCGCCGTCCACACCACAACCATCGCCACGGCGAGGCCTTTGCCCAGTTGTTGTTCCCCGTGGACGGCGAGGTGTTGGGTGGTGTCTTGCTCCGTCTCAGCGCCGGATGTCAACGAAAAGAGTTCGCTCACCTCGCCCACCGCTGCATCGACGGGGGATGCCGCGGTGCTGTCTGCCTCATCAGGCATCGCCTCATCGGGCACCGCCTCATCGGGCGAAGCGACCATGAAGGAGCCCAAATTAAGCCCCGTCGGCCGTTTGAATGATTGCTCTCGAAGCACATCGTCCTCGGAGGAGGTTGGCGCATCGGTCTGCGGAGCCCCCTCTTCCATGCCGGTAGGTCACAGGGTGATGACTTCAAGTTGACCGAAAGGCGGGGAGACAACGAGCGCTTTTGGAGCAAAAAACGAGGAGGCGATGGGGTTCTTGCACCCCTTCACCCCACCGTTGAACGCTTGGAATGTCTCATCCTTGGGCCAAAAGGGACAAAGAGGGGCGGCAGAAACGCTCGGCATGGGCGGCATCGTCGGGACCCCTTCCGGGGACCTTCAGCAACACGGAATTTCACCTTCGGGAACGGTCTATTGGAACCTCCCTGTAGGCGATTTGGTTCACCTTGCAGTGGAACGAAACGAAGGCATCCTCAGCGTTCACGGCGCTCTGGTCACCGAAACCGGCGAACGAACCGGACGGTCTCCGAACGACAAATTCATCGTCGACGAACCCTCGGTGTCCAAAGACATCAACTGGGGCAACGTGAACGTCTCCACCGACATAGCGACCTTCGAGAAAATGCGAGCGAAAGTTGTTGACTTCCTCTCGCAACAAGAGGCTTTGTTCGTTCAAGACCTGTATTGCGGCGCTGACTTTTCTGAAGCCCTCCCCATCCGGGTGATCAACCACAACGCCTGGCACAACGCCTTCGCTCGTAACATGTTCATCCGTCCGGATACTGCCCAACTTGAGAAGCACGAACCCGAATTCACCGTGCTTCACGCACCGCACTTGGAAGCCGACCCGGATGCTGACGGCCTCAATTCCCAGTGCTTCGTGATCGTAAATTATGCTGCAAAAGAGGTCATCATCGGCGGCACGCGTTATGCGGGAGAGATCAAGAAGTCCATCTTCTCGGTGATGAACCTCATCCTACCCAAGAAAGGCATTCTGCCCATGCACTGCTCCGCCAACACCAACGGCGACAACACGGCAATTTTCTTCGGCCTCTCCGGCACCGGGAAAACCACGCTTTCGGCCGACCCAAAGCGCGCCCTTATCGGCGATGACGAGCACGGATGGGGCGCCAACGGTGTGTTCAACTTTGAAGGCGGTTGCTATGCCAAACTCATTGACCTCTCCGAAGAGGACGAACCCGCCATCTTCGCCACCACCCGAAAGCATGGCACCGTCCTCGAGAACATTGTTCTTGACGCTGAAGGCGTTCCCGACTTCCACGACACCTCGAAGACACAAAACACCCGCGGGTCCTACCCGATCGAATTCATTGACAACCGAACCGCAGACTCAAAGGGCGGTCACCCACAAAACGTGATATTCCTAACGTGCGATGCCTTTGGCGTCTTACCGCCCATCTCCCGCCTCACCCCATCCCAGGCTGCCTATCACTTCATTTCAGGGTACACCGCCAAGGTGGCCGGCACCGAAATGGGCGTGAAGGAGCCCCAAGCCACCTTTTCAGCCTGTTTTGGTGAACCTTTCATGCCGATGCACCCCGGCGTCTACGCCGACCTGCTGTCCGAAAAGATGGCCCAGCACGGTTCCACGGCGTGGCTCATCAACACCGGCTGGTCCGGAGGTGCCTACGGCGAAGGGAACCGAATGAAGATCAAATACACCCGAGCCATGCTCAACGCAGCGCTCGACGGCGAGCTTGATCATGTGGAGTTTATCACCGATGAGCGGTTTGGCTTTGAGGTCCCCACCTCCTGCCCCGGTGTGCCTTCTGAAGTGCTTCAGCCGAGGGCCACGTGGGCAATCGGTGAAGCCTACGACGCCACGGCCGACAAGTTGGCCATCATGTTCAAGGAGAATTTCAAGCGTTACGAGGCCGGGGTTTCCACCGAAGTCAACGCTGCTGCGCCGGCTCCGCTTGCCTAAAACCAGTCAACGACGGTCACGTTTTGAAGAGTCCCGGCGAGGAGGCGACCGATGGCGGTTTCCGCCGTCTTGCCGCCCGCCTTGGTTTGGTCCACTCCGGGTGGAACGGTTTGGCCGGTTTTGAGGGCCTCGTCGGTTTTGGGGGCGGTCTTGGTTCGGGCGTCCTTGTTGAGGTCGGCCCCGTTGATCACCACCTCCACCCCGTGAGGGACGAGTATTGCTGCGTTGCTGTTGATTTCGCTTCGGCGCCCCACGGTCATATCGGCGCATGTTGCTGCCACGGCCCGTGCCTCGCTTTGCGTAACCTCCGCCTTGAAATCCTTTCATCCGGCCAGGTTTTTGACCGGGCTTTGGACGAGCTTTCTCGAAATGGTACGGTTGCTCTTCAAGCACCTCAATTTCTTCGTCCAAGAGCTGTTGAATGCCGACGAGATAGCCCGATTCTGTTTCATCACAGAACGAATAGGCCAGACCTTCCTTTCCTGCCCGAGCGGTGCGGCCGATGCGATGAACGTACACCTCGGGTTCGTTGGGCAAATCGAAGTTGAAGACGTGGGTAACGTCGTCGACATCGATGCCTCGGCTGGCGATGTCGGTAGCGACAAGAATGAACACATCGCCGTTCCGGAAATCCTCCAGCGCCCGGGTTCGGGCGGTTTGGCTTTTGTCACCATGAATGGAATCGGCTGGAATCCCGACTGCAGAGAGTTGTTTTGCCAGACGATTCGCGCCGTGTTTTGTTCGTGTGAACACAATACCGCAAGCGACCATTTGGCCTTCGAGCAGATCGATGAGAAGCGCTCGTTTGTCTTCTTTTTGCACGAAGGCCACGTATTGTTCAATGCGGTCGGTGGTCGCTTCTTCCGGACTGATGTCAACGCGAACCGGGTCGTCAAGCATCTTGCCGGCGAGGGAGGCGATGCTGTCGGGCATCGTGGCGCTGAAGAGCAGGTTTTGACGACGGGATGGCATCAAGTCTTGAATGCGGTCCACATCATTGCTGAACCCCATGTCGAGCATGCGGTCGGCTTCATCAAGAACAAAATGCTCAACCCGACTCAAATCCACGTGGCCTTGGTCGTGCAAGTCCAATAAGCGCCCGGGCGTTGCGACGAGCAGATCGACGCCTCGCCGAAGGGCCTTGACCTGAGGCGATTGACCCACACCGCCAAAAATCACCGTTGAAAACAGAGGAAGGTGACGGCCATAGACCCGAAGGCGGTCGCCAATTTGTGCGGCCAATTCCCGGGTGGGCGTGAGCATGAGGGCCCGAATCGGCCGAGGTTTGCTGATGTTTTCGGCAGCCAGTTGGTGGAGAATGGGCAACGCAAAAGCCGCGGTTTTCCCGGTGCCCGTCTGAGCCACACCCAACACGTCGCGACCGGCGAGCAAGGCAGGAATGGTTTCTGCTTGCACGGGGGTCGGTACGGTGTACCCTTCATCCTCGAGCGCCTGCAAAAGGCGGTCGTCCAACTCTAATTCTGAAAACGTCGACATGTTGTTGCCTCAGGGACAAACACCCCGGGACCGTGGTCCTCGGACCAACCGACCCAAAGCGCCCTCCGGCACCCTCCCTATGAAGACCGAGGGTCTTCACCGTCTCCAAAGGATGGTTCGTGCAGGCTTGCTCATAGGGGGAGACTGGTCGGTAAAATCCGGGTCGGATAGCGTGTGATGTTCCCTTCTGCATCGATGAGGAACTTTTCAAAATTCCAACGGATGTCACCACTGTACCCGTCGTCGTCGGCGACGGCGCACAATGCCGAATAAAGCGCCGTCTGGCCCTCGCCGTTGACCTTCACCTTCGCCATCAGCGGGAAGGTCACGCTGTATTTTGAGGCCGTAAACTCGCAAATCTCTTCGTGGGTCCCCGGCTCTTGTGCTCCGAATTGATTGCAGGGAAAACCCACGACGGTCAAGTCATCCTGACCTTCGTGGAGCGCTTGGAGCCCCGCATATTGCGGTGTAGCGCCACATGCGCTGGCAACATTGACCACCAGCCAACGCGAACCCCCGAGTTCGCGCAATGTGGTCGTGCCCTGGTCCATGGTGGGAATGGGGAGGTCCAAAATCGAGGTCATGATTCAATGGGTCGTCCCTCCGGATTATCAAGGTGTGCATCGGTGCAAGGTGGGCAAATCCTCTTGAAGTGCCGCTTGGTGGTTCGACCATGCAAGTTCTCATGGAAACCAGCGCAGGCAACATCACCATCGACCTCTTTCACGGCAGTGCACCCGACACCGTGGCCAACTTCGTCAAGCTGGTTGAGATGGGACATTACGATGGCCTTCACTTTCACCGAGTCATCGAGGACTTCATGATTCAAGGCGGCTGTCCCCACTCGAAAGACCCCATGTCCCGAAGAGCCGGTACCGGTGGACCGGGCTGGCAAATCCCCTGCGAGCCTTCCGCTCTTGCCCTCAAGCACGACAAACCCGGTGTCCTCTCCATGGCCAACGCAGGCCGCAACACCGGCGGTTCGCAATTTTTCCTGACCACGGTCGCCACACCTTGGCTCAACGGCAATCATGCCGTGTTCGGTGCTGTCAGCGAAGGCATGGACGTTGTCCACACCATTGAACGCTGCCGCAAACTCCCCGGAGACCGGCCGGCTGAACCTCAACAAATCATTCGCTGCACCGTCCTCGAGTGAGGTGGAAACATGGTGGTTCTCGCCGTGCACGGAGGTGCAGGCGGCGACGGGCCTTGGCGGGGAATGACCGATGCAGACCCGCAACGATTGGCGTGCATGCGCAACCTATTGAACGAACTCGGTGCGCGATTGGCGGACGGGTCACTCAAAGCGCTCGAGGCCGTCACGCTCGCCGTCGAAGCGATGGAAGATGAGCCGTTGTTCAATGCAGGACGAGGGTCGGTGCTCGATGCTGAAGGCCAGGTGGGCATGGATGCCAGCATCATGCAAGGGCATGACAAAGCGGCTGGGGCAGTGATCGGGGTTGCTCGGTCACGCCACCCGATTCGCATCGCCCACCACCTGCTCGCTCAAGGCTGGCCGGTCATGCTCGCTGGAGAGGCAGCGGATGCTTACGGGGAAGCTCAGGGAATTGAGTCGGTGGACCCGTCGTGGTTGAAAACCGACCTTCGCCAAGCCCAATGGGAGAAATGGCGACGGCAACGGCTTCGCCCGGGCGCTACCGATGAAGACGACGCTCTGCTGGATCACGACGGTGACCGAGACGGATGGGGCACCGTTGGCGCCGTGGCTTTGGACCGAGACGGGGTGCTCGCTGCAGCGACCTCAACCGGGGGCATGACCGGAAAACCGGTCGGGCGTGTGGGCGACACGCCGCTCATCGGTGCAGGAACATGGGCCGACGGGGACGTGGCCGTTTCTTGCACGGGCGTTGGAGAAGCTTTCATCCGGACCGTTGCAGCGCACAGCGTGGCGGTCAATCATCGCTCAATGCCGCTCGAAGAGGCCGCCCAAAGGGTGTTGGACGAAGTCCAACCGCTGGGAGGAAGAGGGGGGCTCATCGCCGTGTCGAGAGACGGAGATGTCGTGCTTCCGTTCCAAACGATGCTGATGTATCGCGGCCTGTACCTAGAAGACGGCGGCGTTTCGGTGGGCATCGGTCCGGACATGACGGCTTGACGACCACCCCCTAAGTTCATTGAGCGTTGGCGGTGGAGCGCTCCCATGCCGGTCGACGCTGATGAAGCGCTTCGCAGGGCGACCCTCGTTCGTAGCGACCCTTCGCTTCCGGGCGTGACGAGGGAAAACATCGCCGCTGGAGAAGAGGAGGTCATCTGGCAATACACCGCTCCGGACGGCAAACCGATCGATGAGGCCGACCGAATTGACCGTTGGAACGCTT
>Ga0181598_1003021_pt1 | contig 14855 bp, 10 predicted proteins | sample 041ome_4_FD_153295 | JGI IMG/M metagenome (GOLD analysis project Ga0181598, IMG submission 153295) | Coastal salt marsh microbial communities from the Groves Creek Marsh, Skidaway Island, Georgia - 041404US metaG (spades assembly) | ecosystem: Environmental > Aquatic > Marine > Intertidal zone >... | reverse complement strand
TTCTACGGTTTTTTTTCCACCTTTTGGGGACGAAACTTTCCCACCCGCATCTTCATCTTTTCCATCGTCTCCTCCTCCTTTATTATTAGTGTTATCCACATCTCCTAACCCGCTCGGCGGATCGGGCGTTGGTTCTTTCGATTTCGATTTTCTCGATGGCGACTTTTTCGGTCCCATTTTTTTAATTTAACCTCTCTCTCTCTCTTTCACTTCTTAAAAGGCGATCTCGCAGTTACCTCAGAAGATACAGTTTTAAAGCGCAGGCAATCGAGCGTCTCTCTGCTTCTTTTTTTTGTGCGTGTGTTTTCGCGCGTGTTCAAAAGGAGCGTTTGTGAGCGCGCGCGACGGTTCAATAACAAAAAGTGACGTGAAGGCTCGATTGGTTAGATACGTTTTTTCGGATTTTTTTGGGCGAAAACGAATCTGATTCTGTGAGAAGGCTCGGAGAGAGAGAATTTTGAGCACCCCCCCTCGCTCTTTTCTCTCCAAAAAAACAAAAAAAACAAAAAGAAAACCAACACACAACAAAACCACACACTTTTTCTACCACACACACTTTAAACACACACAACAACGCGCAAAACATGTCTCAAAAATCAGAGCAACCGCCAGCGGCGGAGGAAGTTCCTGCGCACGCGCACAAGCACATCGATTATTCGGTAAGTTTTGTTTTTTGTTTTTGTCCCCTTTAGTTCTCCTCTTCGGGTTTGAATTTTGAATCGCGTTTGAATTTTGAATCGCTCGTCGCACGACTTCCGCGTATTTTCCTTCTCGGAGAAAACAAAGCGCGCGCAATAAAGGTGGACACTTTCTTCTTCTTCTTTGCGCGCGATGATGACAAATGCGTTGAGAAAATTCGTTTGAAAGGTCACGGACCAAGAGTGATGAATGCTTGCAGCTGAGCGCGCAAACGAGTCGAAGAAAGAAGAAAGAAAGAGAAACTCGCTTCTTTTTCTCTTGGAATATACACTGACTGACTATTTTTTTTTGCACACAGTTTTTGACGAAGCAAACCGCAAGATCGCACACTTTACACGAGCTGTGCAAAGCGCTCGATGCGAGCGAAGCTGGCGTGAAGAACGCGATGTCTCGACGAAAAATTGAGAAGTGCAAGGATTACGTTAAAAAGGAAAACGGGCAGTGGGAGCACGTCCCGATCGGACCTGAGCACCATCCAAAAAAGAAGGCAAAGGCGGAAGCAAAGGCTGAGCCTGAAGTCGACACCATCATCGGTATCGCGTATCCAGAAGCTGGACGCAAAGAGTACTTGGTCCGCTGGGCCGGTTTTAAAGACACTGAATTGACGTGGGAGAAGCCGGAAGATTTGTCGACAGACGTCGCGAAGAAGGCGATTGGCGAATTCGAAACCGAACATGGTATTACTGGGTAAATTCATCAATGTTCGTAAAGCGATAGTATTATTCATTCAGAGAATTAATGAGAGAGACAGAGAAATAGAGAGAGACAAAGATACGGCGGGATTCTTTCGTTCGTTTGAGGGAAAGAGAGAGAGAGAGAGAGAGAGTGAGAGATGGTATCGATAAACATTTTTAAAGAGTGAGATAGAGAGACACAAGCACATACTATTAATCCTTTTTTAATAAGAGAGATAATTTACAGACAACTATCTATATGTTCTAATCGAATTTATGGTACTTGCCGGACGGTGGTGGCACCGAGTTGGAGGTATCAATGCGCCCTTGGAATCTCGGTGGTACATTCGGGAACGTTTTAGGCGTAAATCGCCCTCCTCCTCCTCCAAAGAACGTTCCTCCTCCTCCTCCACCGTACATTCCACCACCACCACCACCACCACCACCACCACTACCTAATCTACTCATGCTATTATTTCCACTGCTACCCGTTCCGCCCCATCCACCACCTCCTTTGATGCCTAAATGCGAAGGTGAATATCGCGATGCGGCTCCGCCCGAGAGTCTCGAATTGGGACACTCTCTCGCTAAATGTGGACCACCACAATTAAAACATTCGAAACCGCCTTGAGACCTTCGGAAGTTCGAATGTCTACACGTACTCTCCACGTGTCCTTCGCCGCCGCATTTCACGCAACTTAGTTTTCCGGGAGGTTGCGAATCTTGTGGCGCGCAACACAAGTGCCCGAACTCTCCACACACGTAACACGGCATGCGCTTCAAATCAGCCTCTGAAAACGTAAACATGCACTTTTCTACGACGTGTCCAGATCTCCCGCACCTCAAACAACACAGAGACTGCTGGTCTCTTCCAATACCTCTCCTTTCCTCGCAATCTCTCGACCTGTGTCCCGGCGTCAAACAGTTGAAACATAAACCTTTCGGGCAGTCTCTCGCTTGATGGTCAAAATCACCGCACAAGTGACACGGCTTTTGCTTCGCCGGTAACGTGCACTCAAACTCGCGGTGACCACCTTTACCGCACCGAAAACACCGCATGGCAGCCGCTTCAAAGTCATCATCGAAATATCTCGGCAAACGTAAAATCTCGCGAACGGTGGTATTTTCGCCCTCGTGTTCCACGTCCACCTCTCGAGGAGGCGTCAATTCCTTTTCATCTTCTTTCTTCTTCTCCTCCTCTTCCTCCTTTTGTTGTTGTTGTGATTCATCATCTTCTTTAATTCCTTCATCTTTCTCTCCCTTCTCCGTCGCGAGCTTCGCTTCCGCTCTGCGTTGTTTTCTGTTCTTGGTGGAAGGGAGGACAGTTGTTGTGGTCGTTTTTACCGCCGGCGCGAATTCTTCTTCTTCTTCTTCTTCTCGTTCTTTTCTCTTCTTCTTCGTCTTCTTCTTTTGATCGCCGAAATCCGGTACGACGGAAAGAAGAGTCGAAGGAGGAGGAGGAGGAGAAACAGAAGAATCCGTCTTCTTCTTCGTTGCCTTTTGTTTCTTATTCGTTGGTCGTCGTCCCATATTTAGGACGACGAGCAGATTTTGTAGAGAGAGAGAGCAGGAGGAGAAACAAAAAAAAAGCTTTGTTGATAAAAAAAAACGCTCACAAAAAAAAGAAAAGGAAAAACAAAAAGAATGAAGTTGGACTTGAACGATTTAGTCGAACACGTGGAGAGGAACTCGAAACGAGTGACTCCGTTGGAACACCAATTCTTAGGATTACAAGGTTTTGCAGTTGGCGGGACCGCGTTTGAACGAGACGCGTTTGAAGAAAAAAATAATCACGGGGACAGAACAAATTCAACGCATGCGAGTTTCATTGGACGAATCGATTCGGCGTTAAACGGGAACGAGGAGTCGTGGCATTTGCTGACGAAAAGGGCAAAACGCGGTGAATTGAGACAAGAGTGGTTAGTTTCGTACGCTCGCGTTCCGGTGAGAATGCTGCAACCACACATCGATTCATCGCTTCGTGGGGTGAAAAAGAAAGGTGAAAAGGTCGTTGCCGTTTCAAAGCACGGCGATTGGCTTGAAATTTTGGACGAAGAAGAAGAAGAAGAAGAAGATCAAGTGAAATTCAAGAAGAAAGAAGAGAAGAAGGACAATCTGAAAACGCTCGGTTGGATGCTCACCACGCACCCTGAATTTGGTGACCTGTTAAAGTTCATGAGAGGTTCGCACACGCTACCGGCAGTCAATCAAGTCTTGGCGACAAAGGAAGCTAGCGATTTGCTGGATCACGAGCACATGGTGACCATCGACTACAGCCGGCCGAGAACGTTTCGAGTCGTCTCTAAATCGTGGGTTCCTGTTCGAATAAAACCAAAATTAGACGCGCATACGATAGGAGGTAAACATTGCGACGAGATTATTCGCGTCGATGCGAGACGAGGCGATTGGGTGAGACTGAATTCCGAAGACTTTCCGCCTGGGTATTTTAAGTGGCACGAAGCCAAAGCAGAAGCAGCGGTGGAGAAAAAAGAAGACGAAGAAAGAGGAGAGTCAAAAGAAGAAAAAGAAGAAGAAACGGAAAAAAAAGATGATGGAGAAGAAGACGAAGGAGACCAAGAGGTCAGCAAAGAGTGTTGGATGTTAACCGTACATCCAGAGAAGGGCGTTCTGCTTGAAGAGTGTCGCGCCGACGGATCGGATTTCATTTCCAAGGTTAAACCAAAGGTACGACAACAAGAACAACACGAACAAAAACACGAACAACAAAAGAGAGAGAGTGAGATTGGGCGCATCCCTCGTGGGTGCGAGAGCGTTTACACAGCCTCGGATGTAATACCATAGTTCGCGCTCGCTCGTGTTTTCTTCTTTCCTCCTCTTTGTAATTTTCTTTATTTTCGTCAAAAAAAAAGCGTTCAGCCCTCATCTCAAAATGAGCGGCGGCGTCGGCGACGACGACGACGGCGACGACACCCTCGGCGCGTTCGCCCCGTTCCTCACCCAAATCCTCGCCTGGGATTACTATAAAATCTACGCCGAGAGCATGAGTGCGTATCAACAAAGTAATACCGCTAAAAAGACTGTCACCAAAACTCCCTCTTCTTCGTTGAAACCGATCCCTTTGCGCTTTTCCAACGCGAAAGAATACATCCAGTGCTTCTCTTCGTTCTTGTTGGAGGAAGCGAAAGCGATCGTTTTGAAAGGAGACGGGAACGGCAGCGCGACGGTCGTGTGCGAGAAGTGCGCCGTGCGCGTGAACGCGTTGTCCTCTAAAAACGCCGCCACCACCACCACCACCGCGGCGGCGGCGACGACGACGAAAAGCTCAACCACCATCGAGAAGAATAAAAAAGACGAGGAGCAAAAGGAAAAGACGTTGAAGATGTGTTTGTACACCGCCGTCGCGTCGTTCGAAACGCAGCAACAGTGCGAACAGTTCAACGAGAACGATTTACTCTTCCTCTCCAAGCTGAACTCGGTCTCCGAAGACGAGAAGATTGAAAAAGGCGTGGATTATTGCTTCGCGTTTTGCCAAGGGAGAGTGAGCGATACGGAAGTGAAAGTGCGCTTGTTTTCGCCACCGATGATACAGAAGAAAAAATCTGGGCAACAGCAACAGCGACAGACGAATAGCACTAAAGATGCGTTGGACGAAGATAACGAGAGACTCGCGAATATTCGAGCTAAGTTATTGAGTAACAACCACTCGTGGCACTTGACGCGCGTGTGCAATATGAGCACGGCGCGACGGGAGTGGCTCGCCGTGCAAGAAGTTTCTTCTATTCCATTCGCTGATTTGATCCTGGATGCGAGCAATAATAGCGATAACACAACCGTTAGTAACGCGAACGTAACGAAAAAGCAGAAGAAAGAGCAGCAGCATAAGCAACAGCGGCAATATCAACCGAGCTGGGAAATCCCGAAAGATTTATCGGACGCGATGAAAGCAAAAGGAAGGTCAGATCAATCGCAGCTCAAAATTGCGACGACTACGGCGCTCACGAAAGAAAATCCGCTCGTGTTAATTCAAGGACCACCGGGGACGGGGAAAACCACCACGATTATTTCCCTTTTATCGGTGATTTTAGCAGCGCAACCGATAAATCGCAATCACGTCGCAAACCGAGGAGATGATTGGAACAACAAAAAGAAAAGTACAATCACCGAGGAAGAAAAGCTCGCGATGAGGATGAAGGCGCAACCGTGGTTGTTTGGAATAACTAATCCAAGAGATTGCTTGCCGAACATCGATTTAGGCGACACTTCGGACGAAGACGAAGAAAACAACGGAACCAACGACGGAAACAAGAACAGTGCCAATATTGAAAACCAGAGAAGGGGCCACACCGCTCCCTCGAGCACTATTCCAATCGAACTCATGGGACCTAGCATATCCAGACGATCGAAAATTTTAGTTTGCGCGCCTTCAAATTCAGCCGTTGATGAAATTGTCCGTAGAATTTTGCGTAAGGAATTACTCGATGAACACGGGAAGTCTTATAAGCCTAGCATCGTGCGTGTCGGCGGCAATTTCCGAAAAGACGTGGCGAATGTAAGTTTAGAAAGGCTCATTGAAGAGCGCATAAAACAAGACTACGGAAAAGAGTATTTCAGCGGTGGCGGAGGTAAAGATGAAAAAGGTCTCAAGAAATTCGGTTCCTTCCAGGATAACAGACGCTTCAGACGAATCATATTAGACGAGGCTAAAATCGTGTGCACGACGTTGTCCGCTGCCGGGTCTGAAATTTTCCGTAGGATGAAGACAAAGTTTGACGTCATCATCGTAGATGAAGCCGCGCAAGCGGTAGAGCCATCGATATTGATTCCATTGACGGAAATTAAGGCGAAACAAGTCTACTTAGTTGGTGACCCGGCGCAGTTACCGGCCACAGTACTTTCTCGAGAGTGCGCCAAGAACAACTACGAGCAATCCTTGTTTAAAAGACTCATGGATTCAGCATATCCGGTGCACAAGTTGTCGACGCAATACAGAATGCTTCCAGAAATTAGAGAGTTTCCCTCGGATCAATTCTACGGCGGCGAGTTGCGCGATGGACCAGGACTTTTAACGCAAAACTATCGAGAATGGCACGAGTGTAAATTATACAAGCCTTTTGTATTTTACGACGTGCAGCATGGAAAAGAAGAGTCTTCGTCGAGTGGCTTTTCCTGGGTAAACGAAGAAGAAGCGACTTTTGCCGTCGAGCTTGCGCATCAGCTGTTGAAAGCGAATCCAGTACTGAAAAGAGAAGGTCCAAAAATTGCCATCATTTCTCCGTATCGGGCGCAAGTTTCGATGATTCGTCGCAAACTTGAGAGAAAGTTTGGTGGAATGCACAACTACGGTCGTATCGTTGAGGTGTTATCCATCGATAACTCTCAAGGAAGCGAGAAGGACGTCGTCATTTTCTCGCTCGTGCGCGCGCCCTTGAACGATATGTTTCAAATCTCGAAAAAAGCTTCGAATGCTAATACCAAAAGCAGACGTAATGTATTAGGCTTCGTCGCGGACGAACGTCGCATAAATGTCGGCTTAACGCGCGCTAAATGCTCCATGTTTGTTCTAGGAAACGCGAAAGCCATGATGACGGATCCAAATTGGGGTGCGCTCGTTGAAAGTGCTCGAAAACGAGGCTGCACGATTGAGGCTCCTACTCGAGCAAATTTTCGATCCTTCTTCTCCAATTACACTCAATATCATGACGGCGAATTAAGTGGGTCCGAAGATGACACCGATGATGCAGCAAGCTCGCTCAAATCGATATTATACGAAGACGATTACGTCTTTGAAGATACGGATAAAGACATCTCTCCAGACAAATTGACCATCGATCGCGCGGCGGAAACGGACGGCTACGCCAGGTACGGTTTTAAAGACGACCTCGTCTTTGAAAGAGCAAACAAAGCGGATGTCGTCGGCGGAGAGGAGGACGGTGCTTTTGCAGACGACGACGATGCGAACGTTGACGCGTTCGTGGAGGTCAACGAGACCGCGCCTGTGGGTAAAAAGCCAAAGAAGGAGAAAACAAAGACGGAGGACAAGAAGAAACCGGCGACGACGAAGAAGCGAGCCGTACCAAGTAAGGCACCCACGAGCGCTGCTACCAAACGCGCGAGAAAATAAAAACAAATAGTAAATCTGTCGTTGAAAAACGAGAGGAAGAGTGAATGAGATTAGTTGAAATGCATTTTTAGTTTTAATCGATAGTGCGATACGCGCGCGTGTATTTTAAAGAAAGATATCACCCAATGCTTCCTCAGTTCTTCCCCATCCACCCACACACGCACGAAAAAAGATGTCTGCGGCGAGCAAGAAAAGTGCGCGACGCGCTTTCGCCACCTTCTTCATCTTGCTCGTTTCGTTGTACCTCTTAACCGTGGCTTCGACTCGCGTGTATTCCACCCATCACGCTCCCGTGAATACCAACGAGTTCCTCGAGTCTCGAAACAGTCGAGCGCACGGCCTTCAACACAAACAAAAGAAAGTGGTACATCCATCATCGTCGTCGTCTTCCTTATCGAACGAAGAAGTTGCGAGCATGGAAGAGACGCACAGAAAACCAAAAGGAAACGAAATAGAATTAGAGCGTAACGATGATAACGATGATGATAATGCTAATAATATGGGCATGATGAGTGCGTTTGGACACGCGATGCACGACGTGTGGGAACACATACCTGGACACGAATACGCGGAGAGTATTTTAGGATTCCGTCAGGACGACGAGGACGAACCCGGGGACGAGGACGAGGATAATAACCACGAGGGAGAAGGTGACGGTAAGGCAAACGAGATTCTGGATACGGAGTACCATAACCACGAAGAAGGAGAGTTTGAGAATAGCACAATAAGTAGCAACGCGATATCCTCGTCGAACGCGCCGATAAAAGTTATACTAGACGACTTGATCGTCGACGACGATCGAGTGAAAACGCAAAAGGCGTTAATTAAGCATTTTAAAGGTAAAGTGTACGTCGACGGACACTCCAAGGAGATCCCCGATCCTATCGGCGTCTCCGAAGCGTACATCGCCAAAGGCGGGTACAAGAATGGATGCGGCTCGAAGGAGGCGAAGAAGAATATCGTGTTGAAACAATCGTTTTTATTCAGAAATGGAGGGAGTTTCAAGTACGGCCACATGGTGATGATTGGCGAGGCGCCGAAAAACTCACCGTGGAAATGGGCGGCGACGTGGCAAGCGTCCAATTCCTTCGAAGGTGCGTTCGGGCAGAAGATTGTTATTTCCTTCGCGGACGACCCGACTGGGACGTGGACGCCACCGATGGTGATTCCAATTCCCGTGACACCATCTACAGCGGCTGTATGGGGCCCTGTTTGGCACAAGGATCCAAACACCGGCGTCGCGTGGTTGTTCTACGCCGCGTCGACGAGTTGCAGAAAAAATGCCGGTCACGGTAAAGTGAAATACGCGCCGGGAGGGGACATTCAAGTCATTAAATCTTTAGACGGCATTCAGTGGAGCGCACCAAAAACCATCTTGACGCAAGCGGCAGAATCCAATCATCTTCCGAAACTGGTTTCTAATCAGCTCGCGGTGCACGAACCTACCGGGTATTGGGTACTACCGATGTGGCGAGAATCACCGCATTCCAACACGTGTAAACCGAGCGTCTCGAAAGGAACGAGAACGTCCGCGGGCGTTTTGCTCTCAAAAGATCAAGGCAAATCCTGGTCAGTCGTTGGTTCGTACAGAGCGAGAGGCGTGCGTTGGCTCATTGAAGGTACCGTCGCGGAGGTTGGTGACACGAAAGATTTGTTGTTGCTCCATCGTTCCGGCGAGAAATATTTATACAAGCAAATTTCAAAAGACGGAGGTAAATCGTGGTCGAACGCCGAACGAACGAGCGTTCCGAATCCAAACTCGAAAGTTAATCTAATTCGATTGGAAAGTTCGAAAGGCGCACCGACAAATTTAGGAGGATCTCTCGCGCTCGCATATAATGATGCCATGAGTGGCGTTCGAAGGAAACTCTCCGTCGCGCTCTCCTCGGACGGTCACAAATGGTCGAAGTTACAACTCTTAGAAGACTCTAGTCCTGGTTTACACTTTAATTACCCGACAATCGCGCAAGATGGGTGTCGGCTACTCGTTGCGTATTCAGTTACTCGACACGGTGGTAGGCGCGCGGTGACGCAATCCGGCATTAAGCTCGCCGTCGTCGAGTTACCCGGGAAGGTGGAGAAAGCGCGAGAGGAACTTTTAGAAATCTCCATGGACGCGCCAAAAGACGGAGAAAATAGTGATAATGAAGAGAGCGACGAGAACAACGAGAACGCGAGCGAAGAAGAAGATAATATTCGCGAGGACGACGTGAACGAAAAGTCGATAGAAGACGTCATAGACGTCGTTTAATTTAATCTAATATACATACTACTTATAGTTTCGCTTGGCTAACAACGCACACTTTTACTAAAAACGCGCTACTTTAATAATGTCATCATCATCATCACAACTCGCCTTCCTTCCCTCCAGCTGCTTTCAACAATTCCGCGCACTTCTCGTGTTCCCCTCGTATCGCGCAATCTAGCGCGGTTTCTCCGTCCGAGTCTTTCAAATTCACTTCTATCCCTTTCTTCGCGAGAAGCAATGCAACGATTTCGTGAAATCCACTCGCCGACGCATCCGCCAAACTCGTTCCATCGTCGTCATCCCTCGCGTTCACATCGACTCTCTCATCGCTCAACAAAACCTTCACCACGTCCACGTGTCCGTACAAACACGCTAAATGTAAACTCGTATCTCCATCGTCCCCTTTCGCGTTTACAAATTCGTCTTCGATATCTCTCAAAGCTTCCGAACAAAAATCAGCGTTGCCGAACTCGGCGGCGCTTAAAAGTTTCGACAAACATCCGTGCTTCGACGCGTCCACCCAATTTGATTTTCCTTCGAATAACTCCAACTCGTCCCCGGAGATCCACTCCGCCTCTACTTCTTCTTCTTCTTTTGCGACCATTCGTGTTTTGTGTTTGTTTTTATATAGCGTGATGATGAATGAGGGGGACAAATGCAAAAAAGAGGAGAGTCAAAAATCTTATTTTGAGACACAAGAGTTTTTTTTCTTTTTTTCTTTTTTGTAGCCAGACCGCCGCCAGAAAACACACACGTGTTTCTTTCAATCAATCCCCACAAAAACACATTTCTCTATCTAAATTAACAACAAACAGCAGGATGGGCAGTCGTCGAGATGATACTACCGACAGCAGCGGTGGTACTCATTCTTCATCATCGTCTTCTTCTTCTGTGGGGAAGATGAGAGATTTTGCGAGAAAGTATAACGTTCTTTTTTCCACGGCGGAATGCGCTGATGAATCGTCATCATCATCATCATCATCGGGGAAAACAACAAAACGGATGCCTTTTTTAGGAGGAGGAGCTCGGGGAGGGAGTACTTCTTCGTCCGAAGGAGGGTCGAATAAATCTCAAAACGCGGCGTTTGACCCGGAAGCGTTAGAGCGAGGCGCGAAAGCGCTGAGAGAAATCAACAAGTCTCCGTACGCGAAGAACGTGATCGACTTATCTGGGAAGCAAGAGGTGACGAAACAAACGGAGGCGAAGGCGGAAGAGGCGAGGATGAACGCGGTGGCCGCACAGCACGCGACGGAGAGAGAAAAAGTGATGTGGGAACAGCAGAGGAAGTTGGAAACGCAAAGAGCGGAACAGAACGCGCAGTTGAAACAGTACGAGGACGAGTTGGCGAGGAAACGGCAACAAGGGGAAAACGAAGCCGCTCGAGCGAGGAACGCGGAGTTGGTGAAGATGCAAGAGCAAGCGGCGGAACGAGCGGAGGCGTTGAGACGAGATACGGAAAGGAAGATTCAAATGGAAAAAAGAGCGACGGAGGAGTTCAAAGCTAAATTGGAACAGGAGAACATGCGAGCAAAAGCAATCGCCGAGGCGGAAGGGAGGACGTTGGAAAATCGACAGAACGAAGACGTGATTCGTAGGCAAATGTTGGCAAAGGTTGAAGCGGAAACGACGAAAGCGATTAAAGTTGTGCAAGAAGGTATGGTGTATTTCGGGAGAGGCGCCACGGAGTTGCTTTCGAATCCGCAACAGATGACCATGTTGGTTGGCGGTTTGTCCGTGTTAGCGGCTGGGGTGTATTCGTCTCGCGAAGGCGCAAAGTTTGGGTTTAAGCAGCTGGAAAAGTATTTGGGACAACCGAGTTTGATTCGAGAGACGTCGAGAGGGGCGTTTTGGAAACCGCAATCGGCCGGCGCAAACATTTTAGGCGACGTCCAGTTGGAAAAATCGATGGAAACGCGAGTGAAACAGTTGGCGACGGCGACGGCGAATACCAGAGCGAGGAAGGCACCGTTCAGAAACATCTTGCTGTATGGACCACCGGGAACCGGGAAAACGATGGCAGCGAAACGATTAGCGAGACACTCTGGTTTGGATTACGCTTTAATGACTGGCGGGGACGTGGCGCCGTTAGGGGCGTCCGCCGTGACGAAAATTCACGAGATGTTCGATTGGGCCGGCACTTCGCGCAAAGGTTTGTTGTTATTCATCGACGAAGCGGATGCGTTTTTAGCGAAAAGAGGTGGGAACGTCGCCTCGCAAGAGACCAGATCGGCGTTAAACGCGTTGTTGTATAGAACTGGGGAAATGAGCAGAGACGTGACTTTAGTAATGGCGACGAACCGACCGGAGGACTTAGATTCGGCGGTTTTAGATCGCGTGGACGAGACCATGGAATTCGCGTTGCCTGACGAAGAAACTCGCTTTCGTTTGGTGAAGCAATACTTCGATAAACTCATCGTTCGTGGAGCAGATCCAGGGGACGAGCAACCATCGAGGACGTTTCTAGGCGGCATTATGAAAACGCTCGGGTTTGGTAAAATTCCGGATCGTCCGGTTCCGGTCAACGGCGTCACGGAGGAACATTTAAGAGACGTGGCGAAGAAAACGGTTGGCTTTAGCGGTCGTGAAATTTCAAAGTTGATGGCCTCGGTCCAATCCTCCGCGCACGGAAGCGACGACGGGGCTGCCACGCCTGAAATGTTAAATACGATGACGCAGTTTAAGATTCAAGAGCACGCGAATAAAACGAAAGCTTTCGCCGCCGAGGGGGCGAACAAAAAGTAAGAAGTATTAAATAAAAACATCATCATCAAAAATTGTTAGTCGAGTTGTGAATTTGTTCAAATGAGCTATTTATTTTAGAGCATTCAAAAGAACATTACTTACTGTACACATTAGGTTTCTAAACACTATCTCTAATAATTCGAACTAATACGGCACAAATGTAGGCGCTTGTTTTTTCGCGGCTGATTCGTATAAGACTCTCGGCGCGACGTCTTTGAACGGGTCGCTCTCGCGTCGTTCTTTGAGATACTCGATGCCGTCTTCTACACTCATCTTTGTCTCGGCGTAAATCCTTTTCACTGCTTCTTCGTCGTTTCGGTCCATCCCATTTGTATCGATCGGTTTCATGAAACGAAAGTAAAACCTTTGCGGTGTAGTCGGTACGAGTACTGGTTGCACGAACGATTCTGGTTTCATGTTATCTTCGGTTTCTCGAGAATCAAACTGCCTCGCTTTCGGCACTTTTTCCATTTGCGCTTTCACGCGGTCCCCGAGAATTGGGTTAGACAACATATCTTCAGCGTCCATGACGATATCGAACGAGTCCTCCGCACCAACTGCCGCAAACGGAACAATAATAGCGTTGAATCGAATCGCCATTTTCACAAACTCCGGTTTCGACGGCCAAAATAACTGGTACTTTTCATTTTTACGTTTGAACGCTTCTCGAACGCCGCCAGGGAAGAGTAAAACGGTTTCGTTCGCCTTCAAAAGCTTGTAAAAGTTCTTCCCGGAAACGGGCACGGCGCCGAAATCAGAAAAGTTACCGCCACCAAACGGACCTCCGTTCGGGACACCGGCTCGACGTTGACGTCGCTTTTCTTCTTTCGATTCGGGCATGAATTGCGCAAACGGCGTATTTTTCGTCGCCTCTCGGAGTTGCTTCTCCAACGGGTTTTCCTCTTCGTCGTCATCTTCGGTTTGCATGGCACCCGTGCCGTTCCCATTATCTCTCGAGACGACCGGATGAGCAAGTCCTCGGACGCACACGTTCTTTTGTTTCAAAAACTCATCCACGAGAAAACCTAAATCAGGCGCGAACGTTTGGTGGTTACCGACCAATAAAACTGGACGGTTCCCGGTGCCTCTCCACGTCGGCACGGCGTCCAAGCCGTTGATGACTTGTCCGTCGCGTTCTCTGGTCGAAAAGAACACCGGCGAGTGCACTGATCGCAAAAACTGTAACCCGTCTCGCGCCTTTTCAATTTGCGACTCGCTCGGAGGCGTGAACGTGGGGTCTCTGGATAATCGATTCTCGTCCTCCACCGGCCTCGAGATCCAATCGTGGCGTTTCATCAAATGAACGATATCCATGCCTTTCTCTTGCAACGCCGCGTGCGACGCGCCTTCTAAGATTTCTATCTTGCATTTTTTTGTGCCCATGAGTTTTTGCAATCGAGGCGCTTCTTCGTTCGAAGGAATGAGCAAATCGTTCGTACTCGCCACGACTAATACTGGCACTTGCGCGTTCTTCAACTTTTCGCCGTCATTTTCGTTGATGTACGCGCACGCGTCCGCTAATATTTGTAAACGGTGTTTCAACGTATCTCTGGGAATAATGGTCGCCAATGATCCCAACGCCGGTAACATCGCCGTCATCTTTTCTAAAGTTTCGCTCAAATTTCCAAGTTCCACGGCTTCTGTCGCTAATCGAATGGGATCTATGAGTACCGGCGAAAGCGCAAACGGCAACCCGGCGTACAAATTTTCCGGAATCTGAGGCAACAAAGGCCCGACGGACGGCCACACGCTCCTATCAAACGACGACGCCGGATTCACCACCGTCGCTCTCGTCACCAACTCTGGGTGTTTCAAGCACACGAACAAAGACATCGCGCCTCCCATGCTCTCCCCGATCAACTGCACCTCCCTTTCCGGATGTTCTTCCTTCGCTCGTTCGATAAACGCTCGCACGATGTCCACGATTTCAAACACGTCCGAACGATCGTTCGACGGGATGTTCAGGCACACCAAATCAAACTCTTTCGATAACGTGGCGAATTGCGAAGATGCGCTGAATCCCGTGCCGTCTAATCCGGGTAAGTAAATCATCAATGGTTTCTTCTCTCTTTTTTCTCGTTTCTTTTCCACGACGACGTCTTCCTCCTCCTCCTCCTCCTTCACGAGTGGACTGAAAAACCGCGGAGGTCCACCACTGGATATGCCTAAAATCTCTTCCAAAGTGACTTTCTTTTCATCTTCTTCGCTTCTTCCTCGCCCCGAGCGAACGGCGGCATCGACGAAGACGTTAATCGTGCTTTGTTCTTGTTGTTTTTGGGGAGACGATGATGATGATGATGATGATGATGATGATGATGACGTTTCGATTTTGTCATCATTTTCCATCGTCGTCGTCGTCGTCGTCCCGGCGGCCATGGCTTGCGTAGTTAGTCCTCGTCGTCGAAATGAG
>Ga0181598_1003020_pt1 | contig 14858 bp, 9 predicted proteins | sample 041ome_4_FD_153295 | JGI IMG/M metagenome (GOLD analysis project Ga0181598, IMG submission 153295) | Coastal salt marsh microbial communities from the Groves Creek Marsh, Skidaway Island, Georgia - 041404US metaG (spades assembly) | ecosystem: Environmental > Aquatic > Marine > Intertidal zone >... | reverse complement strand
AAACGTTTATATCGGATGTGTGAGTAGCCGTGGTGCTTTCTAAGGCGTTTACTGAAACATCCAAAACGTTTATATCGGATGTGTGAGTAGCTGTGGTGCTTTCTAATGCGTTTACTGAAACATCCAAAACGTTTATATCGGATGTGTGAGTAGCTGTGGTGCTTTCTAATGCGTTTACTGAAACATCTAAAACGTTTATATCAGAAGTGTGAGTAGCCGTGGTGCTTTCTAAGGCGTTTACTGAAACATCCAAAACGTTTATATCGGATGTGTGAGTAGCTGTGGTGCTTTCTAATGCGTTTACTGAGACGTCTACCTTCCCCAAACGACTAGTAATAGTAGTAGAAAAGTTCGCATCATCACCAAGAGCTGCAGCAAGTTCATTTAATGTATCCAATGCTTCGGGAGCACTATCTACTAAATTTGCTACTGCTGTTTGAACGAATGCGGTTGTAGCAATTTGTGTATTGTTTGTACCACTTGTTGCTGTTGTTGTCGTGGGTGCACCAGCTAAATTGGTTGAATTGCTTGAAATAGTAGTTAGTCCGACCTTGATACTATTCCCGGCGCTAATATCGGTAGCATATGCTGTGCCATTTACTTCTAATTCATATGCTGCCTCATCATTTGTTTTAATACCAACGTTACCTGTTGTTGCCACATCATCCAAATAACTATATCCAGTTACATTAAGATCAGTTACACCAGTAATATCTCCAGCAACATCAAGAGTTCCAGTAATATCAGCATTACCAATAACATTCAAATTACTATTTAAACATACATCATCATAAACAAAAATTTGTTGGAACGTTTTAATGCCACTAATATCTTGATTAGCACTGCTATCTACCATATTGGGTGCTTTGAATGTAATATGATTAGCATCACTACCATCAGTTACAATTTGGATATTACCATCCGTGAAAAAGTCCATCGTATCTAATCCTTCTGCGATCAAGGTATCTTGTCCTTCTACATTCCAATATTTGAATGTGGAATTCATTTTAACCTTAACCACACCATTTGATAAATCATCTAACGCGAACCCTGAATCTGTATCAAAACGAAGTGTGGACGCAGTAAGTTGGTTGGAAATATCACCATCTGTATTAATTACCGATACATTTATAGAACTTGCACCACCGCTAATTGCTGAACTTGGAATAGAATTGTCTGCAAAAGTTCCAGAAATATTTCCAGATACCTTTAAATCTCCAGCTATATCAACATCATTATTGAATGATACATCATCACCAACACTCAATTTAGAATTCATTGACACATCGCCAGAAACAATCGCGTTGCTATTCATCGTTGCTGTATTTGAAACAGTTAATGTAGAGTTCAACGCCGCTACACCCTTGATGGTAGTTGAACCATCTATTTCTGCGTTACCTCCAACATTCAAATTAGAATTTATCGACACATCACCGGAAACAATCGCGTTGCTATTCATCGTTGCTGTATTTGAAACGGTTAATGTAGAGTTCAACGCCGCCACACCTTTGATTGTAGTTGAACCATCTATTTCTGCGTTACCTCCCACATTCAAATTCATATTCATAGAAACATCACCACCATCATTAATAATCATTGCTACATCACCATCATCATAAAATGACGCAATTGCTTCTGAACCGTATTGTCTGACAATTAAAGCAGGTCCAGTGCCATCATTTGATAAATCCATTTGTTCGGTGACCGTGATTACAGTATCTTTTTGTATAAATTCGCCTAAAAAGTTAATACTTCCATCTACATTTAAATGTCCGTTGATTCTAACATCATTTCTAAAAAGGGCAATACCACTCATATCGAGTGTAATCCCATCACTAGCAGGGGTCATGTCATGACCGATTTTAGTTTTATTATTATCCTTTTTAGATTGATTCGTAAGTTTTCGTTCATTAGCTGAACCTTTATTTACATATACTTCACCTTCATCGTCAATACTAAATGATGCTGCGGTTGCGTTATCTCCACTTCCAACAAAATATAAGGTGCTATCATTCAAGTAGAGTGATTTAAACGGTTTGGTTTCACTCCCTAAATCAATAGCACTTGCGACATTTGGTATAATGTTCGCACTCACCTCAATTTCACCACCGATAGTGGTGCGTATTTTTTGAGTTCGTGAGGTAAGGTCAGTTAATCGTGTTTGGACGTTTTCATTAACATCCTTGATGTATTGAAGTTTATTATTTGATAAATCCACAAATGAACTGGTATTGTCATCATAAACACGTATTTCGTCAGACGATAATGTAAAACGAGATGTGGTTGTATCTGTCTCACTAAAAATATTCAAATTGTTGTTGGCTCGGATATTGACATTACCACCACTAATATCTAAAAATCCGTGGACGTAACTCTGTTTTATATTATTAGAATTACTTGAATTGTCTAACCATAATGACATTTGTATTTAATATATATAATTATGATTTTTTATTTATTACATAAACAAATAAAATATTAGAATTGGTGAACCACACCATCATGATGCTTTATCCTTCCTTTCACTTCCATGACATAACCTTCGCTTACAGTTGTAGTATGGACGCCCAAATTGTTTTCAATATATGCGTTTTCTTTGACATTAATATCCGCATTTAATGACACATCATCTTGGACGTATAAATGTGATGCCATGGATACATCGCCGTAAATATCCACTTTTGCATCAAAGGTTGCATTGTCTCCAACATTTAACAAACTGTTTAGGCTGACATCATTATCAACAAATAATTTGGAATTAAGGGATACGTCATTCGTCACATACAATTTATTTGAAATATTTGTATTCCCGTCTATACCAACATTACCACAAATATCTAAGGTGTGGGTTGTTTCATAATTGAATAAATGGGGTATATTTACATAATAGAAGTTTGTGAGTGGATTTTGTGAAGTAGCATAATCATATTCTTTAAATTGGCGTGTTAGTATGAAATTTTCGTCATCTACTTTATACACGTCGATAAACATACTGTTTGTGTCATTAATAATACTTTGTAATCCATTTTGTGGCATTTGTTCGGGAGTGATTATATTCCAATAATTGATATTTGTAATATTAGACGATGTGTTATCTCTGAAATATATAAATACCCCATCTCCTACAATATAGACTTCGTTTTCACTTACCATATGTAATCCACGAAGTATGGGTGTAACAATTCCAATATTTGATATTGATGATGGTGAAATATCAGTCCAATTACTTCCATTATCTGTGCTTATGGATATTACATTTTCACCTATTGCAATAATTGTACTTTCAATAGTATCTATATTGTAATAAGTGTTTGAACTATTTGTTGTTACAAATACCATATTATTTGAATCTATCTCAATTCTTCTGATACCGCCGTTGCCGGTTCCTGAACCTGAATCTGACGATGTGATAAATAAATAATCTCCGATTTGTTTACTTTGTGTGATTGTAGTAGGCAAAGCAATACTGGATGGATTCAATTCTGAATAATTAAACGTTGTGTTGTTAGCATTTGTGTCAAAAAAATGTGCTTGTAACGTTTGACCGGCTTTTGAAATATTATCACAATCAATATAGAATGTATTTCCGAGAGCATTTTGATAAATTAAGTATAATTTACTATCTACATAATATGTTTCAATATAAACAATATCATTGTTAAAGACATTAGAATTTTGTGGGTCAAATAAACCTAAGCTGAAATATTTCCAACTATTGGATATATTGTTTGTGATATAGATAAATGAATCATTTGTGCCTATAATATGTAGTGTACTAGTATCGTGTATCAAAGGTGTATTCATTGCAATAACAGAATTATTCTGGTCTTTCCAAGTATGACCTGATGTAACTATGTTACTTGGAAAACTGGTATCCCAATTGAGACCACTATCTTGTGTATAATGTATATTATAACTGAAAAAATTGTTACTATCTATTTCATAACTTGATGGATATCCGGACAAATATACTTTTGAATCCGATTTGATGACGCGTAGGCTATCTATTGGCAATGTCAAATAATTATTAATTTCGCCTCCGTTTTTGATTAATGTTTTACCATTGATATTGAATATATAATTTGAATTGGGATTATAGTCATTCACACCTATTGTGAATTTATGTTTATATAAATTATTTGTTGTCACTAAGTGAATACACGGCTCGTAATCTGCATATACGTTGTCTTTTAATCCGATTATACCCATTGCTTTTCGCGTGTCATATGGAAACGCACCGCCTGTAAAAACAGCACCTTCACCATTATACGACGCAATCGTGAATTGTGTATTGGCAGAAGCATCATACCCCGATGTTAATGTCAATGAATTACCAGTCTTAATTAAGTCATTATTATAAATCAACGGTTTATATGTTTGTTGAATACTATCACTTGCCTGTAATAATGGACTCGTAAATGTCAACGAACCACCATTAGCACTATCATATATAATTGCGCCATTTGGTGTTCCTAATGCATCTGTTATTGTATCATTATTATAAAATTCAATAGAACTTGTACTATCTGTAACATATGTGCGTATACCATAATCATTCACATTGCGATTTAATACTGAACTGGATGTTGATGTTGGAGAAGATGCTACAAAATTATGGGTAATTTCTGAACGCCCAACAACTTCAAATGTGCCATATGAACCGACACCATCCGGTAAATTAATACCAATACCATTTTGGTCGTTACCCGTGATATAATCAATAATATTTGTGCCTAAAAATAATTTTGTAATATATGTATTGTAGTCTAACATCGCATTGTCAGAAATATCTAATCTTAAAATATTATCTTGTCCTTCAAACAATTGAAGAGCCCCGTGACCGAGTATATCTTGAGCGACGTTGATAGAACCCAATACTTCAAATATACCCGAATATTTTTGCCGTAATAATAGTTCATCTGCTACAAGTGTTTTGACAGTAAATGTATGTTGTTGGTCTGGTTTTCTAGTGCCGCCATATTTTTTCCATGAATTAGACATTGTTTAAATATTAGTGTATCTGTATATACATTAATACTGTATTTTATAATTGAAATATAATCTATTTTTTGTTTTTTGTTTTATTTGCTTTGGGCGATTGCTTGCTGCGTTGCGTTGTATTCTTTCTTTTTCCTCTCTTTAATGATTTTGTTTTCTTTAATGATTTTGTTTTCTTTAATGATTTTGTGTCATCGTGTGATTTTTCATGAGTTAATAATTTTTCAATTGCTTCTGATGTTGTCGGAGCGTGCGAGTTTCGCAAAACGAATAAAAAAGGGTTATTGTTTTTTGTTCCTTTTACTACATGTTTATCTGGTGTTTCAAATTCTTCAACATATACATCATTAACTACTTCGCCGTTATGCACTTCGTGCAATCGTTGAGTATAATATTTTTCGTACATTTTTATATATAATGATTATACTTTTTTTACCGCGAAGAATTGAGTGATTTTGGAATTATTTGATGCATCTTGGACGATTATTTTGGAATTCTTTTTCGTTTTTTTTATTTTTTCTTCACATGTAGCAATCGGTTTATCATATTGGATATCTAATAGTTGATTATAATATTCAATCACTTTGGGGTTCGCGTGTATAGTCTGTGGGTCAAAAGATGATATATGTAAACCGTCTAAACTCTTGATGCGCGACAAGGCAACATATGTTTGTCCGCATTCAAATACTTGTTTTCCTATATCTATTTGAGCGCATTCGAGTGTTGCTCCTTGTATTTTATGAATTGTAATCGCCCACGCCCACATTAGTGGAATTTGACTAATACATATAATAGGACAACTTTCCGATTGCCATGTATATTGGAACATTGTTTCAACTACACCATTATCATATTTTACAACAGGATAACTCTTTCCTTCGTGTTCTTGGAAATCTAATACTACTCCTTGACTGCCATTACATATGCCTTTATCCATATCCAAATTAACACAGCACATTACACGCGTTCCTTTACGTAGATGTATCATATGTTCCACAGGCACACTACTCAATAATATATTGGTTTCTATTTCTTTTTGCTGGGGTGTATATTTTTGATATTGTTTCAACATATAGGAATTGATCGGTGTGTTATTCTCAATATACGTATCATTATTATAAGATACTTTTGTGCTATATGTATTGGTATTTGCTTTATCCAGCGTGTTATAATATTCTTGATTCACGCGTTCAACGTCTTTACGTTTGGGGAAAATCTTAGTACAATGATGTATTGTTGTATCACTTACCTTGTTATTAAGCACTTCAATGCTATTTTCGCTTATTTTTCCAGACCGGATTTCCATCAATATGGATTTATATAATGGATCATTTTGGCGGAAAATATGGGTCAATTGAATTTGATTTTCTTTTGGAAATGTAGCATTCCATAATGGAGATTCAAAGCAGAATTTGGATGTGGTTTCATCGTCCAACGAACCAACTGGTGGCAACTGATAGAAGTCGCCTACGCATATGATTTGTATACCCCCAAATGGTTTATCTACTTGTTTAATCGCCTTACCAATAGCATCTAATAATTCAAAAATCTTCTGGGACATCATTGATACTTCATCTATTATGAGGATTTTCGTTTTTTTCCATTGCGATTTTGAGTACGAACTATGACATACCGAATATACAATATCACGAATAGGTCCATTTGCACGTTTTATCCCGCTCCAAGAATGAATGGTTCGGGCTCCGCATTTCAAAAGTAACGCAGCGCATCCAGTTAACGCACAAATTTGAAGACCTTTATATCCTTGGCTTTGGATATGTTTGATGAGTTCTGTTTTACCTGTTCCGCCAGGACCGCTTATAAATAAGTTTTCACCCTTTTCAAATTTTTGGATAATGTATTTTTGTTCTTTTGTAAATTCCAACATTATATATAGTTATATATCAAGTATATAATGATAGTGTCATTTCAATTTTATTGGTGAGTTAATTTTATTGTCAATGTGAAATCAAGTCCGTTTAAATGGATAATGCGGTCGTATTCATCTACTACTTGAACTGACAATTTGCGAATATCATTTTTACCATTATATTTACGCTTGTCACTAATTAAAAATCCATTCTCGCCGTTTGCAACACATAATGAGCCAAATCCATATTTGGTTTTATCTACTACGATTTTGGCAATAATATTATTGTTATTACGTGAACGACTCATCATTGTATTAAATGAATTTTGTTTTCCGTTTGAAAAATCGTCAATCACTAAATACAACACATTTGTGTTAATTGATAACATATTTAAATTCTCAGCGTTGACAGATTTGTATCCTGTACTTTGATAAGTTAATGTAGAATTATTTGTATTATATGACAATTCTACAAATCCCAATAACCAACCAAGTTTGGATTTAAAATTGTATTTATCAAAATTACCGTTTTTATCTACAGCAAAATCTATAATGAATTGGAAATCTGATGCTGTATCACCATTATTACTATAAAATAGAATTTTGTTATTTTCTTTTACAGCCGTTAAACGGGCAAGTGTTGTATTGTTACCAGGTAAAGTAGTATCAATTCTCTCATTTATTTCTGTAATAATGTCATCAATATTTGCATAATAATTATCAGTAAGTGTAATTATATAGCTATTGCCAACAACATTATCTTCAATGACCGTTGCTTTGAAATAGTTATTTTCCAAATGAGAGCTAATGTTGTAATACGACACAGGTAATTCTACACTTTCAACTTTCATATCCAATACATTTCCAATATTTTCGTTCAAATCAATATTAAAATTCACGTTATTTGTTACGCTATTGTAATCATTACGGAATTTGGTGTCAATGTTGATGTATTTTGTATTGATATCCGGGTTTACATCGGTCATTACCATATGGCTTGAATATTGATTTACTTGTGGCTCGGCAAATATTGTTTTATTATCAAAGTAATTTGACATTATTGTATAGTATATATATATTTATTTTATATATTTATATGAATGATGTTTAAAATTGAAATAATTTGGGGTTAGATAAATATAGGTAATCAAAAACATGCATATTTGTGATCATTGTGGAAATAAATACAAAACAAAAAAATCGCATCAAGAACATTATACATTCTGTAACTTTTATCATAATGCGCTTGAACCAAATACAACAATTGAAAAATGTATAGCGACACCCAATATGGATATTGTATTTTATTATTTACAACACTTATGTAAAAAGGTAGATAAATTGGAAAAAGATAATGCAAAATTAATGTCACACATTGGTAGGAAACAAGATAAAAACCAGATTATATCTTGGCTAAATGAAAATATACAAGGTGTAGATATTGGTGATTGGACCGCCAATATAGACTATGATAAGCTATTTCCTGGTATTCTGGAAAACGGAATTGAACGTGTTCTTTTGGATATAATAGAGAATGATATTACAAATACAATTAAATGTGTGGGTAATAAATTCCAATATTTCTGTGTTTATCATAAGCACCAATGGTCTATATGGGAGAATAATAGGATTGTATATATTTTAGACCATATTTCGAATGTGTTTTTAGATATATTCACTAAATGGTCGAGCGAACACGAAACGCTTGTAACCGATGACACAGAACAATATTTAAACAATTATAATAAGATTGTGCCGCGCAATATGAATAAAATTTACGCAAATGTCATTGATAAAATGAAAGAGAATTGTAAACAAAGTATTGTGGTATAGATGAGGTAATCCGTATAAAATTGAATGTTTTTTCTATGTAAAGATGTATATAGAATGAAGACTATGGAGGAATTTTTGAAGAACAAAGTGGAACCTGATTATTTGACGCTGAAAAACGCACACGAACGCGATTCACAGATAACATTTGATGAAGGACCGCATATATACACTGTAAATGGTGATAGCTCTTTTACATCTGTCACTACTTGGGTCCATAGTCATTTCGGGCATTTTGATGCCGATGAAATTGTGAATAAAATAGTAAATGGACGCAAATGGAACAGCGACCCAAATTATAAATATTATCAAATGACGAAAGAACAAATCAAGGCAATGTGGGATGAAAAACGAGATAAGGCGTCTCTGGCAGGAACGTTGATGCACTACGATATTGAATGTTATTACAATAACATGGAAGTGAAAAATGATTCGGTTGAGTATTCGTATTTCAATAAATTCGTAGAAGATTATCCAGAATTAAAAGCATATCGCACAGAATGGATGGTGTTTTATGAAGAAATGAAGCTATCTGGCTCTATTGATATGGTATTTGAACTTCCAGACGGTAGCCTACAAATTTATGACTGGAAACGTTGCGAAGAGATTGTATTTGAGCCGTCGTTTCCAAAATACTCGCACACAGAATGTATCAAAACATTACCCGATACTAATTTTTGGCATTATAGTCTCCAGTTGAATGTATACAAAACAATTTTAGAAAAAAAATATGGAAAGAAGATTAGTGGATTATATTTGGTATGTTTACATCCTAATCAGAGAACTTATGATAGAATAGAGGTCCCATTTTTGGATAAAGAAATGAATGACCTATTTGAATATCGCAAAACACAAATATAAACATAATGTATATTATAAATTATATATATGCAATTATTACATTTTTTTACGTGTTGTTTTTCGACAACCACAGTTAAAGAAGATCCACCAAAAACACCATATGAATTATTATTTGAAAATGAAAATCCGAGATTCAAATCGTTTTCAAATGTAGAAAATAAGAATAGTAATATTGAAAAATTTTACTATAATAAGGATGATTATAATAATGTATTGAAAGATATTAATAATACACAGGAGTCATTATGGAAATCGCGAATATTAACGTATACAATACGCAACAATCAAGTATTTATGTATTATGATCCTTATAAAATGGGATTTACTTATTATTGTGTTGAATCATTACCATATTATTTATTGAATATTATAGCTATGAAGTATGTTCGTGTATTTTATTGTTATGATTTTTTTATGGATAATCAAAAGATATATTTTGAAAATACTGAGCTAGAAGGGAAGGAAGTTGAGAATAAAGGACAACTTGCTGCGGATAATGATAATATAAATAATAATGAAATAAAGCAAGAAAACAATTATCCAAATTTTTTATATAAACTCCATTATATTGAGCTTGATAAGAAAAATAAACCAATTACGAATGGTCCGTTTGCGAAATTAAAGAAAAATAATATAAATACGACTGTGGATAAAACGAAGAATAATAAAAATAAGGATACAGAAGATGGAAAAATAAATAAAAATGATACCCCTGAAATACCTACTATTCCTCGGTGTAAAAATAAATTTATACATGGCGGTAACTTATATAATTTTGAAGTATTGAAAAAAGAGAAAACGGAAAAAGGGTTTCGTTCTCCTGTCATCGATAATATGAAAGGATTTTCATATAAGGATTTCAAAGCATTACAGAAATAATTATTTTTGTTCTGATTTCCATTTTAAGAAGCCATTACTTTTAACTAAATCATAAGTACTACCAAGATATCTCTGTGCTACCTCTAATGCGTATTTCTCATCAGCGCTTAATGTTTTTAGATATGCCTCAGTTTGTTCTTGGATTGTCATTATCTTTATTATATTTTTACATAATAAAGATTGTGTTTATACTAAATCAATTTTTGTTTATGGAAAAGGTGTTTGACACGTATTTACTGGTTCATAGAATACATCATTATTTATACATATTTGGGCTAACCGCATAAGATAATCACCTTGTGGTATAGATACATATTCACTTTCAGGTTTTGTAATATTACAACTGCTTTCTGATAATGTATTTGATGGTAAAGTATTGCATGAACCTCCATCAGTAGTCAAAGCACTACTTGCGATGGCTATCTTGGCAAGTCGTTTTATATACTCACTTTGAATACTGTTATTAATATTTGAATTTCCACGAGGATTGAAGCTGGAAAAAGGTTGAGGGCGCAATACGTATTTGTATTTATTACGAATCATCGCCTTTGTATTCATTGATGATTTTTTAACCACTGTGGGGTCATTTAAACATAAACAATCGTTATTTTTTATCAGTGTTTGACCTATATAACTTTTATTGCGATGTGTTCCACTTAGTGAAAAATTTTGCTGATTTGTACTTGCGGTTTTATATGTTGCGTTTGTTTTTCGTTTTAATGTTGCGACTGACATTTATATATATTTGGTATATTTTATTTAATATCAAAACTGATATACAACGTCATTTGTAGTTATACCCTTTACATCTAATGAACCATGTATAATAGTTGTGTTACCGAACGATACGTCTCCATTTACGTTGAGTGTGCTATTCACATAAAGGTGAGAATCAAGAGATACATCTCCATACACATAAACATTGGAACCAAAGGAAGCATCTCCATACACATCTAACAAACCATTCATAATACTGTTATTATTTACATATAAGTCTGAGCTAAATGAAATATCACCTGATACATATACATTAGAACCGAACGAAGCATCTCCATAGGTATCAAGTTGGCTATTTAATGTAGTCTTACCATCTACATTGAGTGTGCTATCCATATCTACATGTTGTTTAAGATTGGTCGTTCCATGAATCACAAGGTTACTAGATGCATCAACAGAACCCTTAATATTTACATTAGAACCAAAAGAAGCGTCGTCATATACATCTAATTTACTTTCCAAGACAACATTGTTTGAAACTTCTAATGTGCCATCTAATCGTGCATTGTTTTCTACATAAAGTTGAGAACCGAGGGATACATCACCTGATACATATACATTGGAACCAAATGAAGCATCTCCGTAAGTATCAAGTTGGCCTTGTAATGTAGTATTACTATCTACATTGAGTGTGCTATCCATATCCACGTGTTGCTTAAGATTGGTCGTTCCATGAATCACAAGGTTACCGGATGCATCTATGGAACCGGTGATATTTACATTAGAACCGAATGAAACATCGTCATATACATCTAGCTTGCTTTCAATTACTGTGTTATTGAATACTTCTAATGTGCCATCCATACGAGTATTATTTTCTACATACAATTGAGAACCTAAGGATACATCACCTGATACATATACATTGGAACCGAAAGAAGCATCTCCGTAAGTATCGAGTTGACTTTGTAATGTGGCGCTTCCATCTACATTAAGAGTGCTATCCATATCCACGTGTTGTTTAAGAGTAGTCGTTCCGTGAACTACTAGGTTGCCAGATGTGTCAATAGAACCACTAATATTTACATTAGAACCGAAAGAAGCATCGTTATATACATCTAATTTGCTTTCTAATACAACATTATTGGATACTTCTAATGTGCCATCCATTCGTGTATTGTTTTCTACATAAAGTTGAGAACCTAAGGATACATCGCCGGATACATATACATTAGAACCGAATGAGGCGTCTTGGGTTACTGATAAGTTGTCTAATATAATTGAACCAGATACACCTAACCCTCCTTCTGTATTTAATGAACCCTTAATTGTCACATCATTATAGACTATCATATTTCCAGATAAGTCTATATCTCCTGCAACATTCACATCTGAATTTGTATTGATGTTTCCTGCCACATTCAAATTATAATTCATTGATACATCACCGTTATCATGGAATACAACAGTTTCATTTGTATCATTCTTAAATAATGCTATATTTTGATTTTCACCATATTGAGTCACTATCAACGCAGGTCCTGTGCCATCATTGGATACGTCTAATTGTTCTGTAATACGCACAACTGTATCCGTTTTGATGAAATCGCCTGTAAAATTAATTGAACCATCGACTCTTAAACCTTTTGTAATAATCACATTAGAACCATCTGGGGTAATTATTAAATTATTTCCAGAGGTAGTAGATATTGTATTGTTATCAATAACCACATTATTAATTGTTAGTTTATTTGCGTCCAAATCGTTATTTACATGTAGATTGGAATTCAATGATACATCACCAGATACATATACATTGGAACCGAAAGAAGCATCTCCGTAAGTATCTAACTGGCCTTGTAATGTAGTATTACCATCTACATTGAGAGTGGTATCTACATCTAATGACGATTTTAGATTGGTAGTTCCTTCAACCACTAGGTTACCGGATGTATCAATAGAACCAGAGATATTTACGTTAGAACCGAAAGAAGCATCATTGTATACATCAAATTTACTTTCAACTACTGTATTTCCACTAACAGATAAATCAGAATTCAATGACACATCGCCTTCTACACAAAAAGAAGCATCCCCGGGGGCTATTTGCTCCGTTCCTATACGAACAATACCCCCATTCATCAACGACAATGTTGTCTTGGAGGCTACATTTAGAGCTGTATTTGAAAAGACCAACCTTCCACCAGTGGATTGGATTCGCCAATCAGAGCTACCATCATTTGTATCATAACTATAGTCATCAGGGCGTGTGAAATATAATGTAGGTGCATTAACTCCTCCAATAGTAACATCTCTATAAAATTGTGAGCCATTTCCAAATACTTTAAGCGCACCATTCAAGGAAACATCTCCGGATACATATACATTGGACCCGAACGAAGCATCTCCGTAAGTATCTAACAGTCCTTGTAATGTAGTATTACCATCTACATTGAGTGTGGTATCTACATCTAAAGACGATTTTAGATTGGTCGTTCCATGAATCACAAGGTTACCGGATGTATCAATAGAACCACTAATATTGACATTAGAACCGAAAGAAGCGTCGTCATATACATCTAATTTGCTTTCTAATACAGCATTATTTGACACTTCTAACGTGCCATCTATAATACTATTGTTTGCTACATAGAGTTGAGAACCAAGAGAAACATCTCCGGATACATATACATTGGACCCACAAGATATATCCCCTTCAATTGCTATTTCTTCTAGCAATAAAGTATTTCCTTCGCTTTTAATTGTTGAATCCCCAAGTTCAATTGTATTTCCTGTTAAATATAAATCTTTGAAACGATGTGTACTACTACCAATATTATATATATTACTATGTAATGGAACGATATCTCCGGATATTGAAAGAAGGCCTCCTTGTAAAGTAATTTCCCCATCAACATTGATATTTCCAGAAACATTTACATCTGAATTTGTGTTAATATTTCCATTCACATTCAAATTATAATTCGCGGATATATCGCCATTGTCATGAAATACAACTGTTTCATTTGTATCATTCTTAAATAGTGCTATATTTTGATTTGCACCATATTGAGTTACTATTAACGCAGGTCCTGTGCCATCATTTGAAACATCTAATTGTTCTGTTATACGAACAACTGTATCTGTTTTAATGAAATCACCTGTAAAGTTTACTGATCCATCTACTCTTAAATTCTTTGTAATATGAACTTCATTTCCTATTGGTGCTATTGTTAAGTTGTTAGATGTTGTAGATATTGTATTACCGTCTACCACAATATTATTTATTGTTAATTTATCTGCATCCAAATTATTACTAACGTGTAGATTGGAGTTTATTGAAACGTCTCCAGATACATATACATTAGAACCGAATGATGCGTCATCATATACATCCAATTTACTTTCAATAACTGTATTATTAGATACTTCTAATGAACCATCCATTCGTGTATTGTTTTCTACATAAAGTTGAGAACCAAGAGAGACATCACCAGTTACATATACATTTGACCCAAAAGAAGCATCTCCATAAGTATCTAATTTACTTTGTAATGTTGTATTTCCATCTACATTAAGCGTTGAACCCACATCCAATGTCGTATCAATGGACGCATCTCCTACAACTACAAGGTTTCCAGATATATCTGTGGAACCTTTAATATTTACATTAGAACCAAAAGACGCGTCGCTATATACAACC